>OGWB01000011.1_pt1 | contig 25779 bp, 35 predicted proteins | sample 1575961 | NCBI WGS metagenome assembly OGWB01 (sample SAMN07581556, study PRJEB24739) | freshwater metagenome | place: Singapore | collected 2015-04 | reverse complement strand
ACATGGCTTCTCCCACTTAGCTTTACTTCTGATACTACGGCAAAAACCGCAGCAAAAAGTACCGAAGTCACGTATAAATTAAAGTTATTTTTTGCACTCAGTACCGTTTCTTGGTACTGTCCGCAAAATTTTGCATGATGTTTCATACATTAAAGGCTTTAATCGTGGTTAGTGAATGAGTTATCATACATGTGCTTTCATGCTCATCACTTTCTTCAAATAAATCGCAAGGTCAAGAGCTTCCTCGTATGCGTGTTGCAGCCATTGCGCTTGCGTTAAATCGGTGCGGTCAACGGTTGTGCCGTACTTCATGAGTCCACGTTCCTCGCGAACCCTCATGTCTGCGATTACTTGTTGAAGGATTGTGCTGGGTTGTTTCATACCTCGCCTTGGTTTGACATTTCCTCTTGAAACCTTACCGCCCTGTACATTTCAAAATCCATCTGTTTGCCGTTGTAGGTTGCGAATTGTTTCGTGCCACGCAGCTTGTCGTATTCTTTTATCACCTGATTCTCAAACGGTGTGCGTTTGCTCACGTACGGCTCAGGATCATTGCGCTTTGCCTTTGCAGAAAGTTCATCCATGATTTTTTTGATAGCCGTATTGAAGTTCTCAAGGCTCATGATGTCTTTGTTTTGTTCGCTATTCCTTTGCATTTGTTCGTGTACAATTTTTTCGGTTCGTTCAATGTCGTAGGTGCGTAGCCAGTCCATGATCACCGCGCCATCGAGTCGGTTGTAAATCTTCCCGTACTTTCCTGACATCGCTGCCCGGAAGCACTTGGAAAAATCTTCAGCACTAAAATAGTAGAAGTTTTCTTTAATGATGTCAATGGTCATTTCGATTTGTGGTAAGGTCATTTGCCTTTCAAGGTTGAAATAAATCTGCAGCTGGTCGATTGAACTTGCAAGTAATTTATTCACCACTTCGTCACCTTCAATGCGTTGTAGACGCTTTATTGAGGTTTGGGAAGAGGTTGAGGTAATGTGGGTTATCGCTGTGTTTTGCGATGTGGTCTGCAATTCGTTGCTCATTGTTATTTGTGTTATTGGTTTGTTTATTGTTATTCATCCATCTGCGAATGGTGGCTTTCAGGTCTTTCATTTTGTTTTTGCCAACGTGCCAACCATTGCTTTCGTAATAGTCGTGAAAGTTTTGTGCTTCCATTCTAACTTTTGATTCAGTCCAGTGATTGCCTACTGCATGACTACGTTCAATCATGTAATCATAAACTTCTCTTGGGTGTGGTTTCACAAATTTATTTGGATTCTCATTTACATTTAGATTAACATTTAGATTATGATTTACATTATCATTATCATTTACATTATCATTTACATTAGCTTCGGTTTCGCTTCGGTTTCGCTTTTGTTTCGCTTCCATTTCGCTTCGCTTTCGCTTCGCTTTCGCTTCCGTTTCGCTTCCATTTCGCTTCTGCTTTGGTACGCTTCCGCTTGCGTATCGCTTCAGGTTTGCATCTAATTGTGGCTTAACCAAAGTGAAAACAGTCTTCGCCAGTCCCGTGAGTTCGGTTTCTTTGAAGTTCAGAGCATACTCAAAGATTGCTGAATAAACTTGTGCTTGAAGTTCGGGCGAAAGTTCTTTAATGGCTTCGTAAAAGCTCCGGTAAAAGATTGTTGAATCTCTCATATAAATACCCACCACTACACACAAAGGCTACCCGGCGCACGGATGTGCTATGGCAATGTGGCAGTGATGGGATTTGATTTTCATTAGTGTACCGAGTAGCGTGGCAAATATACAAATGTCAAGTTTTTTACATCATTTACTTTTGAACATCCATTCATTAAGTATTTGGTCACGGTAATGCTTTGCCTTTTCCATGACATCAATAGCCAGTTGCATGTCTTCAAGAACTGCGTAGCATATTGCCCAATGCAGCCTGCGATGTTCAGGTTGTCTTGGGTCAAATGAAGCGAATATCCAGCCGCCTAATTCATACGTCAGCATGTTCATTTGCACTTGCCAATAGTAGTCCGAGTTAATTACTTTCAAGTCGGCTTCGCTTTGAATCTTGCAGTGATGGTAGTGGTTAATCGGGTTGTAAGGACATTTGATTTCCACACCGATTTTCGTGTCAGCTAACTGCATGAACGCATCAGGCGAAGCACCGGAGTATTCGTTGAACAATTTGAATCCGGGTCGCAGTTGTGTTTTCTCATCGGGCGAACCGATTGCCTTCTGAAGTTCGAGCAATGCCGTTTCTTCCCACTCATTGCCGTGGTCGATGGCAGCACTGGATGCACCGTCTTGCGATTGCCCCGTGACGATTTCCATGACTTTTGAAAGGATGTAATTCTCAGCGGTCTTGCTCCATTCGCCTGCTTCCTGCGCAGCTTTGGTTTTTGGTTGCGTGAATAAGTCACCGAGCCTTGAGCCTGTGAACTTACCGAGCCGGGCAACATCCCAAGCGGTGTTTTGTTTGATACTCTCAAAGAGTTCTTTCGTGTAGTTATTCATTGTTACGATTGTTTAGTAGTCCAAATATATGCTGTTTTTGTTGTTCGGTTACAAGGTCACCGAGTTGGTCCATTGCCTCACGAATTTCGAACTCCTCAACACCGAGTCGAATATCATTCTCAATTTTCTTCATTGTGCTTTCGGGTAACTGTAATTTGAACGGTCTGTATTCGTCAACAATTTTTCGGTTCATGTCCCGTCCAAATATCTTACCGAGTGATTGCGCTGCATTCTTCAGGCATTCCGCTTTGAGTTTTGGGAATGCCATGTCAAGTGCATTCGGTTTCTTGTTATCAGGGTTAAGTGCCCAGCGATTGCGTTCAATACCACTGATGCCATCAGGTGCTTTGTCAACCATAATAACTATTGAAGCCGCTCCGGTGCGTTCAATAACTTCATTCGTGACTGGGTGATGCACTCGGAGGGTTAATGAGCCTTGCACTTCATTACCGATTGCGGACCATGTAAAGTTGGTTGTTGACCAGCGTCCGAAGTAAAGCTCATCCAGTGTCATTTCAATGTGTGAGATTGTCACCGTGTGCGCTCGGTTGTCGGGAGTTGGTGCGATTGATTCGCGAGCTGGTTCGCGGTTTAGGTGCTTCATGAATTTCTGAAGCGAGTCCATAAGATTAGTTTCCATTGAGTTTGTTGTTTAGGGTTTTAATAAATAGGTCGTAATTGTGTTTGCCGTATTGATCTCTTAGTACTATGGCAACGGCTTCAGCCAAAGTAATTACATCGGTTTCTTCAGGAATGAACGGTTCGATGCGGTCGTAAATTTGTTTTGCTGTCATGTTATTTAGATAATTGGGTTTCTGAATTGAACATCATGATGTCGGTAGCTTCACGGACAGCCTGCCTTGCGATAAGGCGTAGCAGCCTGCGAAATTCATCCTTTGTATCATTTGTCAGTTGGACATTAGATTGAAGTTTAAGGTACGCATTGATGCGATCTTCAACACCTATAAAGTTTTTCATTTGCAATAAGGGCATTTTTCTTGGTCACAGTATACAATAACATCGTCAACGTCACTGCAAAGCTCTTGCACTTGCGCAGCGTAGTCTTTAAGAAAGCGTTGCAACACCAGCTCAACGTCTTTGGCGGTGCGTGCATCACGATACTTTAAGGTTTCCGCAATCGCTTCCTTGAATGATGCGGCCAAATACTTGTTCATGTTTTCCAAATCCGTTGCAAGTTGCTTGTACATGAAGGCGCAATCCTTCAGTGAACAGTTTTCGAGTTGGTCGGCTGAGGAGCAGATACATTGCTCGTCATTGTGTGGGCTGTGTAAATCCATTGTATTATTGTTTTATTGGTTACTTGTTGAATAAGATATCATTTATGACTTCATAAATATTCAAACGAATCCTATTCTCTTGATCTGTAATAGTGCCGTTCTCTTGCTTTGCTTCAAGTGCTTCGTAAGCGCTTAGGTAGATTTTCAATTTTGCGTTCATTGTTTTGTTGTTATTGATGGAGCAAATATATGCACATAATTTTCTAATGTGCAAACTTTTTTCATAATTTTTTTTTATTTGCCTTGAAAATCAGGCAGTTACGCGTATGAATATTTGCCGTAATTGGGCGAAAGTTCGAAGTACATCCGCATCATGATAGCATCAGCATAGTCAGGTGAGACTCCGTGCATGGCTTTTATTTCGTCCTTTCCTGTCACAGCTAACTTTCCATCGGCTTCAGGACGTTTGCGACGTATCATGTCAAGCTCTTTTGTGATGAGGTCGCGTTTTGCGACTGGAAGAATGACTTTGCCTTGCTCAATAAGTTCGGCAAGTTTGTAATAACATTCGGCTTTTTGATTTGTGAACTTGTCAGGTTGCCTTGCTTTTGAACCATTGAGAAATCCGCGACACTTCAGCATGTCCACCGCTCCACCGCCCACGCCATCTTCATCCACGATAACATTCGAGAGCTTGACGTTGTGCTTATTGATTGCGTTCCGAATGGCTGCTACGACGTTTGTAATTGGTTCCTTTCGCAGTTCGTGAATCTCGAATAGTTGAAGTCCTTTCCATACGCAAATGATAGTCCGGTCCTTTCCGAGTCGTGCGATGTCGGCACTAATAAACATTTCGCCGGTTCCAAGTTCCTCACGAAAGCACCGAAGCAAGTCATCATATTTGAATAGCCAGTCAATACTTTCATCGAAGTCCCAATCACCATGTAATAACCTTTTGCGGTCGGCTTCAGGAAGTGACGCAAGTGTTTCTAAATAACTTTCAGGCAGGTGTGGATTGTCACCGGGTAAGGCTTGAACAAATGCGTATCGGTCAGGGAGTGTTTGATTGCGCCATGGGTCGTAAAACTCATTATAGAGCCAACCTTTCGAAGGATTGCATGTTAGTAGTGCTTTCGGTTTAATATCAAATTCACGTAGCTTAAAACGCACGCGAGAGCGTAACACGTCAACGGCTTTCTTTGTGACTTGCGAAACTTCATCCACGTAAAAGTCAGTAAGCTCCAAGCCACCGAGCGAATCGAACACTGGATCACTCGGATACTGAAATAAGTCTTTGAGAATGATTTCGGACTTATTGAAGAAAGTAATCACGTTCGTTGATCCGTTCAATTCATAATCGCGCCCAGCACGTAAATTCATCATGCCTGCAACTTCAAAGAAAGTTTTGACTGTGGTTTTCTTTAAGGTGTCGAGTTTACTTCGCCCTATTAAACCGCGAGAGCCTGCATAATGCAAGCGTCTCATAATTTGCCAAGCGCACCCGGTGAATGATTTAGAACCGCCAGCTGCGCCACCATATAAAACTATCTCACAAGGCGAATCGGTAGCAAGTGCCTTGAAGCATTCAATTTGTTTGGGCAGGTATTCAATACGCATGAATGCGATTTTTATCGCGTATGGCTTTCACTTCTGCATAACCCTCTTCCATTTTCTCAATCTCTTTGACCACGTTATCGAAACGGTTCATGTCAACACACATTTTTTTGATTACATCCAAGTCCTGACGCAGTCTTGCATCATAACAATAGCCGTTTACAATTTTACGATACGAATGAATGATAGTCGAATGGTCCTTTCGCGGCACGAAATAGCTACCAATTAACGCAAGTGGGCAAAGGTGCAGCATTGATTTGAACTGAGTACGCAATAAGAAAATCAGAAGTGAACGAGCGTATACGATTTGTTGATGACGTGTAACGCTTGAAAGAATGTGATTGCATCCTGTGATGCTTGAAACCATGCCTTCGAATACATACGCGACTTTATCCACAATAAAGTCTTCGCCTACCATAGCCGCGACACGTTCACGACTGGATTGCAGCGACATTATGCGGTGCGCTTCGTTCATGATTGCTTTGTAAATAAGATCTTTGGTTTGTTGATCACTTGCAAGAGCTGCATTAGTGATTGTTTCAATTTCGCTCGGGGCAAGTGATAGCAAAACTTTGCCATCGCTGTTAAGAATTTTGTTCATGATATTGTTAATAGGTTAATTACTTTGCACAAAAGTAGAATGATTTTGAACAAATCAAAATAAAAGTGGAACAATGCCTTGAGTATGCGGTTGCTGAACACCTTCCGACATGGATCAAGTTCGCATCCACATTAACGAGGAACACTACTAACGCGAAAGACTTAGTTAGCGAAACGCTTTTGAAGATACTTGAGAACCAAAGAGACAAAGCTGAGGAACTTGCATGTGAGGACAAGTTAATTTCATATGTCAACAGGGCAATTTACTTGATGGCTATCGATGACAGCTCACGGTTTGGCATGAAGTATATGCAATTCGCGCAAAAGTGGAATGAGAATGATAATGCTTTCGACATTGAACCCGATGAACCGTGGCTCGGTAGCAGGCTTGATAACGAATTTCTCGATGCTTACATTCAACTTATGCCTGAACGCGAAGCCATACTTTTGCGGTTGTATATGCTTGACGAATTTGACTATAAAGATTTGAGCGATAAAACCAACATACCAATCAAGAGGTTATACAAATACATTCAAAACGCACTTAAAAAATTACGCACCGATGTTCACCGTACCACCAGCCATTAGAGATCACAGGATTAAAACTTGTCAGGAATGCAAATACTATCGTAAAACCACGATGAGTTGTGGCACCTTGATAGTTGGCGAAAGCGTTCCTGAAGAAAACGAGTTCAACTATCGCAGGAAGAAGGTCAGGTTGTGCGGTTGCGTGATGCCGGTAAAAACCAAATTGATGTTCGCAAAATGTCCATTGGGTAAGTGGGATTCATTCAGGCTATCAAAGGAGGAAATTGAGGAACTGAAGACATTCGTGGGCGGTTTGCCGTTATCTTCATTGACACGTGATCAAGTGAAAAAACTATATGAGTTGAAATCAAAGTTAACAGGTCGCAGGGAACAACCTTCAACCTGTGGAAGTTGTGTCAATTCACTCATAAAAGAATTCAAGAAACAATTAGAAGAACTTTGATGCGTTACCGAATAGTCTTAGCAGAAGCAACGAGGGTAAGTTTTGACTTCGATGGCACCATTGAAACGAAACGAGGGCAAGAATTGGCAATAAAGGAACTCGAAGCGGGCAATGATGTTTGGATTATTACGGCACGCGATGTAGCAGACTCGCGCCCTGTATTGAAACTTGCTGACACGTTAGGCATTCCACACTCGAAAGTAGTGTTCACGAATGGCGAAGACAAATGGAAGTACATGATACGTTATCGGATAGCCAAACACTACGACAATAACGCCGAGCAAATCAAAAAGATAAATAAACACACCGACACGAAAGCAATCTTATTTTAACTTATGCCAATACCAACACGAAAAAATGGCGAAAAGCCTGAGGAATTTATCGGACGATGTATGTCCGATGATGTGATGCTTAAAGAATACGACGACCCAGCACAGCGATACGCGGTTTGCAGTGCGCAACTTAAATCCTTGAACACGTCTGAAGGGGAGGAATAACTATTTTTTATTGAGCAAAATGGCACCACGAGACGCAAATGGAAGATTGATGAAAGGACATTCGGGATTGAAACCGAAAGGGGCGATACATGAAAAAACTGAAATGTGGCACAAGCTCGGTGAGTTTATCGTAACGGAGGGCGCGCATAGAGCAATGGCAATCCTTATGGAAATGGAGAATGAAGAATTTCTAAAGAACTACATGGCAATGCTCGAATACTTCAAGCCAAAGCAAGCACGCAACATTCATTCAGGTGATGAACAAAATCCTGTTGTCATTAACATTCACGGTAATATATGAAACAATACCAAGTTCCGAAATCAGTCGAGGGAATAACCTTGAAGCAATACGTACAATTTTACACGGCAAAAACCGACATTGAGAAAGTCTCAGCGGCTATTCAAAAGCCAGTTGCCGAATGTGAGCAGTTGCAATATAGTGCTATTGAAACGATATTAGCTTTGTTTATTGGTGCTTGCCAAAGTGGTGTGTCAAAGCATGAGCAAACTTTTTTCGATAGTGACGTGCGCATGGGGTTTATTCCTGACTTGAACATGCTAACTTTCAAAGAGTACATTGACTTGGATTCATTCACTACGCAGATATACAAGCAACCGGTTGAACCTGAGAATTACAAATACTTCATTGACTTATTTTGCGTCTTATTTCGCCCTGTCAAAGAGGTTTGGGGCAAGCGTTACGAGTTAGAACCATACGACATTAAGACCGTTCCAAACTATCGCGACATCATTGAGAGAATTACAATGGATCGCGTGAACGGTGCTTTGATTTTTTTTTCGACTATCGCAAACGAACTCTTTCAAGATTCGCTGACTTATTTGGAGACACAGATGACAATAGCGGCGAGGGAAATTGGGGGTTAAATCCGTTATCTAAATACGGGTGGGTTCATGTGCTTGAAGGAATTACCGAGCGCGACATGTCGAAGTGGGATATTGTACTAAACAAGACAGCGTGGGAAGTGTTCACTCACATGACTTATTTGAAGGATTACAACGCGGAACAGAAACGATTATTTGAACTAAGCAAGCATGGTCACTAACATATCATACAACGTAATCATTGACAGGCTAAAGGCTTTTGCTACTGGTCACTTTTTGATTAAACACTTTTCACATGGTCAGATTGATTTGCGATATCTTGAAAAGGATGCAGATTATTACCCGTGGATGCACGTAATACCCGGCACGATCAACCCGGCTGAAGGCTTGCGTGAGTATTCATTCGACATAACATTCAGCGACTTGACACGTGACAAAGAGCATGAGTCTGAATACATACGTGAGGCAATAAGCGATTGCACGAGGTTGGCTGAAGACTTGCTTGCAGAAATAAAAAACGGCAACACGTTATTCGATTCGAGTGTTCAAATTGTGGATGGCAGTTCGATTACTCCATTCATACATGAGGACACGCACACGCTCACAGGTGTAACGCTTTCGCTTTCCATTCGCGTGCCTTGGGATTGGTCCGCTTGCGATATTCCTGCTGACTACGCTCCGGGCGGTTCGGGTTCGGGCGGTGGAGCATTTGGCGGTTGCTGCGTGACGTTGCAAGTTGGCGGTGTAGATAACATCGACCAAACATTGCTGAATTTAATTGAAGGCACGAACATGACAATTACCGACAACGGTGATGGCTCTGTTACGTTTGATTCAACGGGCGGCATTGCATCAATTAGTTGGGGTCAAATACTCGGCACGCTATCAGACCAAACGGATTTACAAAATGCACTTGACTTAAAAGCCGACATCAGTTCACTTGCTACGGTTGCGACAACGGGAGATTACAATGACTTGTTGAATTTGCCTTCGTTGTCTGGCTTCGTTCCATATACGGGAGCAACGAATGATGTGGCAATAGGCAATCACAATATAACAGCAGACGATGGTTCATTTAACTCAGCTATGCAACCGAGTTTGTTCGGTGTTGAAAATGCCGCTGCTACTGAATACGCAACACTTGAATATAATGCTTTAAGTGTAGTCAATTCGAATACAGGAGACACAACACAAATTACATCAACGGGAATAACTTTCCCTGATGCAACAACTCAATCAACTGCGGCTGTTCCTCAAGTCAATAGCGACTGGAATGCAGTTACTGGTGTTGCTGAAATATTGAATAAACCTACAAGTTTGCCACCATCAGGAAATGCAGGCGGTGATTTACAGCAAACATATCCGAATCCGACAGTGCATAGGATTCACGGGGTTGATATGCAAAGCGGAACGCCATCAACTGATGATGTTTGGGTTTATGGTGGCTTGCCTGCAAAATGGCGGCATCAACAGTTGGGAGCTGATCAAGTAAACAATACAAGCAGCGTAACGGGCACGAGCGTAAAGGATGCACTTGACCACTTGAATACAACGAAAGTTGAAACCACGCGAAGCATTTCGACAACGTCACCGCTTTCGGGTGGTGGAGATTTAAGCGCGAATAGAACGCTTTCGATTGCGCAAGCGAATACATCAACAAATGGATATTTGAGCAGCACGGATTGGAATACTTTCAATGGCAAGCAAAACAGCGTAGGATTTACAACGGTAGGTAATAACATCGCCACGCTTGCGAATCCGAGTGCAATCACTTATTTGAAGATAGCAGCAGACAACACCGTTAGCGCGATTACTGCGGCACAACTCAAAACTGATTTGGGTATTCCTTCGGGAACAACTTTTCAACTTGTGACAACATCAGACCAAGCGAGTAATAGCACGGCGGCAATAGTTGTGTCCGATATAACTGGTTTGACTTTTCCGATTACAAGTGGAAAGCGGTATAAATTCAAAGCATTGTTATTGCATACAGCCAGCACAACACTTGTAAGTGTTCGGGTTGGAGTTGGCGCTAACGTAGCGGTTGCAAGCGTCAATCAGCAAATCTGTATAGTGACTGCTCCAGCTGGAACGGTGATCGAAAACAGATACAATCTTAATACGTTGGGTTTACCAACATATTCCAATACTGTTCAAACTACACAATGGATGTCAACAGTTGAAGGTATATTGATTGCAAACAATAACGGAACTGCGGCAATTCAATTCAGCAAAGGTGCGGCAAACGCTGGAACATTAACAATCAAAGCGGGTTCAATACTTGAATATTTTGAAATATGAAAACAATACAACCAATTCAATTATGGAGTGAGGGCAAAATTCAGAATGCCGTTTACTTCAATATGTACATCAGTTATGACAATCTAAGCACAACGGCGGTATTTTATTACTCACTCATGTGTGAAACCTTTGACTTGCTTGCTTCAGGTAAAATTGAAATGACAGGCAGCGACTATCAAAATTGGGATGACTCAAATGAGGGCGCGTATTTGTATGCGGCTTATGTTTTGAATTTAGTTATCACAGGCGACTACATTCCACCAGCTCCCGTTATTGATTTAGACGAACTGAGCGATGAACAAACAGCTTAAAGATTTACTCAACATATTAGGCGCGGATGTTGTCGAGCGTGCAAAGAGTAATTTGAAAGTTACTCAAAGCATACGTTACCCGAATGGCAAGACTTACAAGCGCAACCGATATGCAACTGGCAAACTTTACAACTCACTTACTTTCAAGGCAAGTGTTGCAGGCGGAAAACCGTTCATCAAATTCACAACAAAGGATTCGACAACGGGGCAATACGCTGACATTGTCGAGTTCGGCAGAAGGCCCGGAGCAACACCACCACCGATTGACCCAATCATTGAGTGGATGAAAGTCCGTAAGATTCGGTTGCGTAACTCGAAGAATGAGTTTATTAAATATTCGGATGAAGCACAACGCAATGCAGCGAAACGAATAGCGTGGGCGATAGGTCGCAACGGAACGCCCGGAATACTTTATTACACGACAGCACTTCAGGAAATATTAGACGAACGCTCGGATGCGTTTTTTCAATACTTGAATGAAGCTATATCATTCGAACTTGACTTAGACAAAAGAAACAAATAACATGGCACTTACACAAGTTGACAAACCTTACCCATACACTCGCAAAGGGCAACGTTTGTATATTGTTTATACATCCACAAATAGCGGCAATCCCGGTTTTAAGTTTGGATTTAAGATTACTGAGATTGCGACTGGGCAGACATATCAAGTTTATATCTCACCTGATCCACAAGGGCGTGGAGTATTTGACATGGCACCGCTTGTAAACTTGCGGCATCAAGATGAATCGACATCAAGTTACAATTTACATGAGACTACTTGTTATGAAGTAGATGGCAATGGGTTTAAGACTTATGACATTGAAATTACTGAATGGTGGATAGTAGACGGGGTGTTTACTCAGAATGAGGAAGGCGAAGGCAACACCGATACCATTGAGGGTTTAGTAATTGTGAATGGATATTTTCAACCGTTTCAAGGCTATAAACCCGACACGATAAATACTCCTGCTGAAGCGTGTTTGTATTCGTGGGAAGTTCCGATGAACTTTAACTTTCTTGGAGAAAATGATACAGCATGGCTTGCTTACTCGGACAGGACTATTGACACGAGTTCATGGATTTACCGAAACAATTCGCAATGGATAAATTTAGCGGTTGAGCCTTACGTTGTCACAATCATGTCGCGATGGACTGATATAGGTTGGTTGACATTCAGCACAAGCTCGGCATTAACAGGCAACACGCTCGACTACATTGAGATGACTTGGGTTGACAACTCGGGTGCATTTACGAACACTCAAATACCAGTTAACTCAAATGAAGCACTTGCGCACATGGCTTTGTATCCGGGTTGTGTTGCTGGAATCATGCCTGCGAATACTGCGTACTATTATTTAATTGGTCGTGATGCTTCAGACGCTCGTGTGAGTGCTATTTATTTATTTGTGAACGAGGAAACGCAAGGCAACTGGAATCAGAACTGCAACTATACACCGATACGTGTTGCGTGGGTTAATAGCCGGGCAGGGTGGGATTACTGGAACTTTCAACTAAAGAGTGAGCGCACTACGCAAATTGAGCGCAAGCAATACAACTCGGTATTGAAAACGGATTTCGATTATGGGTTTACAGGTGCTGCGATTCAGCCATTTCGCCCAACGACTCGAATGCTTACAGACCGATCAAACTTAAATACAACTTCATTGCTTGTAACAAGTGACTGGCTAAGTGATAACGAGTTTACTTTTTTACGCTCGTTGCTTGTTGCGAACCAAGTGCAAATAATAGAAACTTCCGAAGTTGATGGGAAAACGTGTTATCGAAAAACACCTGTGAGCATTGAGCAGACATCATTTGCGGAGCAGAAAAGCAAAGATGGAAAGTTGCACAATATCACGCTCAACTTCAAGTATTCACAACCTTATTGGTCACACTAAATGCAGAACGAAGTACAACTCATAGTCAAGTCGGGAGGTGTTGTCACGACTGAATACACGGTAAATTTTGCCACCTGCCCAGATACGGGTGCAATAGTCTGCGCCCTGAATAAGATAGAAATAAGCAGTTGCACACCTGTATTAGACAATGCTATATGGCAACAATTAGCGGATGAAGGCGGCACTATTCATTTATACGATGGGAGTGACAACTATTTAATACCGCTCACAATTAACGCATTCAACGGTAGTGATATTATTTATTTTGATACTCCATCGTTATGTGGTTTGGCAGAAGATGTTGCGTGTTATTTCAAATTCAGCCTTGACGTAAATGGCACGATTGAATATTTCCTTGACTTATACCCGAATGAATCCATTTCGCTTTCATATCAATTTACCGACTTAAATAACTTTAGTCAGATAGGCACGTTTTCGCGTGACTTCAGGATTCCTGCAACGAAGCGGAATGTCGAAGCACTTGGACCGTTGTACGATTACAATTTCGTTGACGATGTTCAATCGTTTAATAGAAAGTACACGGCTGAATTGAGGGTTGACACAATACCGATTTCGCGTGGTTACATTCGGGTGATGGCGGCTTACAAGCAACAGGATTTTTTGAGTGATTTCCAAATTGCATTTTATAGTGAAGCACCAAATTTCGTCAAGGCAATCGGTGAAAAGAAACTTCAAGACTTGACAGTGCTTCCAACGATAAGCGAACCAACGGTATTTACAAACGTCACGACTATAAATAGCACACGCATTTGGGCATTGATTGATCGTGGTCAAGGTGGCAAAGCTTTTAGTGAAGCTGGCGAAACAAATACACGACCAACGCAAAATAATTCAAATCCACTTTATGCAGCTGATTTGACGCCATGCCTGAGAGCTGACTACATACTTAATCAAATCTTTGAGGATGCTGGATTCGAACTTGACGCGAGTAGCTTATTAACTACATTGAGCGATTACTATGTACCTTGGGTTAATACGGAGTCATTAAATTTTAATTTTGCTGTAAGTGACAATGCGCTGCGTGTTACAAATAGCACGGCAATTAATCATATTACGGATTTTGGTTGGCAAGTCATACCATTAGACAATGAAGATTACGACAATGGAATGAATTACAATGCAGCGACTTACACATATACAACACCTTATACAGGTTATTATTCATTTCGCTTATATTTTACTTTTGAAAACGCTGATTGTTGGACGAGTATACAACTTCGCTTAAAATACAATGATGGCTTAAATGATAATTATATTAGTTTTGGAACACATCAACCTATTATTTTAAATGGTGTATTAGGATACACTTCAGGGGATTTATTTTTTGGCGCAGGATGGACTATTCAATTTGAATATTTAGGCTACGACAATTACAGTTCAGTTGATTGCCCTACTCCAAATGTTGATTTAATTGCAAATGGCTTTGTATTAGAATTAATGAATTTGAAGCCATTGACTGGTCCCGACATTCTTTACTCAAACAACGCACCTGACATTAAGCAGATTGATTTCGTTTCGGACATCATTAAGATGCACAACCTTGCGGTTATTCCTGACGCTGCAGGTGTAAACAAACTTTTGCTTGAACCAATGTCAACTTATTTAGGCAGCGGTGCAACGCTTGACTGGACGAAGAAACTTGACATATCAAAGGACATTGTAATTAAAGGAACTGATGACATCAAAAAATCAAAGTTGTATTTCAGTTATTCAGCTGGGCAGGACACTTATTCAAAGTTATTCGTTGACCAAGGTCGCATATACGGCGATTACAAGGTTGAGCCATACACGGTCGATGCAAATCAAGTACCGAGTGCATTTTTAACGGGCAATACTGATGTCAAACTTGTGGCTCAATCCACACCTTCAACTCAGGTGAATGGAAGTAATATCATTTGCCCACGCTTTTGGACTCAAAGCGGTGACGAGCCACCAAAGTTCACAGCACCCGGCTTGCGCTTTTTGTATTGGTCTGAAACATCGCCAATTTATTTATATGATGAGGGTTTTGGCGGTTCGGTAGTTTACCAAAACATTCCACTTGTGAATCACTATAATGACACAAGCGGCTTCAATCCGAATTTCGCAGGGCAGTACGATTTGAACTGGGCACCTGAAACTCCATTGCATGACTACACAATGAATCCTGAGAACAATTTATTCACGCAATATTGGCGCGATTATTTGGATTCAATTTATAGCGACGATGCGAGAATACTCGAAGCAAGTTTCGCGTTGAATAACACCGATATATTGAGTCTTAATTTCGGTGATTATGTTTTCGTGAAAGACGCTTATTGGCGCATCATTGAGTTGAGTGATTACAAGATGGGGCAATATGAGAGTACCCGTGTTAAATTGCTGAAGGTTTCACCCGGCGCACCTGCAAAGCCTGCCTGTGATGTTATTCCTGTATCAAACAATCCAGACGGCTCGGTGAACTTTGAAACTCCTGCAGGTGCAATTGGAATAGGTAATAAAAACTGTTGCGTTTATTTCAATTTTACATGGAGCGATACTACAAATCTTTGCTACGGAAAGGTGCGTGACAGACCGGGAGTAAATAAGCCGAATAATGATTCCACAGGAAAGGGTGCAATAACAGCGATTAATGCAATTAGTGTCGGCGCGAACAATGTAATTACAACGGTTGGACTTGATGCTGGCTCTTCGACTTTCTCCATGTTTGCAGGCAACAAAATCAAAAGCAATTCAAATGATAACGTGATTGCAGTCGGTGACACGCTCGAAGTTAAAGGTGATCAACGTGGCATTGCGATGTTTGGTAAATCAGTTGAAAGCGCAGTTCCAGGTTTGGTTGTCGGTGGGGGTTGGCCGCAGGATGATCGGAGTTACACTTACAATGGTTCGCAAAGTGCAGGCACTTTCATGATGTCTGAACAAGGCACGTATGCCGCGACACTTGGAACGCTTGAATTATTTATTGAAGGCATCGCGAATAAGCGAATAGAACTTGAAGACGATACTGCGTGGTATATGCGAATGCAACTCATGGTTCAACCAACAATCAATCAGTACATCAATGCAACGATCACGGCACAGATTGGTAAAACGGCAGGTGTTGCGTTTGCGACTGCTCCGATAGTTCAATATCAGGACACCAGTATGGCAGGGCGCACGGTTAATTTAATCATTGACACGGCAACGAATACGGCACAACACCGAATGAACATTCAGCTTGCAGGCGGTACTTACCCATTCACCACTCGGTTGGTGGCTCAAATAAACTACACACAATTCAGATGAGAAACGATATAGGTATGTCTTTGGCTTTGTTGAAAGCTGGAATAAAATGCAGGCATGAGGGTTATTCAATAAGTCGCAGGCGCAAAATCGTCAAAACTTCCGTTATCTATTTAGTGCATACGACATCGTGGGCATTGATATTATTCGGACTCTATAAAATGATTTGGTAATGGCTACAAATAACTACGTTGTAAGTTTAAGTATTGACGATAAAGGAGCGGTTGCAGCGGTCAATGACATGACAACTGCGCTGAATAAAGCGGATACGAGTTCACAATCGCTGAAGGCTCAATTACGTCAAATGCAACAGGAGCTTCAAAAGCTCGACGTCGGTAGTGCTGAGTTCCAAAAGTTAGCGGCTGAAGCTGGAAAGTTAAAAGACCAAATCAATGATGCAGCGGAAGCGGTACGCGCAAATGCAGGAAATTCGTTTGAGAGTTTATCAAATAACGCTTCAGTATTAAAAGACCGTTTATTCAATCTTGATCTTGAAGGTGTCGGGCAATCATTCAAAAGTATTGCAGGCACGGTTAAAGGTTTTTCGTTCAAAGAAATTCAGGCTGGTTTAGGTTCGTTAAGTAGTGGACTTGGGGCAATCGGTAAGGCATTACTAACGAACCCTATATTCTTAATCGCAGGCGCAATCGCGGCGGCCGTTGCGTATAGTGATGAGTTGTTGAGTTTAGTTGATGGCATTAGTGACGCTGACCAAGCACAACTTGAAGCACAAAAAGAAAAGACCAAACTTGCGCAAGAGAATTTAGATTCCATTAGTGCGCAGGAAGAAATCTTAAAAGAGCAGGGCTTAAGTGAACAGGAAATACTTGACTTAAAACAAAAGCAATTAGACGAAGTAATTGCAAATCAAAAAGCGACGATTGAGACCAGTCGCATCCAACTTCAATCACAAGTTGACGCGGCTAAACGCAACAAAGAAATATTAAGCGGAATAATACAATTCCTGACTGCACCACTTCAGATATTATTAGGTGCGGTTGATGGCATTATTAAAGGGTTGAATTATGTCGGTGTCATTAGTGATGAAACTTTTGCAAGCATTGGCAGTTTACGCGAGGGTTTTAATGATACGCTTTCGGGTTTATTATTTGACCCAGACCAAATTCAAAAGGACGGTGAAGCCGCAATCAAAGAGCAGGAAAAAACTTTAACATCATTAGAGAATCAGGCGGCTGGATACAGGAATAAGGAACGTGACGCGGCGAATAAAGCAGCAAAAGAAAAACGAGACGCAGCTGAAAAAGAAGCTCAATTTATCGCTGAATTATATGCTGAACAAAACGCACAAATTGAAGCGAACAATCAGGCGTTAGCGGACAGGTTAGCTGCGATAAATCAGAAAGCATTTGAGTTAAGTAAGGCGGCAAAACAACAACAAGCCGCTGAAATTGAAGCGATACAATTAGATATTGAGAAACGACTTGAGGAACGTGGAAAGAGTGCGCGAGAAATTGAAATGCAGAACTTGCAGGACAAATACTTTGAGCAAAAAACCATGCTCGAAAATGCAGGGCAAGAAACCACTGCATTAACTGAATTGTATGAGTCAGAACAAAATGCAATCAAGGAGAAGTACGCCAAAGAGGATTTAGAACGTAAACAACGCATTCAGGATTTTACAATTTCATCAGCACAATCAGGATTAAACACAATACAATCGCTAACTGAATTATTTGCTAAAAAAGGACAAGCGGCGGCAAAGCGTGCATTCCAAGTAAATAAAGCCGCATCAATAGCGCAAGCGACTATTCAAACGTATCAAAGTGCAACGGCTGCATACGCTTCGCAATTTGTTCCGTTACCAGATCCTTCGTCACCAGTTCGCGGTGGTATTGCCGCAGGTTTAGCTATTGCCGCAGGATTAGCAAATGTGGCGAAAATCGCATCACAAAAATTTGATGGTGGCGGCGGTATTTCAGGCGGTGGAGGCGGAGGCGGTGGCATTCCATCATTAGGCGGTGGAGGTGGAGGAAGTCAACCAAGCGTCCCTGCATTCAATGCTTTGAATTTAGGATTCCTACAAAACAGACCTGACCAAACACCAAAGGCTTATGTACTTGCGCAAGACGTTAGTACTGCCGTTGAGGCACGCGATAAGGTTAGAGATTTAGCACGAATAAATTAAAAATATGGAAACAAAAAAAAGAATAGTTAAATGTGTCATTGACGAAAATGGCAAGTTAGGATTGACAGCGATGGGGCTTGTTGACATGCCTGCTATTGAAGAAAATTGGATTGCGTTATCAAGCACCAAAATAAAGTTAGCAAGCGTGGATAACGAGCGCAGGATGTTATATGGTGCGGCTTTGATTCCCGAAAAGTTGATACTTCGTGTTGATAAAAATAATGAAGATTACTACATGACTTTTGACAAAGCAACCATTGAGACGTTGGCGCATGATTTCTATAAAAAGAATTTACATCACACTACTAATTTACAACACGCATATCCAGTAACGGGCGTTACGATAGTTGAATCATGGCTCAAAGAGGGCGATAGTGATAAAAGCCTTGCACTCGGATTGAGTGATTTGCCAAATGGTACATGGTTCATTGGCGCAAAGGTTGATGACGATAACGTATGGAATGAAGTCAAGTCAGGTAATATAAGAGGCTTCAGCATTGAGGGAATGTTCGTTGAGGAAGCCGTTGAAATGAAAGTGCATAGTGTTGAATCTTCGTTATTAAAAGAGATTGAACGAGTGCTTTCAATGGTCTAAATTTGCTACTCATTGTTTGTTGTTTTAGTTATTGTGTTTAGGTTAATAAGAATGGCGGGGCAAAGGTTCCGCTATTTTTTTTCTACTTGTCGGGGGTAAAATTGAGATTTTGCCGTTATAGAAAAAAATAATATAATGAATCTTAAAGAACAAATCCTTGGCATATTCCACAAATTCGGAATTGATCCCAAAGAGCACGGTGTAAAATTCGACACCGAAGTAAAGCTCGAAGCCGAAGCGCGTTTGGCTGATGGCAATATGATTTACACAACTGCTAACGATTTTGGTGTTGGCAGCGATTGCTACACGAAAGACGCTGACGGAAATTCTTTCCCCGTTGGTGCTGGCGAATATCCACTTGAAGATGGCAAAGTTCTCATTGTTGGTGAGGACGGCAAAATTGCTGAAGTCAAAGAGGTTGAAGTTCAAACCGAAATGAGTACTGAAGATTTCATGGCAACAATTAAATCGTTGTCTGAAAAAATCAGCGTGCTAACTAACGAACTTGCTGCAAAGAGCGGTGAGGTTGCTTCAGTAAAAGAGGAACTTGCAAAGGCAAAAAATGAAGCCGTTGTAAGTGCCACCGAACTTGCTGCATTGAAGAGCGCGCCTGCGACCACTTCAGTAAAAGAAAAGAAAACTGCATTGAGTGCAAATGCTGCACCTGCAAAGCCTTGGGCGCAAATGTCATATCAGGAGCGCGTACTTGCTGAAATTCAAAAAATACAAAAATAATTTAATAAAAAAAGAAAATGGCTACACTAACTAACTTAACCACAACCTACGCTGGTAAAGTTGCAGGCGGATACATTCGTGCCGCACTGCTTTCAAACGAATCACTGAAGGGCGTTACTGTCCTTGAAAACGTGGACTACAAAGCCGTTGTCCGCAGGCTAACTGACTCTATCACATTTGCTGATGCAACTTGTGATTTCACTTCTACGGGTACTATTGCTTTGAACGAGAAAATTCTTGAGTTGAAGAAGTTCCAAATTCACCGCGAAATATGCAAGGGTGATTTGAATACTTCGAACTTGCTTTACGATTGGGATGCAAAAGAAACACAAGATGGTGTTCTTCCTGTATCATTGACTGATGCACTTATTGCAAACATCCTTGGTGGTGCTGCCGCTGCAAATGAAACAATGATTTGGCAAGGTCTTGGAACTCCAAACTCTTATAAAGGTTTTTGCGAATTGATTCAAGATGCTGGTGACGATCAGAATGCAGGTTCAGGTGCTTTGACTTCTGCGACTATTGTCGGAGCTGTTGAGGATCTCGTTGACGCTTGCCCAGACGCTGTAAAAGGTTCAACTGAAAAGCCTATCATTTACATGTCATTGAACGCATGGGAAGCCTATATGATTGCTTCTGCCGCTGCAGGAAATGGATGGTACACTTACGGTGGCCCTGAAATGCCAAAGCAATACTTGGGTTATCAGATTTTTGTTTGTCCCGGACTTTACGCTGACCACATGTTGATGACACAAAAGACTAATTTGTATTTCGGTACAAATCTTTTGAATCAGTGGAATGAGGTCAAAGTTCTTGATATGAGCGAGCTTGATGGTTCAGACAATGTACGTTTCAAGTGTAATTTCTTTGCCGGTGCGCAAATTGGTTTCACAAATGAAATCGCTACTTGGGGAACTAACTTCTAATCATTAACAAATAATCAATGGGCGGTGTAATAGCCGCCCTTAATAAAATAAAACCATGAGTTGCGCATTAACTACAGGATTCACACTTGGATGTAACGATAGCATCGGAGGTGTTAAAAAAATATATATCGGTACTTTCAGTCAGTTGACTTATACAATAGGTGGTACACCCGTTGAAGTAACCGCAGGAACCGGAACTGTTTATACTTATGAGCCGTTAAAAAATTCAAGTTCAGCTACATTTAGCCCGACTGTTTCGCTTGAGAACGGAACAATTTTTTACACTCATAGTGTTTCATTGAGCCTCAAAAATATAACGGCAAATAAGCGCGAGGAAATTGTATCTCTTGCAAAAGCTCGCGTTGGTTTGTTCGTGGAATTAAATAGCGGTGAAATCCTTGCATTTGGTACAACTAACGGAATGCAGATGACCGCAGGAACTTTCCAGACCGGAGCTGCATTCGGTGACTTGCAAGGTTATCAGTTGACATTTACAAGTGACGAACCAACGCAACCATATACGCTGAATGACGCTGATATGACTACTGCTGGTTACACTGTAAGTGCAACAACTGAAGCTCAATAATAAATTGATATAAATATTAAACGGGTGGGCGCAACTGCCCACCTTTTTTATATACAATGGTTTATCTAAATACAAATACAGCAGGGCAAACATTACGGCTTTCACTCGATGAGTCAAGGCAATACTATTCAACTGCCTTTACCGATTATTTGCTTTTAATTTATCATGAAGAAAATTCAAATGTGGGCAATTCAATCGCACAAGTGCCGCCTATCGTTGTGGAAAACCAACGCTATACAGAACTCACGGTCACGACTATCGGACTAACTTTGCCCGGGCGTTATCGATATGATGTTTATGGTCAAAATTCAAACAGCAACACAGACCCAAATGATGCGAGCGTTGTTGGTTTGTGTGAGCGTGGTTATTTGTATTTGAATGATTCAGGCGTTTATTTCGATGTGCCTACGATAACAATTCAAGACGATATAATTTACAATGGATAACAATATAGTCAATGTAAAGTTGCAAGAATATACTCCCGTTAGTTCGGTTGAGCGTGTTGATCGTGGTGGCTGGGTATCTTTTGGGGTGAATAATTTGTTCCCTCAATACTTGCGTGAGCTTTCAGAGAGCAGCCCTGTGCATGGTTCGTTGTGCATTTCAATCGGTGACATGATTGCAGGCAAAGGAATCACATCGAACACAGGGCAGGAGCGCGTTGATGCACTTGATGTTTATGGTCAATACTATGCTGCGTCTCATGACTTCAAAAAATACGGTGGTTATTTTGTTGAGGTGATTTATTCAAATGACCGCAAGACCATTGCAAAGTTGAAGCATTTACCATTTGAAGAATGTCGCATTGCGGTTGAGGGCGAAGACGAAGAGGTTATCGGAATTTATCACAGTGAAGATTGGGCGAATACACGCAAGAAAAAAAACAGACCGATATTCATTCCAAAGTTCAATCCGAGTATGGCAGTTCAAGAGCCATCGCAAGTGCTTTGGAAGTTCGCGTACACAAGTGGGCAGATTTACCCAAATCCTGACTATTGGAGTGCGGTAAATTACATTGAATTAGAGCGACAGATAGGAATGTACCACGTGAATAACATTATGAACGGTTTATTCCCTTCATTTATTATTTCGTTCTTCAACGGGCAAATTCCACCCGATCAACAGTGGGATATGAAGCGTGACTGGGAGAATTTACTCACAGGCGCACGCAATGCAGGAAAGTTTTTGATGACTTTCAACGAGCGCGATACTCCAAAGCCTGACATCACATCATTCCCACTTTCGGATGCTGACAAACAATATCAATTTTTAAGTGAGGAATCGACAAGCAAAGTCATGGTTGCGCACCGAATCACTACACCTTTGATTTTTGGTATTAGAACGCAGTCAGGATTCGGCTCAAACAAAGACGAAATGGCTGTTGGTTTAGAGATATTCACGAACCAAGTTATTGAGCCGGCGCAACGGTTAATCATTAAAGGTTTCACCGAAATACTTTCGTTTGAAATTCCAAATATTCAGTTGACTGTTATTCCGAATACACCACTTTCATTCTCGGTTGCTACCGAAACAGCTCCTGCACCTGCTCCTGCACCTGCGCCTGTGGTTCAATCCCTTGAAAAAAAAAAGGGTTGTTGTCATCAATTAGCTGAGGAAAGTTTCGAGCCAACGAAAGAAATGGCAATCGAAGCTGAAATTGGTTTGAAGTGGCGCGATGAATACGGTCGTGGCGGTACTGAAGTTGGTGTTGCAAGGGCGCGAGATATTTCGAATTTGAGAAACCTATCACTTGACACGGTCAAAAGAATGAACTCGTATTTCGCAAGACATGAAGTTGACAAACAGGCGACTGGGTGGAACGATGGCGAGGATGGATTTCCAACGGCTGGCAGAATAGCGTGGCAACTTTGGGGTGGTGACGCAGCGCGCGATTGGGCCGCTCGAATCCTTGAACAAATACAAGTTGAGATGGATGCGGTTTCGACAGTTGCGGATGAACTTATTGCGCTCGGTGAAGAACCAAACAAAGACTGGATTTTGATTGATTCTTATGAGGTTGATTACGATACGGACGATGCTGAAAACAAAGAACTCGAAGTTATCGCAGCGCACGAATTAGCAAGCACAGGAACGGCACGACCAAATGCAAAGAGCGAACAGGATGCTTTGATTGATGGCAACTACTTCATTACTCGGTATGTATATGCAGGTGAATTTAAGCATGATAACATGAGGGAATTTTGTCGCAAGATGTTACGTGCGAATAAGCTATACCGCAAGGAAGATATTGTTGCAATGGAAAACAAACGGGTCAATCCGGGTTGGGGTCCTAATGGGTCTGATTTTTACAGTTGCTGGCTTTTTAAGGGCGGAGGGCACTGCAAACATTGGTGGCAGAAGACCGTTTGGATAAATAGCAAGGGCGCAAAGATTAACCCCGAAAGTGAAGATGCTCGCAGGATTGCGGTGGCAAAAGCCGAACGGATGGGTTACAAGGTAAGAAATGAGGCACTTGTTGCAAAGCTACCCGAAGACATGGACTATCGTGGATTTTTACCAACGAATCCAGTTTGGGGCAGAAACGGAAGTGCATACAAAAAAAAATAAAACACAATGGCAGAAGTACTTTTTATCTCAGAAAACTACATAAAAAAATACACTCAGGTTAACGGTGCGGTTGACCCGAATCTTTTATACCCTGCGGTATATTTAAGCCAGGACAAATACCTTTCGCCTTACTTGGGTGATTCGTTATATGACTACTTAAAAACCGAAATCGCGAACAATACATTGAGCGGTGTATATCAAACTTTGGTAGATGACTATTGTCGCAAAGTTGTCCTGTGGTGGACAATGGTAGAAGCCATTCCATCGCTTACATACAAGCTCGATAACGGCACGTTAGTGCAACGAACAAGCGAAGATGCGTCACCGATTTCCGACACGGTTATGAAGGATGCTATTCAGCGCGCGAAATCAAATGCAGAATATTACACAGGTGTCATGGTCGATTACTTGTGCGCGAATAGTTCGCTATTTCCTGAATACTCAAATAACGTTTGGCCGCAACGCTCACCGATAGGGGTTAAAAAGAGCAGTTCGAACTATCTTTTTTCAAGCGGCAACACTGCAATGAATACACGTGGACCAGTGTTTTCGAACTTATTGAGTAAACTTCCATGACCAAAGAGGAACTGAAAGCACAAATAAAAAAAGAAACTGAAGCATTGCGCAAGTATGAGCGTGAGATGCTACTTAAATTGAAGAAAAATGAACATAAATCTAAACCCATTTGACGTTGATTTCGCTGAGCCTGCAATGACTTTCGTTAAGTCATGCACTTTGCTTATGGCTGGTACTGCCTTGGAAGGTGTTGAGCCTGTGCATTTGCCGCCTATTGTCATTGAATGTGCAAAAGTGCTCGCTTACTTGGGTGCTTCAGTTGCATTTTTTAAGTTTATTTTGGTTCTGATTATGGGCAATAATGTCTCAAATGAGAAATGATTTGATAGTGATTTCAGTAATAATGTGCGTTTTTTTTGCGTTCATCATTTACTACGACCACAAACTTGTCAAAAAATCATTTGAAGCAACGAAATCGAGAATAAATAAAATATACGATGGTGCGAAAGCCTTTTTATTCGTTCACTTTTTAGATAACACTTTCAACGATCACGATGACGTTGACCAAATAAATTAAATATGGAAGAATTAACAAATCCCGGAAGTGCCGACTTGGTGCGCGAACTTTTACTCATTGTCGTTGGCTTAATCATTCGAGCCATTGAAAAAAGAAAGTTGAAGAAATCCTTGCAGAATGCCGACTCGGTCGCTGAGTGATGCAGTAAAGGAGCTGGCTGATGCTTATTCAATGGCAGCGTTAGCTTACATGATGACCTACCCGAATGCACCGCAACCATTTATTACCTGCGTTTATCGGACAACTGAAGAACAACTTGAACTTTATGCACAAGGGCGAACTAAACCGGGCAAGATTCTCACGCAACTAAAGTCAGGCAGCAAGCACAACACGAAACCATCGCGAGCGATTGACATTGCTTTCAGGTTAGCCGGTGGTGGATTGACTTGGGACAAAAAGCACTTCATCAATTTCGCTGAAATCATTAAGAGCATGAATCCTGCGGTGAAGTGGGGCGGTGACTGGAAGAAATTCAAGGACTATCCACATTTCGAAATATGAGTTCACCTAAATACAGGGATTATTTTCATTCGATTATTTTCGGCAATAGTACCGAGCCTTATCGCAGTCAAGTGGTGCGCATTTACAAGAGCTTGAATCTTCAGGGCGAATGTACTTTGGATTCATTTTATCAAAATTTCAAACGCTTCAAAAAGCAAGCGGCGAGGTTGAAGATTAAAGAGCAACAAAAAGCACCAAAGCACAACGCATTTTCAGGGCTATTAAACGCATTAAAACCTGACCCGAATCCTCTCGGTTTACCAACGTCACGCGAATCGGTTTATAGTGCCTATAAATTGCCCAAAAGCGCAACAAATATTCTTCTGCTATCAGACATTCACGTTCCTTATCACAACATCGAAGCTCTCACGCTGGCACTTCAGTATGGTTTGCAGCATAACGTCAACACGATTATATTAAACGGTGACTTAATCGACTTCTATGCAATTAGCAGATTCGAGAAAGATCCACGCAAAAGAGATTTGGCGCATGAAGTGAATACGTGCCGGGAGTTTTTGACCGTATTACGAAAGCTATTTCCCACGCAGGAAATCTATTTCAAATGCG
>OGWB01000010.1_pt1 | contig 25908 bp, 45 predicted proteins | sample 1575961 | NCBI WGS metagenome assembly OGWB01 (sample SAMN07581556, study PRJEB24739) | freshwater metagenome | place: Singapore | collected 2015-04 | reverse complement strand
GCGGAGTGACTGGAGTTCAGACGTGTGCTCTTCCGATCTCCCAGTCACGATAAGGAAAGAAAGACAAAAACACATTCAGATGTTACAGCGTTGCTTTCCCCATATTCAACGATATTTACGCAAAATTTTATATTGACGGCGAGAAATATATCAACAAAGAAATGCTTGAACTGCTTTCGGATGAAGCTTGGATGACTTGGTTTCTTGACGCAGGAAGAAAAAGCAAAAGAAAAGCATATCTCCGCACACAGAAGTTTGGCGAAGAAGGAACCAGAGTTATTGCAGAATATTTTAATTCATTAGACTGTGACTGCGAAGCTCATAAGTCCAGAGATCGACACGAAATAGTTTTTACAAACAAAGGCGCTTTTGAACTTCTCAAATATGTTGCGCCAAAAATTCCAGCTTGTATGTTGCAATACTTCGACTGATATGTTATTTGTGCAAAAAATTATCGAATGGAGTTTTACTGCACATGACAATGACAAAAAAATGTGAATGGCGTGATTGTAAAAGTTGGTCTCAAGTTTGTAAAACAATTCCTTGTGTAGACTATACAATCGTCAATATTCCAGACTCAGCTTACAATGGAAATGCTATAATTGTTTTAGAAATCGATCATGATTTCAAAAAAATTCATGAATTTTTTTTAGCAAATGAAAAAATATGTTGTATTATAAAATCCGAAAAACCAAATTTATTTGGCAGAAATGAGTCTGTAATATTTCATGAGTCATTCATAAAAAGAATTGTCTCATCAGATTTACATGGAAAATATCTGGACCTTGAACTCTCATTCCCTTTTTATGACATTATTTATTAACCATACCCAAAGGAGCACCACCGCCAGCGGGAGGGGCTCCACCAGCCATTGGAGCAGAACCACCGCCTCCTCCACCTACCATGGCACCACCACCGCCACCGCTTACTGGACCGCCACCAAGACCATATAAGTGAATACCGTCGTGAGGACGACGAATCTTTGCTGTTCTTGGTGTGGGTACTCTCATTTGAGGTTTATGATTGCTTGGAGTAGGAACCGTTCCGCCGTAAACACATGCGCCTTTTTTGCAAAAACCGCCTTCTTCAAGATTAAACAACCATTCCTTGAATGTCATAATCAATCCATTCGTATTTCTACTTTAAGGTTACCCGTTCCTTTAATCACCCTGTGATATACTCCAGCAGGAATTCTTACCTCGCCCTCAAGAACTTGAGGCAAATAATTGTCAAATTGAATCTTCCAATCTGTCTCGCCAATCACTTTTACAACTCTATCCTCAGCATCACGATGCCATTTCAGTTCCTCATTAGGAACATCTTCGGAAAATGTCCTAACTACATTTTTTTTACTTAATCTCTTTTGCTCAAAAGGCAACATATTACCACTTCTTTGTACTAACTAAACCAAGCTGCTTGGCATATCGATTGACATTGCAAGCCCACCATCCCGGTGTCGTGCGATCATGCTTGGTTGAACATTTATGACGAGCCAAGAAACTCTTCCTAGCTTTATCAGATTGATTCTTTACACTTAGATTAGGATCGCCCCAAGCAACCTTCTTGGCAACTACACGCCCTTCGGCATTTTTACGACCAGAATTTACAAACACATAAAACTTCTTAGGACCACCTCGCTTGGGACTATCCAAAGGCACTTGTTTACCTTGGTAAACTCCTGTCCTTCCAGCCTCAGTTAAAATAATAAACTCATCATTTTCATTCAGTTTTATTTGTCCAGATTCATGCAAAGAACGAACCTCATTCACTAAATCACGCCAAGCATCTGAACCAATACGAAAAACGCTGTCAGAAATTGAAAGACCATTGTCCATGTGATACTTTAAATTTTCAGAAATATTGACAACATTTTCTGACAAAGTCATAGGGACTACTGCTTCTCGTATCAAATAATACTGTTCAAAACTCATAAAAATCTCCACAAAATAATCTTATTTTTATATATGTCTCAAGCATATTTATATTGTTCAAAGGAAGCTATGAGAAAAATACTGGTCAGTATTATAATGTTTCTTTTAGTAGTCCTTGGAACTGTTTTTACAATTAGAAATACGAACGACATAAATCCATACGGAAGTCAGAAGACGGATGTTGAACCAACGCCGTCTTCTGACCAATATACTGGACAAATCACATCAGAACAATTCATTCAAGGATATGAAGACGGACAAGATGGCATTGTCATGGGTACTATCAAATGGATTTTTTCAAAAGATTATCGAGTGGGCCATATGCTCGGAACCCACGACAAAAAGAAAAATATAAAAAGATATACTAAGAGCGTTTTAAACTAGCTTTATATTTTGCTTGTCGCCTTTTTTCGCAAGGCTTTTGATAAACTTCGTGTTTTTTAATTTCTTTTAAAATGCCACTACGATCAAGCAATTTTTTAAATCGGCGCAGAGCAGAACCAATTGGCTCACGATCACGAATAGTCGTCTTCATATAAAACGCCCTACAAAATGAATCAAGCCCAAGAAAACCTTGGGCTTGATTGCGAAAAACTTAGTTCTTCAAGTTGGGAGCCGGTGCCTTTTTCTTGTCCTCATTCTTCACAGCTTGCGGAGCAGGAGCCGGTGCCTTTGTCTTGTCCTCATTCTTCACAGCTTGCGGAGCAGGAGCCGGCGCTTTTTCGCTGCTCTTAGGAGCCTTACCAGCAGTCACGGTTGTGGTACTGCCAGTTTTGCAGGAAGAACAAATCTTAACTTTCTTCTTGAAAAGACAAGCTTCGGCATTTCCAACAAAAAGAGTCATAGCCAAAAAGGCGAAACCAGCAACAAGCGTCTTTTGCATAGGTAAATCCTCTGGCACATCATTGTGCTTGAAATAATCTACCACAGCATAAACAGGTTTGCAATTACTTTTTGGTGTCAATCACCAATTTGGTAAATTGACTCATCGACATACTGGTTTTCGGATAACGCACAATCTGATCCATTAAATGCTCGCCCTCTTTACTGTTCAATTTATTCCAAACATATTTTCTCGTTGTGATATCATAATCCATTAAAGCTTTCTTAATATGATCTACTACTGATTGAACACACTTAATCCTGCTACTTCCAACCGTGTCCTTTTTTTTAGGAGCAGATTGCGCCTTTGCTTCTGTCAAAAATTCATCAAAACTCTTCATTTTATTTACCTCACAATGTATATAGATTCATAGGCATTTTATTGAGGATTACTTAAATATGAGCGCACTATTGGAATGGAAATTACTCCGTCTAGTTGAAACTGAAGAAGCATTGGTTTCCGGTCCCGGTATTGAATTGCTTAAAAGAACAGTTGCTGATATGGCAGCAAGAGGCGTTCCAAACGAATACAATGATTATGGATTTAATAAATCAGATTGGGATACCTACCAAAATCTTTCGCACTATCTTTCACAATCAGCCATACCAGCAAGAATCGCAACAACTTTTGTTCGTATGTTAAGCAAATATAGAAATACACAAGTGCCAAATTATGCCGAAATAAGCCGCTTAGTCACCACAGATTTCAACAATATGCCTAGGGCTGCTAGTGCCACAGGTTCAGATCAAATTGATCAAGACAAGATTCACATTTATGGCGACCAACCACTCACCTACGGCAAAGTAAGAGTTTATATCCCTCATGGAGTCGATACAGGCGATATGAGAGCAATCAACAGAATCGTTGATGAAAAAATGAGGCAGGAAGGCGCACAGATTGTCACCGACAGATTTGGAAATGAAGGTTACGAAAGATTCAAGAAATTTTCTAAAGATCGTGACAATCCGCACATCGTACACATCCACACCAGCGTTCTTCATGATATTATTGAAACACTTAAAACAAGAAAAAATTTAGAAGTTACCGGACATGCTCCCGGTCAAAGTCCTAGCGCATTGACAGCATCAGCAGGTTCAACGCCGGGAGGTGCTGCCGAAGAACCATCAGCAGCATCAGCAGCACCTGAAGTTGAATTACTTGGTAAAGTTTCAACTCGTTTTGGAGAAAAACTCAAAGTAAAGTTCAATGTTCCTTTCGATAGAAGTCCTTATCCAGCAATCAAGAGTGCTGGACTTACTCCAAGAGCCGCTTCCTACTCAGTAGATGACCATCAAGCAGGAAGACCGGGAATTATCCTTATTGACCTTCAAAATAGAAGAATGTTTGATCAGGTCAGAGATGTAATCGCTCATAAAGGTCTTAATGTCAGTCCTCTTGATCACTTTGCTCAGGAGAATTTTGAGAGAACATCCCCAGCTTCCTCGCCTGAATCCGAAACAAGACCTACTTCTCCGCCCACCGACGCAGAAGGAAGAGAAAGTCACAGAATCATCAGGGTTATCAATTTTTCTGATCTTCCCGGCACCAAAATGAAAGTTCAAGTTCAGTACAATCATCCAGAACTTGCTGGAAACCTTGGTAAAAAAGGTTTTATCAAAGAGTTAATTCAATATACCTTCCCTGAATACGAATGGAATAAAAACGGTTACTTTTATGAGGTGGATGGTAATTTCCAACAATATGCAATTTTTGGTGAACTCCTCAAGCGTTTTGGTTATGATGTTCAAGAATTAAGAACCGTATTGAGCACAAAACTTGATAGCGGTCGTATGCAAAAGCAAAAATATACTGGGCAACATGATCAGGGCGAAAACCTACAACAAATTAGCCGAGATATTGACGAAAAATTACCTGAAAGCACTTACGAACTTTATGATCAACAAAAAGAAGGCGTTGCATTCCTCTATGGTCGTCATCATGCCATTCTTGGCGATGAGACAGGATTCGGCAAAACCGCACAACTTGTTACTGCTGCCGCTTTGAGAATGAAAGAGGATCAACACCCAACACTCATCGTCACTCTCAAAGCCACACAAGAACAATGGATCAATACCATCAAAGCGGTTTGCGGATCAGAAGAAACCCAGAACATCAGCACAGATGGTTCTCAACCTAAAAAGTGGACAGTTCTTTACTACGAAAATTTTTCCGCTGGGAAAAAATTACCTGATGTATTAGAAAATTGCAAAAGAGCAAACTTCGGAATCGCAATTTTTGATGAGCTGCACAAACTTAAACATGAGACATCCAAACGAAGCAAGAATATTGCCGAAGTTATTGAAAATATTCCAACAGTCTGGGGTGCATCCGCTACAATTTCAGCTAACAAACCAATGGATGTTAAAAATCAACTCGCAATCCTCAAGCATCACCTTGGAAAAATTAAAGAAAGCAAATTCAAGAGAGATTTTGCAGGCGCAAGCCCTTCAGGATATAGAGGAGCCTATGAGATTGATGATAACAGTGATGAATCATATCGTGCTGCTGAAAGACTCAACAAATGGCTTAACCTGTCAGGCGTTTATGTACGAAGAAGCAAATCAGACCTTCGTGATATGCCGACTCTAAACAGAGCAGAACCTACCGCTCGTCCAATCGATGAGGCGGAATTTAATCGTAAGTATATGGAAAAAGTCAGAACATATGATGATCCTAGTCACCCACTTTCTAAACTTATTGCCGCTAGGGAGGTTATAGCACAACTCAAAACAGATCAAACAGTCAATAAAGTAATCAAAATTGTTCGTGAAAACATGGATGATCCTACAAACAATTATTCAAAGAGCAAAGTCGTTGTATTCACGAATTTCATCGAATCCGCCAACCAGCTTGTTAGCAAACTATCTGCCGCACTCAGACAAGTTAACCCTCAATTTAAGGTAATTACTTATCTCGCTATGACCAAAAAGAGCGAAAGAAAAAGAGTTAAGGATGTTTTTGGCCAAGACCCCAACGCAAAAGTTCTTGTCATGTCACTTAAAATGGGCGGAACAGGAATTGACTTCCCCAATGAAGCCAGAAATATGGTTGTAAATGATTTTGATTGGACTCCAGAAAGCGCCGAACAAAGCGAAGGAAGAATTTATAGAATTAACACCAATCATCCCGTGAACATCGATTACACCTTGGCTAAAGGAATTGATGAACAACTTTATAAGAAAGTTCAAAGGAAAAGGGAACTAGCAGCGATTATACAAAAGTATAGAAAAGAATTGCATAAAAAGGAACATGATCCAGAATTATTACAGAGAATCATAGATGCTCAAAGAGAACTTCGTCAACTCGATGATGAAATGACCTCTGCTGTTGCTAACGATCTGCCAGCAGTTAGAAGTGAATCATTTTCTGAATTTATGAAAAATTATGAAGATATCAAGAAACATTGGTTCGGTATATAGATTGATATTTATTTGACACGCACTCGCTTAGGTGCGTGTTTTCAACTATATTTGTCTAACTGATCGAATTGTATAATTTGACATCTTCAGCATAATATGCCTTTATCCTATCAATCTGCTCAGAACTCAAAACTGGTTTAACATTTCTGCCCTCATTAACTTTAGGTAAAGGCCATTCCAAATCAGCATCACGGCAGAATTGTTGCAGTTGGTCAGGAAACCTATAAAGTCTTGTATCACCTGTAATCAACCACGACTGTTTTATGAAATGAGTGTTTTTCCGAATTGGCATAGGCAAAGATTCTAAAACATATTCCTTGTCATCATTCTCCAAACCAGTCAATAACTTATCAACATCTTGACTTAGATAAGAAACCCCAGATAAAAACCTATCAACAGGATTTCTTACCAGCAAAAGAACAGGCAATTCAGGATTTCTCGTTATTGTGCATAGGTTCTGCCAAAATGACACGGAATCATTCATGTCGCATCTGAACATCCTCTGAAAAGATTCTGGCAAAGAAGCCTTAAATTCGTCGCTAAATCTAGACCAATTTTTTTCATAATCATCCAGAGCTTTTTGTAATCTCTCTGGATGATGCTTCCTAACAATAGCAGATGCCAAGGCTGATGATGCAACCTTGGCATTAAACGCTATACAACAATGAGGCAACACAAAATACTGCATTCAATATTAGAGTATTTAATTAAAATTTTCAACCATTAACTGGTGTGTGTGCATCTGGCAAAGGTTTATAAGATGGTTTGCTACCACATCATGTACCAGAGGTATAACAATCTGTTTGCCTTAAATCTGATGAGTGATGATAAGGTACAGAATGCCCTGCCGGATATTACGGTGCCAACAGAGTTTGATGTACTGACTGCCGGGATGATTTCGGATATGCTATCGGTAGCCAGAACAAACAATTACAATCCAATTATCGTACATGGGATTGAACTGGATTATACTGAAAAGCTTTATGGTGAGAACAGTAATCAACTGACCTACCTAAAGATTATTAATATGCTTGATCCATTGCCATTCAAGAATTCCAATGAGAAATCTCTTCTGGCAGAAACCAATGGATGTAGCAAGCAGGATTATATCCTATCGGTAAACCTTCCGGCCTTTGTCTCCCAGTTAACCCAGGAAGACCCAATGTGGTTCCAGAAGCCTATCCTTGAGCAGAGGGCAGATGTGGAAAGATTAGCCTCCCAGAAACTTTCCCAGATAAATGCAGGGATTGTGCCATTAATGCCGGATATGCCACCTCCTGTACAGCCAGATGTACAGATAAGAGATGTAAATGTGAGTGAATAAAAAAAGGGGCATTTGCCCCTTCTTTTTTGTCCTTGCTTTTGGACTAAAGTTGTCCAATGCAATTCAGAAAATCTGCACTGAAGTAAGGACTGGCTTGAGCCATAACCCTAATCTTTACATCCAGGCAATCTTCTACTTCCTGAAAGTTCAGGAGATCCTCAATGGTAACATCTTCATTTGGACCGATTTCGATCCGGAGTAATACTTCGTATGTCTGTGTCTTTTCCATAACTTTGGTTTAAATTTCTGCAAACATAAAGGCAGAATTATAAACTGCAAAAAAATGGCAGAAAAAAATCAAGAAAAAATTATTGCAGCCATAGAGGCACTACAGGCTAAACTGGAAGCAGACATGGAATCAGCTTTGCCAGAGGTATTTAAGCAGCTATCCAATGAGGTGATTGACCTGGTTTCTGAGTTATCCTTAGATCCGGAGGATAGAGCAAAAAACCTTTTGGAAATCATTGCCCTAAAAAGAAAGATTGGAGATGCTCTGGTAAACAATGCCCTTTACCAATCCCAGGTTGTAGCCATTACCGAAGGATTTAAAGAACTGGCAAACCTATCGGATGACTTTATGAGTACTATTCTGGATGACTATAGCCGGAAGCAGGATTTATACAAGGCAATCCTGAAGGCCAATGTTGATATTACCAAGGATGCTCTTCTGGGTGCCGGAGTTAAAGGAAACTTTGAAAATGCCATCAGGGAATTACTCAAGGCCAACATTGGTGGTGTGGGAAATAAAAGGGAACTGAGAAGTATTCTCACCCAGTTTATCGAAGGATCCGATATGGAGAAACCATTTCTCCAGAGGTACATCACTCAGGTAACCAATGATTCTGTTATGACATTTAACCGTGAATACCTTAACACCGTATCTGAGGATTTGGATATTCAGTATTATGTGTATAGCGGAACCATCATTAGGGATTCCAGACCATTCTGCGTGGCAAGGGCCGGTAGGTCTTACACAAAGGAGCAGGTTAAATCATGGGGCAAACTTGGAGACTGGCAGGGAAAGATTCCTGGAACCAATGAGAAGACCATTTTTACCTATTGTGGAGGATATAACTGTCGGCATTCCCTCTGGCCTCAGACCAAGGTTAATTACGATAATGCCGTGGCTGATGGTACTGCCGGGATGAAATAAAAAAACCGGAGGTTAATCCGGTTTGAAGTTGTTGATGTGGGTAATGAACTTTTGCCTGACCTCCTCCGGCATATCAAAGATTTTCCAGACCAGATCAATTACTGCTGAGTTAATCTCATCCTCCTGTTCTGCCCAATCTGGGCCAAGCATTTTTTGCAGGGTTTTCTCAAAGTTGAGGGATTCGGCGAGTAAGCGGTTAAAGTGCATCTTCAATTCCCTTACCAGTTCTTTGTCTGAATATTTCACTACCATACCAGTTTCTATTACACCCTTGGTAAAGCAGACAAACTTGGAAAAATCGTGGTGTTTCATTTTATCTCTTTCATTAATTGTTCAACCATTTGTATCCTCTGGCCAATCCAACGCATTACCGGAACTGCCATTGAATTCCCACAAGCTTTATACCTTGGGCCATCTGGGCATACATCTTCCGGTTTATTCCGGTATGGAATCTTTGTCCACCCATCAGGAAAGCCTTGGAGTCTCTCACATTCAGTTGGGGTGAGTCTGCGGATAGCCATTGTGGGTTGTTGTGCGTGAATCGCACTTATCTCATCCAATGCCTCCATAGAACTGCCTCCTCTGCTCCCTTTGCATTGCGTGATGGTGGGAGAAATGTTTGGTGTCAACACCGCCCCATAATGATTGACATCAGATGCCGATGAGCCAATGGTTTGGGTGGTATTCTCATTGATTGTCTGATTGTAAGTGTCCACGGCAATCGGTTGCACAACTGCATTTGTGGCTCTAATATCAGTAGATTCAAATGTATTAATGGTATTAGCAATATCACCTTCGACCCAAGTTTCATAATCATCAACATTCTGAGCTCTTTTGGATTTCCTAAAAGGTGTTGGTTGCGCCACGGCAATACCTCCTTGATTCTTTGTTGGGTCAGGAGTTGTTGTGTCAAGAGTTTTACTTGTCTCCACTTCACGGCATCCGCTATTGGGGTTGCTTGACTTCATACTATTGGAGGCAAGTTCATCTGAGCCAAGGGTCATTCCCTTTCCGGCTTTCTTCCCAGGAGTGCCACCCTGCTCTCCGGTGTTATCCTCAGAGCCACCACGCACTTTGAATGCGTGAGACTTCGGTACCGCAATAGGATTACCTACTAATCCATCTCTTCCGCAGGATGGTCCTTTATGGTCTCTTGAAGACAAGGTTTGGGCAAGTCTTGGAATGCCACTTTCTCCAGAGTTTCCTTGAGAATCTTCGGAAGTTGTTTTCCTCTTTTCTCTGCCCTTCTTAGAATTCCCTGACAAGCAGTCTTGCTCAAATAATACCGCTCCGGCAGGTCTCCAGTCTCCAAGGTATCCGACAACAAAGACTCTTCTGCGTCTTTGTGCCACTCCGAAGTACTGAGCGTCAAGAACCTGGTAGGCGAACCCATACCCGAGTTCTGCCAACGCTTGGAGGAAGGTTGCAAAATCCCTTCCTCCGTTACTTGACAACACTCCGGGGACATTTTCCCAGACAATCCACCTTGGCTTTTTTCTTTGAGCCAAAGAGAGAAAGGTGAGCATAAGGTTTCCTCTTGGGTCAGTAAGTCCTTTGCGAAGTCCTGCGACTGAGAAGGATTGACAGGGAGTTCCTCCAACGAGAAGATCGATAGTTGCATTGTTAAAAGCTTCTGATTCGTGAATTTTAGTCATATCCCCAAGATTTGGCACAGAGGGGAATCTGTGGGCAAGAACTGCCGATGGAAACTGTTCTATCTCTGAGAACCATTGAGCCTCCCATCCCAAAGGATCCCAAGCAACTGATGCCGCCTCAATCCCAGAACAAACCGAACCGAACTTCATTTCAGATAATTCCAAAATTTTATCCCTAACAGAATTAGCAACAGGAAGTAAACGGCAAAACCTAAGAACTTCATAAAGACCTCATTCAGCATATTTCGGATTGTCCTATTCATGGCAGTTTAAATTTATTACCTTCTACCTCAAAGTTAATAGGAGAATCAAAGTATTGCTCACGGCCTCCTAAAAATTCTATATTGTGTTTATACTCTGAAAAGAGCAACTCAACAGATAGTTTTACTTTAAGGCATGGAGTAAAATAGTCCATCCATGAAAACTCTCTCTTTAGGTGATCCATGTAGGAAGAATGTAGTTTAATGGTTCCTCCTTCAGATTTAAGAGCCAACTGGATTGGCACTATGGATGGAACCCTTACATCAACACAGGCACCGGAATGTTCAAAGACAAACAGATGCGTACTCATTACATCAAAAATCATATCTTTTTTGGTTATTTTTGGGCAATACTATGGGTCTTATTCGAATCTGCAAAAAAATATTTAAAAAATATGGCTAACAATCAGTACGATTCGTTCAAAGACTTTTTTAATCAACAAGTTAAGAACTTTAAGGAAGCATCAGTTCCGGCAAAAGTTTTGCGTTTAGCCGTGATAGATACTGCCGGAGAGGTGAAAAAAAGGGTGCAGAATAAAGGTTTAAAATCTGATGGTACCGCCATGAAACCATATTCGGTTAAGCCACTTTACAGGCCATCCGGAAAGAGAGGAGAAGGTGAGAAAAAGAAGTATCCCGGTGGTTATAAGGAATTCCGAAATGAGGTAGGCAACCAGACTAACTTTAGAGACCTGACCCTATCCGGAGATATGTTTGATACATGGAGGCCACTTCCGGTAGATCAGCAATCCTGGGGTGTAGCATTTACCACATCAGATATGGCTCAGAGAGCAAACTGGCAGGAACAAGGCAGTAAAGGCGCGCAAGGTCCAATCTTCTCCCAGACAGCCAAGGAAGAACAGGATACCCTGAAGGCAATAAATGATGAAGCAATAAGATTTTTAAGCAGATGAATACAACCCCTACATACCGCATAGAATCCTCTATAAAGAATCTCTGCGATGAATTGAGTAAACACTATGGTCTAAGATTAAAATGGTATGGAGAGGCCGTGGAAAGCCTTAATCCGGATGCTGCCGGTAACTACATATCCTTGGATAATTTCTTTTGTGCCGTGGATGACAATTATGATGTGGTTGCTTTTCTTGTTCGTAATAATGCCACCACAAATCCTCAACCAGCAGGAGGAAGGAAGGGAGTTCTATCCAGATCAGTAAACCTAACTCTGGCTGTAAATGCCAAATCCCGGCATGAAGAGTATGCCATCACAACCATTGTAAACAATATTTACCATCTGGAATATGATGGAACCAACTTTGACAATAAACAGGTGGCCAACCAGTACTTTGGATTACCGGAAAGAAACTTTGAGACCTATTTCTTTACCATAGGTCTTAATGCTGTAGAAAAGATTACCTGTCAGCCTTGTTGAGGTTGATTCGGTGCCGTAGGTTGGGGAGCCGGTTCTGGGACTTGCTGCGCCCCTGCGGATGCTCCAAAAAATGTTTGTCTCTTGACTCTTTTACCTGATCTTTTTCCCATGTCTTTCTTCTGGTTTCAAAGAAGGAATCCAACCATTGGATTCTATCATCATTAAACAAATGTCTGTATTTTCCATTTGCCATAAAAAGAATTTTACAAGGATCAAGTACATTAAGCATCTGATTGAACCCAGATGTAAAATAAGGTAGTTGCCATTCAGATACCATTCCTATACTGGATACTGCAACCATACTACCTTTTGCAATCCCATTAAAGCAATACTCAAAGCTTTTCTCATCAGACCAACAAACCGTAGGGACAACCTTAATCCCGGCAGATTGCCATACATATCCAACTAATCTGTTTCTATACACTTGCCACCTTTGCATCGGATCTGGCATATCAATAAGCAATGAGAAATCTGGGGACATAACTCCTGCTACACTTTCCCATCGGGTAATGTAGTGAACTGGACGATTCCAGAATCTTTCAAGATGGTAATCATCTAAGAAAGTACTTACAAGAGAATCTGAGTTAAATCCCCTCTTATTATTGCAATTGATAATATTAGTAAAATCAAATGGTTGACAATCGAGTATAGGATAATCTCCCTCAAAGGTTAACAACTCAGTTTGCAGGGCATCCCATCCTCCGGGTTTCTTCTGCCAGTTATCTGATGACCGTGTATCCATATTTGAAAATGCAAATATTCAATTTAGATTTGCAAATAATTCTTATGCAGATACCTGTTGACAAAATATTTTTTATCAATCTGGATAGGAGTCATGCCCGGTTAAAGGCATTGCAAGATCACTTGCAGGAAGTTCCTATAAGAGATAAAAACGGCTGTGAGCCAATCCGATTCCCTGCCTTAAATGGCAACCAGATTTCACATAGTATAATTTCAAAATCAGAATCCGGTAAGTATGGCCTTCCTCTTTCTATGGGAGAGAAGGGATGCCATGCATCACACAGGGCATTACTCCAGATGCAAATAGAAAATAACTGGGAATATGTAATGTATCTGGAGGATGATGTTAGAATTCAGAATAATAAAATTCAGGAATTAATTAAAAACTGGGATCAACTTCCAGAATTTGACTTTTTCAATTTATCCTGGAAGAACTTCAAGCATCCATTTGGTCAACAGGTTCAACCCATAGAATTTCCTATCCCTAATCTTTATAGTGGTAATGGAATGTGGTTGACTCATTGTTATATTTTGAGTCTTTATGGAGCCAAAAAATGTGAAGAGCATAGCAGAATGCAAAGTCATTCAATAGACTGGCATTATGCCGGAATTCAATCATGGATAAAAACCATTGGGTTTAAATATGGCACCATTGCCATACAAGAAAGAAAAATGCGTAGTACAATCATTCATACTTAAACAAATAAAACAATGACAGACGGACTTGATTATATCCGGAAAGAAGTTGCCAAGTTTGGCAAAAAAGCAAGAGTCGAAGTAGTTCGGTGGGAAATCAACACCAGAACCGGGGCGCAGGACATTCCTGTTAAAATTAAGGTTAATGGTCAGCTTGCCCTTAAAGAACTCACTAAACCGATGAACAAACGGTCTTATGCATGGAGTAAAATCCGGCCTCTGGGAATCGAACCAATGAAATACAATGAAATCACCGAAGGTTCTCTGGAGGATCCTATCCTGCGTTCTAAACTCAAAGATGCACTTCGTGCGGAAATTGAGGCTGAACTGAAAGCCGGAGTTGCCAGTCTGGATGAGGAGACCCCAAAGAAAAAGAAAAAGAAGGTTGAAGTATCCGATGAACCGGAGACCGAAGTTCAGGAAGAAAAACCATGGGTTGATCCAACAATTTCTAACGATCCGTACTTAGCATGAATATAAAAGAATTCTTAATCAATCAGGCCAAGAGGGCCGGTGTTGCAGATGATCCAGAGTTTCAACTAATGATTTCTGCATCTGTCCTGAATGACATCCAGGTTCCGGATGCCGTAGAGCATAAGTTCAATACCAATCTTATGGATGCCGAACTGGCTAAAACCAGTCTTGACCTGAAAAAGCATTTTATTGGTTCCTATATGCAAGGGTACGATGAGGAAATTATTAACCTGGCAAAGCAGTACGGTCTGGATCAGCAATCCGTGGATGAACTGAAGATAACCAAGAACTCCGGAGACAAGGTTAAACTTGCCTTTAAGAAACTCAAGGATCTGGAGGAGAAGGCAAAGCAGAACACCAACAAGGATGTGTCTGATGAGTACATGAAAAAGATTGCCGAGGCTCAGGCCAAGGTTGATGAGGCCATGCAGAAGGTTGAGATTGAAAAATCCCTGATTGCCGAAAAGTATGTGGCTAAGATGCGCCAACTCTGGGAGCAAACCCAATTATCCGGAATCCAATGGAATGACAATGTCCCAGAGGCTGCAAGAATCCCGGCATACCAATCTGTGATTGACCAAAAGCTGAATGCCTTACAGGGTAAAATTGTTTATGACCCTGAATACAACACTGCCAAACTTGTAAATGCAAGGGATGAAAGTCTTCCATTGGTTGTAAACGGAAAAGAGTTTACATACAATGACCTTTCTTTATTAGTTTTGCAGGAAAATAAATTGCTAAAGGAAAAGACGGTTGGTGGCACAACCCCTGACTTTACGCAAGGTACCACTCCCCCAACTGCGTTTGTTCCGCAGACGCAAGGCACTCCAATACCGGCTCATATCCGGTCCGCTCTGGCTGACATCAGCAATGTTGCGGCCAATTATAAATAATTACAACAATGTCAGTAGCAACAGAAAATATCTGTCCGGCCATACTTACATCCCTGTCGGACAATTTAATCAATAACTCAGGGAATGTTAAAATCCACGGAGGAACACTTGCGGCTCTTACTGATCCTGCCAACCTTTCCACTGGAACTATTATCCGGAGGGCAAACGATGATGGCACCGGTCATTCAAAAGATGTTCGTGTTGTGTATAAGCAGCGGTTAACTGCGGATGATACCGAGACAACCAAGGAATGTAATTTCGATGAGGCACCGATGCCTTATCTGGAAATCAATGTTCCAATCCAACAGTATCGTTCGGTTAACTTCTCCATGACCGAGGAGCAGCTTCGTGTATATTGCGATTCTTATTCTCAATTAGTTACACTAACCGGAAGTACGGATCCTGGAACCATTGTCAGCCGTGCAAATGGCATTGGCCGTGCAGGTGGACCCCTGTCTGTGGTTCGTGAACTTTTCGGAGATTTCCAGTTAGCAAGCAATGCCCTGATTCAGGCAATGAACCAGGATCTTCTTGCATCTATATCTTCTTCTTTCGGTGCATGGTATGGTCAGGGTGGTACAATTGCCTCTCAGTCTTTCGATGTTGAGGATAGCAATACTGGCTCCCTGATTCCAAAAGGTCTCTTCACCATGAAACAGGCATACATGAACTCTGGGTTCAATGGTGCGCCTATCGTGGTTGGTGGTCCCGGTGCATTGCAAAGGGTTTGGATGAACGATAGCCGTTATTTCGGTCAGGCAGCAAACGGTCTGGATTATTCTACCGTTCGTAGCAATACTGGTGTAGCTGAGTTCTACTTCGATCCAAACATTGTAACTGGTAGTCCTTTGACAAATGAAGATTCGGCAGTTGTGTTCGCCCCTGGTTCACTCCTGTATCTGCCATACCTCCAGTATGTAGGTAACTTCGGAGACATTGGAACCATGAAGCGGTTTACCATGCCTATGCCTGGTCTTCCACAGGTTAAAGTGGATTGTCGCATTTTGGCGGATGAATGCTCAGAAATGTACAAAGTTTACCTGGAAGCATATTTTGACCTATTCGCTGCGCCAACCGACCTCTTCAAAGCAACCGATGATAACTATAACATCAACGGTGTGTTTGAGGCTCAGTTTGTGAGTGCGCCTTAATCCTTAACCGGATGAAAAAAAAGAGGGGGACTAAGAGTCCCCCTTTTTTGTTATGTTTCACACTAAAATTTGTTCAACTAAACCAATAGTTATGGGCCACAAATATCACCTAAAGTTTTGAAAATGTCTTCCTGATTTTGTCCCAAAAAATAATCGCAGGTAAATAGTTCTTCTACCATTTTACCGGGAGACTCAACAAAATAGGATTGCCTATGTTCACTTGGTTCGGCAGTGTACCGGTGACATCTTTCTTTCCATGGGCAATCAATGCCCTTACACATAGTTATATCTGGCATATCTTTATTCCATTACTGATCCACAATACCGGCAAGTTGCAAATTTATCCGGATAGTCTCTGATTCCGCAGGATTGGCATTCGGTAAACTTTGCCTCATCCAATTGTTTTTCAAGAAGTCTTAAAAAATCCTCTTCATCATCCTCTCCGGACCTTAGTTTTTCGAACCTGGTCTGGTAGATGTGGGCAATCAAAAAGATTTTTTCTGCTAATCCAAGTGCCTCCTTAACCTCCTGAGAAACTTCAGGAAGATAATACTTAAGATTATCAACATCATCTGGTGCATATGGATCTGGTGGCCCTACATAGGCACCTGATCTTTTAATGTATTCTGATATTGCACCCCTGATACCCAAATAATGGTACTGATAGGGATGCCATTCATTTTCGTTAATATACAGCATCAGACTACAAGGTTATCAAGGTTTATATCATGCTTTCCCAAAGACTCCTCCCATGCCTTCCAGACAAGGTCTTCATCAATGTATTTGCCATCTTCCGAGGCATCTACAATGCCTCTCAGCTTTCCTGCAAATTCCCACATGGCCAAAGCCATATCAAGGCTTTTGATGCATCTAAGATGTTCCAGGCGATCATCTGAATCATCTAAATCAAATAACAGTGTTGCTCTCATATTTTTTTGATTAACTACAATTCTTTAGTCAAAAAAGGAGGGAGGTAAGACCCCCCTCTTTTAACCAATCTAACACCAAAATAAGATCATTTAATCTGAAGGTTTTTGTTCTCTACCATTGTTGCACCAGGTACCTCACGGCCTTCCTTAATAGCATTTGAAATAAGGGTCTTAGAAACCTCTCTCTTGACCGCCCAGAATTCATCTGGTAGTTCCTGCTCATCTGTAACCTCAACAGCATTAGAGGTCCTTATAGACAGTTTAAACAGAGGGGTCTCGTACTTCATTACACCGGATTTGGAATCTGGTCTGCCAAAGATTTGCAAGGCATCACGGAGGGTTGCCTTTAACCTTTTAACGGTATTTTCCTTGGTTTTCTTTAAATCCTGAATCCTTTTGATTTCAGCGGCTGCTGCCTCTACATCGGATTCCAGTTTAAGAATCAGCTTTGTATAGGAGTTTGCTTTGTGATCAAAGTTCTCCCTGCGGATAGCCAATTCCTCTTCCAACTCCGGAGTAATCTCTCCACCGGTTTCCTCCATGATGGAGATAAACTCAAGTTCTTCCTGGGTTAATTGCCAAAGGTTCATATAGATTCAGTTAAAATGGTAATGCATCTTCTTCATCATCATTCGGATCAGACTTCCAAGCTTCAACCTTTTTGGCCAGTTCTTCCCTGTGTGCAACCTCTGGATTCATTAGTTGCTGATATTCCTTTGAACCCATTACCTTGGATTTAAAGTAATCCGGCAACTGGTTAAATACTTCAACCTTGAATGGATCAAGTTCAAAGATAAACGAAGGATTGATTTGTTCCGGTGCCTTAACTCCTTTCATTAGTGCGGATACACCAGAGATTTTAGCATAAAATTCACCGGGATACTTTTGCCGTGGTTCGTGAATGATACTTAACTGACAGGATGCGCCAACAAGTTTGGTCACATCAAAGGCCACGGCCTCTTCTTCGGTAAATCCTTTTCCTCTCCATGAGGTCAGGAAGGCACGAAGGGTTGACTTCGGATGCATAGACAAGGCAAACTCCTTAGAGATAGAAATGGGTTGTTCTCCCTTGGCAGGATCAAAAACCCTTTTCTCATTCGGCAGTTCCCATTCGATGAGAACCTTGTTGACCCATCTGGAATCACCATTATAGGTGTCCTCAATGGTACCAAAGTGAATCATCTTGTAACACCTTGCAAGGTGCGTACCGGCAGGTGCGAGAATCCTTTCTCCACCGCCCTTGTTAGTTGCTGTAATCGGCATAAGTTAAAAATTTTTGCAATTATTGTTTTTCCTCCTGAACGGGCAAATTTTTCTTTAAATATTTTATGTGAGAATTGTTGCGGATGCTCTCAATCAATTGGTTAACCCTGCGAATATTGTTTGCCGTGGTGGCGATCATCCTCTCCTCTCCATCGTATTCGGTCAGGAAGGAGTCAATATAAACCATCAAAATATCCTTTGGGATAGCATAGGTATAACAGAATTCATCCAGGGTAACCCTTGGCATCTTCGGCCTTGTTTCGGTCTTGAGAATCAGCTTCTTAGCTGCCTCATAATTCTCTGGGCAAACAACAATCTGGGGTTTTTTGTATCCCTTCTTTACCCGAACCTTAAACCAGTGAAGATTCCGGTGTAACTTCCACATCGGCAGACCTGTCTCCTTGCAGAAATCAAACATTTTTTTCAATTCCATATCTTGTAATTTTGTGCAAATGAAATGGGTTTCTATTAAAAGCAAAAACTATGTTTGAAAAAAAATATAAAAAATACGAAGGGAAGGAGGATGACTTCCAGAAGGCATTGGCTAAATACCTTGACCTAAAAGGAGTTATCTATATTCATCCACCCAATGGAGGAACCCGAAATGTTATAGAGGCCACCAAGCTTAAAAGGATGGGTGTCAAGTCTGGAGTGCCTGATATACTTATTTTTAATAGAAGAAGGGACTATGCCGGGTTGGCAATTGAGTTAAAAGTTGGCTACAATAAACCTTCTGAAAACCAATTAGAATTTATGAAACAACTATCCGGAGAGGGGTGGTATTGCGTGGTTACATATAGCCTTGAGGAGGCCATTGATCTGGTTGATTCTTATTTGGGATAAAAAAAAATTTGCTTTATAAATTTATAACCGATTTTTTCGCCCGAAATATTATTAACCATGAAAGAGTACAAAAAGACACAGTATGGGTTTAGTGTAGTAGAGTACTACCCAGACAACAAACTTTATTCTGTAAAGAATAATCAAAAAGATTCGGTTCATCATTTAATTCCGGAGGAAATCTGGGATTCCTTGGCATCTGCGGTAGAAAGGGCAGATAACTACCGAAAGAGCAGAGATCACTTTAGGGAAAGCCGGGATACCGAAAAGGCTAAGTCTGCTGAAATGATGCAAAGGATTACAGATGGACAGAAGCATCTGGTTTATGATCTTAATCTGGAAAACAAGTTTTTAATGGATGAGGTCTCCAAGCTTGAGCAGGATGTCAGGATTTTTAAAACTACCGCTGTATTTGCCGGTCTGTTTGCCACTCTTTGTTTATTAACCCATTACCTTATTTGACATGAGCATAACCAAAGAATTATTTGATGCTTTAGATGCATTGGATGAAAAAGAGCAAATTAAAATTTATCGGGGTTTTTTCCAGTATGTACTGGATGGCATCGAACCAGAATTGGATGGATATGCCAAGGCATTCTGGGTCTTATCCAAAGACTATTTGGAACAAAGCCGTTATAACTACACCCAGAAAGGTCTGGTAAAAAAGCCTGTTAAGAAGTTTAAGAAACCAACGGTCCAAGAGATCTTTGAATATGTTACCGAAAAACATCCGGCCTCCGATGACAAAAAAAGGATGGAGTTTGCAGAGCATTTCTATAATTTCTATGAATCCAAGGGATGGAAGGTAGGTAAGAATCCAATGAAGAACTGGCAAGCTGCGATTTCTACCTGGAAGGAAAGCATGAATCAGATTATTTATCCAAAGGTTACATACTACGGTGTTCCACCTAAAGGATCTTGGGAGGCCAGACAAGCAGAATATGCCAAGGGTGTACAAAGCATTTTAAACGATGAAAATTTATAATCTGGTACCTTATGAAGCAAAAGAGCCAGGAAGGCTGACTGCTGAGTACGCAAGGGATAAACAGGCTGTTGTTTTAAAAATCTTTGAACAGATTAACAGAGCGGCATTAATTATGGGAATAAATGTAGATGCCCATGTAGCCAAGAATAATGCGATAGAGGCCATTGGACACATCAAGAAGAGTTATCCTCATGCCCATATTGATGATATTTGTAAGGCCATTAAAATGGGTGCCTTCGGGGAAATAAAACTGGAGAACCAGTTAAATACCCTTTCGGCATCTAACATATTTCAATGGTATAAAGAATTCAGATTAAATCACCAGGATCAAATGGTATCTCCTCCTCCGGCACCAAAGCCATACATTACAGAACCCGATGAGGCTGCTATTAAAACCATAGCCAGAACCAGTTTCGAAAAGTTTATCTCCGATGTCCGGAATAATGACTTGATAATCGAACTACATTTTGATGTTCTTCTCAAAATTGGGTTGGAACTGAGTAAAGAGGAGAAGAAGGAGACATTTAATAAACAAATGGAGAAGTTGATAAACAATCCTCCAATTGAGTTTTACACCAGTAAAAAGACAAGGGAGCAGGTAAGGGAAATCCAGACTTATTGGGATTCTCTGGAGGATAAGAACCAATATGACTACCCCAGAATGTCACACAATATTATGCATAAACAGGCGGTTCGGGATACCAAAAAAGCAATTGCCATGAAGTATGTGGATTCGATGAGTAAGGAAGAAATAATGGCGAAATACGATGCAGTACATTGATAAGGAAATATTAGGTTACTTTGAGACATTAGAGGCGGTAGGTCGCATTCTTCTCCAGAAAAGAAATAAACTGGCTACTGCTAAATGCAATGCAACTAAAAAGTTTTATGAGGGCCAGATACTTCTTTATGAATCCATTCAACACTATGTAGAGTTATGCCTAAAGAGACATTCAAAGACCTGAGTGAAAAGAAGTTTGATAAGGTTTCGATCTACCTATCCGTAGATGAAAAGAAGGCACTTATGGATGCCATTGGAGACCGGAAATTATCTTCGGTACTCCGGCTACTTATAATCCAATTTCTCATTAAGGAAAAGGCCAGAAAGAATGGTTGTAAACCTTAATATATCTGAACTGGTATTCTGCATTCAATTGGCATCCATGCGATACCATGCGAATGTGATTGGCAAGGTTCGTGAGAATATGAAAGGTAACCGGCATCCGTATGAGATTAACCTGGATGGGGTTATTTCTGAGTATGCATTCTGTAAGCATTTTAATATATTTCTGGATTGCTCAACAGAACCAAGATCCGGAGGATATGATGCTTTACTGAATGGAACCAGGTTTGACATTAAATCCACAAGACATCAGAATGGAAGGCTATACCTACACCAGAAGATCAACCGGATTGTGGATTATTATGTATTGGCTATTATTTCTGAGGATCTGCTGAATGTGGATTTTAAGGGTTATATATCCTATCAGGATGCAAAGTCAGAAACCTATGCTACAGTATCCAACGGAGAAATACTTTACATAATATCACCAGAATATCTTACAAAATTTAAAGAAGATAGAGAATGACAGCAGTAGAATGGTTAATAGATGAACTGGAAAAGTGGGGAGAGGGTAGAATTAAGTGGCCTACCTATCTCTGGGAGGAGGCTGAAGCAATGGAGAAGGAGCAGATAATTGATGCTTACAATAGTGGGCAACAAATACCTCCATTTCAATATGCAGAAAGATTTTATCAGGAAACCTATGTAAAATCGAAAACCCCTCCGGGTGAGCATTGCGAAGAGGCTTGAGGGGTCTTATTGTCGCAAATATCGGCAACTTTTGCGACAGAATTGTACGGCAATTATCCGTACCTGCCGTAGTTATGTGTAATACCCTATCGGGTATGGTATAGCATTTACTAACCCAGATTATACCTTTTAAGGTATCATTTACCCGACATTAGGAATATGATAATACCATCTGGTATTATACCTGTTGGTACTATGGCCTCACCGAACCCTGTTGGATTAGTCCTGCCTGATCACAATCAAAGCAAAGACCTTCGGCCCTTAGATTTAATTGTCTGGCCCAGATGTTCAGGGAATCTGAATAATCGGCCATAAAGGTGGCCATGGCTCTTTCGGTGTATTCCCGGTTACCTTGGGCGAAGTAGTTTGCCCTTGGGGAGGAAAGTTTAGACCAAAGAACATGATAGCAAAGGATGTTTGCCCAGGCATCGAGAAGAAACTCTTTCTGATGGCATATAAACGCATCCAGAGAGCATAGCAACTGCGCATCCATATAAACCCCATTCTGATTGGAATTGTTCTGCCACTGCGTTCCCATGGTGTAGGAGAGCGGTGCATTAACCGGAGCAATCCACCAACCATTCCTCCAGATGTTGGTGAATCTGGATGCACATTCTAAATCCATCTGGTTCCATCCGTAATCCACAAAAAAACCCTGAAGGGTATCCAGATTAGTACAGTCAACTACGGTTAGAATATTGATCTTATCGAAGTCGGAATAGAATACTTCATTTACCGGAACATAGTTCATTCCAGGTTCCATATTGTAGGTTCCGGAGGCCAGAACCTTACCATCCTGAGTCTGAATTACCTTCCAGTCTACATTTGGAACCGTGGTAGATCCGGAATTGTAAACATAAAGCTGCTTAATCCGCATCCCCAGATACTTACTACCATTAACAGATACAAAGGTCCCACGATATTCCGGTGCCATAGGCAATGGATCAATGGCATCCCATTGCTGTACAAATACCTTTGAGGTCTGGAATAGAACCTGGTCTAACTGGGCCTGTGCGGATTTAAACAAGGCGGTCTGGACATCCCTTTTTATTCTCTGGTATGCAATATTCTGGGTTGAATTCCAGAATCCGGCATAAGAGATTTGTTCCGGAGAGGAAACCTTCTCCAGAAGTTCAGTAGACATACCCGGATAATCATTTATGTATAATCCGGAAAGAGGAGTCCCGGATGTACAACCCAGTAAACCAATGTAATCCTTCAGGCAGTTCATGCCGTAAATATAAAATAAAAAACCCCGATAGCGACAAGAGCAGTTCAGCTACCGGGGCATTAACCAAAAAATGTATTTAAATAGAGCGGCTCAAAATTAGTCAGGATTTTTATCTGAACCAATACTGGTAATCCTGAAAATCTTATTTGTGAGGCCAACCCATGCTCCCAGAATTTGAGCCAGAATAAACATTAGGATTGAGTCACCGGGATCAACTTGGTTTATCTTATACAAGTATCCTACACCTATTAGCAAACCCACCAGAATAGTGGTGGTTGCCGTATAGGCATACACCTGCATTCTTCTGGAAAACATTAAAGACCTGGGAATAGTCCCTTCAGTAGACCTCCTACGAACCGGCCTCTCTTTTCTGCCCTGTCTGCTTTGCTTGCCTTGACCTGATTGCATGAATCAAGATAGACAATTGATTTTGCCAATGCTTGGTTAGCAATTTTTAAGGAATCAATCTGCGATTCCAGATGGCATCTGGATGCTGAGTCAGCTTGGATTTTTTTGACCAAAGATGAGTAGCTTTTCTGGGACACTTTCAGGTCCCTCTGCCCCATCACCGCCATTCCAAGGGTAATCATGGTAAGCATGGCTGTAACCCCAAGGATAAAGTCTCTTACTGTCATTTGAATAGTTCTTTAAGCTGAGTAATAATAATTGCCCACAATGATTTTTTCCGTGGTTTACCCTCCTGATCTGTAATCCAGTAATTCCCTTTCATCCGGAGAACCAGATCATACAAGGCCACCGTAATCCGGAGGCCGAGAAGGATCATCCAACCATGGCGCAGAAAAAACTGTTCCCATGCCGGATAATCAGCCGGAATGATTTGCACAAAGTTGGCATAAGCAACAAACGCATAAGCCGGGATGTCGGCCAGAAAGTTGATTACATTATCCTTCATCAACTGGTCTTTCAGGGATAAAGCCATATACAGTTTTTATCTTTTGTGGGATCGTTGTCTACATGGATAAAGGTTTCTGCAATTCCTATCCGGTTAAACCCTGCCTTCAGGAGACTGGATACAATCAGCAACCTGGATCTGGCATCGGTGGCATGGATGTCAGCGGCAAACCCCAGGCAATGGGATGAATCCTTAACTCCCTTTACTTTTTCATTGTGAGTTTTTGTCCGGAAACCTGAATTTATTCTAAAAGGTACACCGGCCAAGGTTCTGGCATTATCCAGTCTTTGGAGAAACTCCGGATTCATTTTAGATCCTGAACCAGGGGCATCAGGAGAATCAAATTCGGATAGTTTGAAATTCTTTAATTCCATGGGGTAAATATAGTATGTTGGAAAATATGTAAATCAAAATGATATTTGCCTTGTGTATATGGCAGGTAAGATTGTTAAGTCCAGAGATGGAGAATGGTTGATAGAATATACAGAAAGTATATTCCCTTATTACCGTTTTCTTTTTCCATTAGATCCTATGCAGGAAGTGGATGAGAATCAATTTTTACCACATGACAACAAGGTTTTATTTACAACCAGGTACCATAGATATGAAATGTATGCCTGGGTCCATGACACCTATTGAAGGTCTGGTAAGAAAGGTAGAAGGAGAGGTCCGAAAATCCTGGGTGGATTTCTTTAAAAATCGGGAAATGATTGAAATCCGGAATGCCTTTGAGGCCGGGAAGGCCCATGCAAATGAGACCCCGATAAAAAATCAGGCATCTGGAATGGATTATTACCGTGAGGTCTTTCTGGAGGATGAGGAGTCAGAATCCTGATCTGGAAATTTTGGCCTAAAGGTGAGTAGCTTTGTCTGGAAACCGGCCACTTTGTACTTACATTGTATATACATGATCCCGGCCTGGTACCTGGTCCCTACCTGGTGCCAACTTGGTCCCGACCTGGTTCCGGCACCGGTCTAACAATCCGTTAGAACCACCTTTGTAACCACCTTTATAACCACCTTTAACCAGTTTTATTTTGCATATTTTTTTGTGATCTAATTACTAAGGTTTTCAGATAGTTAGATAAATTCTGTAAAAATATTTTTGCACAAAGTGAAAATAAATTTGCAGGGTATTAATCTGGTGCCGTATTATTGCACCATGTTTCACATTAATCAAAAAAATCAAATGAAAAATCAAAATGTAAAGCTTGCGGCATACGGTGCCGAAATTCAGGTTACCCAAGGCGGTGCCGTGTATGTTACCATAAATGGTACCACCGTTTATTTTGAAAATGGATCTGCCGGCAGGATATTGAAAAGCTGGTCTGAAGACATGGAATACTTTGAATTTGCAGAATTTTATCAGGATTCTTGCGAAGATAATTTTGTTCAAATCCTTTAATCCTATAGCAAAATGAAAAACACAATCTGTTTAGAAACCAGAAAGGTCCTCACAAACCAGAGTGATTTCTGGCCGGTGTTTACCGGAAATCTGGATAAATTTGAGGCAAGGGAGTTATCCAGACATACAAAGGAATTCCGGAAAGTTATTACCGGATCTATGGTCCGGGAATTTCTACAGGAAACCAGGCCGGACATGATCCGTAGAAATAATCCGGTGAAAGGTAATCCGGTCCAGGTTGCCGCTGAATTTCTTATGTGGCATCTGGATCATCATTTTGTGAATATTGAACTGGTGAAAGTTTAAACCAGGTAATCACCAGAATTTCCAGAGCCGGGTATTTTATCCGGCTTTTTTATTTTGAATCCGGTTTGGAAAATTTTGGCCTAAAGGCGAGTAGCTTTTATATGGAAAGGCCAAACACCACCGGTCCCACCGGTTTTTGATCAATTGATCAGGTGCCTACCAAAAAACTTAGAAATTGCACTGAAACAAGAAACCAAAAAAGTTGGTTTTGGGCCGGATCTGATAGGTCTTAATATCGTGACTGGGAAAC
>OGWB01000008.1_pt1 | contig 28422 bp, 41 predicted proteins | sample 1575961 | NCBI WGS metagenome assembly OGWB01 (sample SAMN07581556, study PRJEB24739) | freshwater metagenome | place: Singapore | collected 2015-04 | reverse complement strand
GTTTCCCAGTCACGATATAAACCTCGATTTTTCATATTTTGGAAGTTAGAATTGAAAGATTCCAAAAATGTTTGATTTTTGGGTATGTTGGAATATGTATATTTTTCCGTACGATACTGGCTAAAAGCTCGATCAACAGGATTTCTAAGAATTACAAATAATTTTATATTTGGAAATGTTTGTTTTATAAACTCAGGGTTGTTACTATGATTGAAATATTCAGGAGTAATATCTCCAGATATTTTGCTTCCAAAACTGTTTCTGTATAACTCCAGACTGAGTTTTTGACCATAGAGTGGATGAAAATTTCTTAACTCATTTTTTTGATACCAAGGATAAAAATACCTGAGTTCCTTGACTAAAGGCATAGAACATTCTGGATGTTTACATAAGTTGTTATACAACCATGTAGTTCCGCATTTTTGTGAACCGAGACAAATAAAATTTGGTGCCCTATCAGTCTTAAGCATAAATTATATATCTTGAGATAATTTTGTTTCTTACACAATACAAGTAGTTTTTTCGTGGTAGAATCTCATGGGTAAATCAAGAACCTATGGAGAATTCCCTATGGATAGAGCCTTGTCGATGAACCATCTGTTAAGCAGAAACATCGTTGATAAGTTGATGGAAACGAAAAAACCAGTCCCTACTCGTATTAAAGCAGGAATGAGGGTGATAAATAATTTTAGTTCATCCATGAAGATAGGTCTCTACCGATAATTTTTGATGTCTCGTTTATATGATTTTTATAAAAATCAATCATTATATTTTTATCATTTTTTGTTAATTGTATGTTTTTATTGATTTTTTCGTATTCTTCTAATTTTTTTTTATCATCTGCAATTCTTGGCATCCATTTATCATCGAAATATTTTGATTTATGATTTTCTACACCTAAAAAATCATATAAATTTAAAATAAAACTCTCAGGATCATTTTTTAGATCATCATAAAATAATGTTGAAAAATTATTTTCAAAAAATAAAATATATTCTTTTAAAACATCAGGATATATTCCCAGACTTTTAATTCTATGAACATCTGATTTCCAAATATCTATAAATGATTTTTTTAAATCTATTATTCTTATAAATCTATGATATTTAAATTGAGAAAAAGCTCTATCTATTGGATTCCTTAAGCAAACTAATGTTTTTGCGTAAGGCAGAGTTTTTTTGATTTTATAAGCATCTCCTAAAGAAAAATAATCAGGAGTATTATCAACTACAATTTTATTTGGTAAAAATTGTGATCTATACCAGTTTAAACCTTTTTGAAAATTTTTATTGAAAAAATGCACTTCTTTGTTTGCGGCGGTGCTTATTTCTGGACAATCTTCCAACTGTTTCCAAATCCAACTTGTAGCAGACTTGCCTACGCCAACAACCAAGTGTGTTGGCAAACTGTTTACTGAATACAACATCCTACCTCAAATCACATAATCAATCCACTCTTCATTTTCATCCATCCAAGCAAAATCATCGCCAAAATAAATGATGCCCATAAAAACTCCTGTTATATTATATATTCAAATGAAATCAGCTTACATCAATAATTCATAAGCGTTAATTTAAATTCGCCATCTAAATATTCATTGCCTTTTTTCTCTAAACAAATAATTTTATCTTTTTGCATATGTGAATACATCAGGATTTTATCATCTTTAACGCACCACAAACCAACCGTCTCATTTCGCTTGCCAGAAAAATTACAAACACAATTGTCAGCAAAAAACTTCACTAATTTTTTCTCGCCTTCAAATCCTAAAAAAAATACTTTATTGAGTACGCTTTCATCTGTCTCCTTGGTGAATACATCAAACCACTCAAGCATTCTTGGAGTATTGTCTCGACTGATATGATGTATGTGATTTAGAAAACCACCGAAAACACTAAAATTGTATATGTCAGGATCGTGAATCAAAAATTTTGTATGCAAAGAATATATTTTACACATTCTTAAAGCATGGCAAAAAGCCTGATCCCCGTAACCTTCCGCAAATTCTTGCCGCATTTCAAGATAACGCTTGCATAAAGGATTGCTGGCAAATTTTTGTATCGCTGTATTACTCGTAACCGAAACCTCAACCTCATGACCGGGATTGTCCCCATGACGATACCAATCCGCAAATCCTAACAAACCCAATAAGTTCTTGTCTAAATCACATGGATCATAATGAACATGACCAGCAAGATGGTAATCCCGCAAATGGTCGTATCTAGCCTCCAAAATTTTAGCAAGACCATCGATATCAGTCATGCTGTCTTCATCAAGTCTGATATACCAATCTGCTCTATCTGGCTCAATTACTGATGAATAATAGTAAAAAACTCGCTGCGCCACATGATGATATGGAGTTCTCACAAAAATTGGCTCAACACCATCTGGCCAACCATCACATAAATCGCTTTTTTCATTATCTTTTGATGCCAATAAATACAATTTTATTCTGTGGTCTTTAATATTCTGAAAACCATATTTTTTAAAATCGGCTATTCTAGTTTTAATTGTTTCGTTTTTGTTTTCAATCGGAACATTTATTTCAAATGTAGTCATCGGCACACCTCACACAAATAAATTAGTATTATTTCTTTAAATGAATCAGTATAATTTAGCTACATAATTTTATGAAATTTAAAGAATGGCTGACAAACGAAGCACTTCAAGGACAAAATTGACCCAAGCTACGCACATTATTTAAGTTAGGTCGCCCTAACCATTTAATTGGATGCTTGTAATTTCTACTACTAAAATATCTTTGCCAATATTTTGCCCAACTCCCAGCTTCTGTATGGAAAATTCTAGGCAAGACACGACCACGCAAAATTCTCGTTTGCACTTCGTTTTCGTCAAAGTATTTGTAATTTAAATTATTATCCACAACCCACAAGGAAAATGCCATCTCCTCACGACCAAATTTGACTTGCATCTCTGGATTATGGTTCCTTTCAAATTCCGCCATTATTGCCCCAAGATAATTCCTTTCATGCTTTATCTCAACACAATAGTCATGTACGACTTTTCCATATTCCTGTAACAATTTTCCACGAAACAAAACCACGCCACTATTAAATTGATAAAAATCCATCTGCCTCATAGGTAACTTCAATCCAGCCCAACTCCATGCAGATTTATCTGCCACAATGTCATAATTAGCACAATAATTGAAAAATTCATGAATTGATCCAAAGAAAAAAGTGTCTGAATCAACGAGTAATATATCCTCGCCATTTACTTGCACAAAAGCTCCACGGAGCGATGAATGGAAACCCGTCTCTTCACCGTTGTCATATTTAACTTCACAAACTTTTACATTGAGTGATTCACAGACATTCACAAAATTATCCTGCGTCACATGACCCAAATTCCAATCCCTGTGTGCATACCAATTCACATCTCTGCTATTGATGCCTGAATCTTTTACCAACAAAATCTCAACCGGTATATCTTGATTATATTTTTGAAATGTATGGATACTGAATAAGGTCATCCGCTTGTAAAACAATGAATCATTTAAAATATATAAAACTTTCAAGCCTACAGTATCCTTAACTAAATAAATTATGCCACTTTGTCATTATAGAAAACTTGTTGAACAAATGTGTGAGATCGATCTAAATAAATTCAACTATCAATTTACAAAAACCCCGTCTTTCATCCTTATATTCATTATTTCTTTTGAATGAAACATCTACATATGGACCATAAATCATCATCTCTACGCTCTAAAAATGAAATGAAATTATACATGAAATTTTCCTAAGTATCTGCGTTATATGCCTGTTCCGCTTCTGTGAATTGAGCATATTCCCATCGAAATAGTTTAAGGTTGTTCAATGGTATATTTGTACTTATACCATTTCTAAATTGGTTATGATCTACCACACTAGTATATCAACAACACTGGCTACAGGCCCAGATTTCGACCTGATTTTTGCTAAAATCTTCTTTTTTTCACTTGGATTTGATGCATTAGTCAATCCTTGCGGAATTTCGGGATATCCTTGCTTTTGGACATAATCTTTATCATAAATGTCTCTTCTGATCCACAGGTTCATTTTAGTCGAAACATATAAATCTGGGAACAAACTTTTTAATGCCATTATTTCATAAGCATCTCTTCTTCCTTCTGGATTTGTTATTTTTCCTGTAACAGGATTTGCAACCTGTGTTTTAATCGGAAGCCAAGCAAGAGAAGAAGGATTTTTATTTTTGATAAATTCCATTATAGCATACTGAACACCTATAAATACTTCATTCCCCAAACCTCGTCTTTCATCCATATATTTTTCGCTTCCGCTTCTTCTATTGAATGAAATTTTTGTTTCAGGAAATCCTAAAAAATCTACAATGTAGCAATTAGCCAAACCACAGTCATCACCTTCAACATTAAAAGCATATGTAGTGTCATTTTCCCAATGACCATCCTTTGGCTTCCTTGTCTCAAGTTCAGTCATATTCATCTCGCTCATGGTTTCATAATGACGAAACCATAAATCACTATCTCTACGCTCTAAAAATGAAATGAAATTATACATCATAATCTACCTTTTAAATGGTAAAAATGTTGAAGAACTTTGATTCTTAGTTAAATCTTTGAGATGGAAAAACATATTCATTATTGCCCTGCCACTAGAATCAACCAATGAAACTTCAGCATAAGTAGCTTTTCTTTTATCTTCTTGTTGAGAATTCTGATCAGCAAAAGGACTTCTAATTGGCCCTCTACCCTTAGCTAAAAAACTTTTTATTTTCAAGGTATTTGTATTGTATTCCTGCATCGCCGCTTGTAATTGATTCAAAGAATTGGGCTCATAGTAAATTTCTCTTCCATATGAACGATTCACAGTTTCAGGTGTCAAGTTAGTATAAACAATATCGCCAACTTTAAACTCGCCAGCTCTCATCAGACCGAAAATTTTACTAATATTTTGGTTACTAATTTTAATTTCTCTTCGTGTATCCATATGACGATGAAAACTAACACGCTGTCTCAATCTTTCTTCTTCTTCTAGTTGTCTTAACCACATTTGTCGATCTTCTTCTCTTTGCCTTTCTTGTTCTTGCTCATGCGCTCTATGTTGATTTGAAAATGCTTCTTCCGAATTTTGTGGAGATTTTTCGTTTACATCTCGAATAGTTTGTAAAAATTTCTTTTTTTCTAAAGGACTAGACTCCGTTGTCAAATTTTCTGGAATACTAGGGAAACCTTTCGCAACATATTGTTTATCATAAATGTCTTTTCTTATCCACTCATTCATTTTTACTGAAACATATAAAGGAAACAAACTTTTTATTGCAAAAATTTCATACGCACTTTTGCGACCTTCAGGATTTGTCACCTTACCAGTTACAGGGTTTACTGCCCTTGTGATTATCGGTTGCCAAGTAAGATAGGAAGGATTTTTATTTCTGATAAATTCCATTATAGCATACTGAACGCCATTAAACACTTCATTCCCAAAACCAAGTCTTTCATCTTTGTAATTTGAGGCTCTTTTAAAGGAAATAGTTGTTTTTAAACTATCGCCACCAAAAAAAACATCATAGCAAAATTTATTTCCACAGTCATCACCCTCAATATTAAATTGATATTGAGAAGGAGATAACCAATGACCATCCTTTGGTTTCCTTGCCTCAAGTTCAGCCAAACTCATTTCACTTATCGTTTCATAATGACGAAACCATAAATCATCATCTCTACGCTCTAAAAATGAAATGAAATTATACATAAAATTTTCCTTTTAAATATGTATCACCTTTTTACTCAAAACATCATGTACAACAGCCATTTCAATCAAATGCCCCTTCAACTCACGACACAAACTTATAAAACCATCAATGTGATCAACACGATCTTCCCAAATTTCCAAAACAGAATAATCACCACGACCTAACATTTCCTTTATCCTCTCAGTTTTCATCACAAATGTATTCACACCAGACTCGCCAAAATATATCTCATCAAAACTCATTCCACCAACCTTTAATAACTCCATGATTCTTTCCTTGAATACACCCAACCTTCCCGTCATCAAGACCAAATAACCATCATCATTCTTCTGTGCAGAAACCACATCACTAAAATACCACTCAGACCCCGGCACCAATGGAACCAAAGGCGGCATCAATGACTCCAAACATCCCCACCAACCACGATAAGGCCACAATAAACCAGTTTTTTCCTTGTATAAACGCTTACCCTCTACTTCGTCCAAAGAACGGAACAAAGTACCATCAAAATCATATATCACAAGTTTTTTTGACATCACAAATTATATTTTTCAATCAACGAAGGATAATCCACTAAAACTTCCGCAGGAACCTTCACCCCACGCATCAATGCATCCTCAACTATCGCCTCATGTAAAGGTTGATAATCATACTGCGGAATAACCCTCACCCGTGGAACCCAACCTTCCTTGATTTTCATGCCATTCCTGCTTGAAAAAACCGCATCAGGAGGCACAACATAAACCGCTCTACCCTTTTTCGTGCCATATTGACGATCCATCACATCCATCGGCGGACCCTTAGTCGCCAACACAACATTTGGGCCAATTCCTAACTTAAAACCACCCTCCACATCACCACGAAATATGTTGTGCTGGTAAAATCCAACCCTGTCAAACTCACGACGAGTCATCTTCCAATACTCATCACCATATGACTCAGAAAAAATTAAATATTTTTTAAATGTTTCCATAATAAATTATTTAGTATTTCTTCCAGCCATTAGGATTACCCATGTACGACTTTATCTCATATCTGAGCAAAAGAGATAGTGATCTTTGGTTAAGTCACTATGAAACCATAAGCGAAATGAGTGCCACAGAAGTTGAGGCCAGAAAACCAAAAGACGGAGAATGGCTAGATCAGAATCACTATGGATTCAATGTTGAAGGTGATGACTGCGAATCATCCTCTGATAAATACTGTTATATTGTTAGTATATTCAGTGGAGATATTTCTTTTAAAAGAAATAATTCTTATAACGATGTCCGTGGCGGGTTTGGAGACAAAGTTTTTGATGGCGTCCGGTATGCTATTTTGGAATATATTAAAAAAAATAATCCAGAAAAACTTAGTTGGATTCCAATCCCTAACACAACACCGAATCCTGTCACAGGTATAATCGATTTTGAAGCAAGAAAATCAGCATACGAAATTTTTGCAATAAAAAGTCTTTTCCCTGATTTTTATGTCTCAACAAAAGTAAATAATTGGATGCGTCGTGATCTTTATGATAAATTAGTCGCAGAAAAAGGATACCCGGCTATCCCAACCACTTTGACAAATCAAAGCAAATCAATTCAAAAGAAAAAAATGTTACAGGAAATTCGGGAATTCAATAGTAAAAACTTTTCAATATCAGGTATTTCTTCGCAAAATAACGATAGTAATTATCGCAATCCACTCCATCCACCCGATCCGCTACAATCAATAATTGATAATAATTATTTAACACCTGCCACATACTCTGACACTTTTAACGGTCTTCATGTAAACGATTTTGTAACCATCAAAGTTCATTCTCACAGACCCGATGCTTCTTTGATATCGAATCGGATGATTTATCGTGACAATAATAGTCTGCAAAATCTAGAAAACTTGATACATAATAGTTGGACAGATAAAATGATCATAAAAAAGTTTTATATTGATGATAGTGGGCAAATTTTTGTGAGAGTTCAATTGGTCACTCCTGCGCTGCATTACACAAGCAATTCAAATCAATTTATTTTAAATATTAACCATATAGAACCTTATACTGAAGAACATGAAAATAGATACAATCCTGATAATCAATTAAATATTATATTTCAAAGTGAATTGTATAATCCCCATCATTATAAAGTTGGCGATTATGTTTTGCATAAAGAAGGTGCTATTGGCAAAATTACCAGCATAGGACTGAGCGATGAAAACAATTTACACGGCGGTGTAGTAGCTGATGTCGCTTGGGATGTCAATAAATCTTTACGCAAATATTATTCTATGCAATATGTCAGTAATGAAAATTCTTTCAATCTAAAAAATAGAGATTTTGAGCCAGCTACACAAGAAAACATATCTTATATGATGCAAAGATTCAACACAACAAGTCAACCCCAACAAATGGGAAGAAGAATCACATCTACAAACCCAAATATTCCAAATACTATCGATTATTCTGATGAATGAACCAAAATAACACAAAATTTTACTACATAATTCATTAGTCCATTAAAGGAAAACCATGAAAAAATATCAAACACTCTACCTCGCAGGTATCATTTCTGAAGATGTCTATTATGAAGCATTAGAACTTGACCAAAATGGTCTTCTTAACGAAGGCTGGTACGATAACATCAAAAAAGGCGTATTGGGAACAGCAGCCGCTTTAGCCCTAGCAACAGGAGGAGGAGGAGTAAGGGCTCAGGACTCAAGATCACAAGTCGATGCCATTACAGGTCAAATTGATACCCAAGAAAAAAATCAACAATACTATGAAGAATTAGCAAACAATCTTATAAATGATCATCTATCGACTGCATTGAGAAAATCAAAATTGTCATTTGACGAATTGAAAAATATTTTAAAGAATTTTAATTTTTCAGTAAAATTATTGAAAGCAAAAAATCAATATTATAAAAATCAATATCTTAGAGATGATTACGAATTTGCAAAAAAGAAACTTTTAAACGATGATTTGGTAAAACTAATACTACAAGCACACCCAAATTTACAGAATGTCATCGAAAAAGGTGGCGTGGATTGGCAAGACACTACATTACCCAACTTGAAATATGATTATGACAGCCGCATGGAACTTGGAAGGACTTCACAAGCATTCCCAAATTAAATTAAAAGGAAATTATGAAAAAATATCAATCTCTCTTCCTCGCAGGTGTCATCTCTGAAGATGTCTTCTACCAACTACAAGACCTTGATAATAACGGTCAACTCAACGAAGGTACTCTCAGAAATATCGTCGGTGCTGGCGCTATGGCCCTAGGCTCACTTTTTGGCCAAGGTGGAGTTCAAGCTCAAAGTCCCGCCACACAACCAGCAGCCGTTGCCAAATTCGATACAGCACAATTTGCAGACTCAGATTCCTACTCTGATCCCGTTACCTATATCAAAGACGCTATCCGTACCCTTAGATCAGGACCACACATCTACAAGTACGGTAGAGGTGAAGACATCAAAGGCGGCACAATGGAAATAGACAACATTAAACCCGTTGGCCAAACTCAAGATGGCAAATACATCGTCACAGTAACAGGAAAAGCAAGAGGATCACAAAGCGCACTAGTCAATAAAACTTTGTCAGCTATGGAAGACCTTATGGGAAGACATAAAGGCATTTCTCTTAACTACAAGGCAAATGATGGTAAATACCTCGGACAAGTTCCAGCCGATGTATTTTCACCCGGTCCCGATCTATACCCATTCTCAGTCACCATCACAATCGGAAAATAACTTAACAAAATAAAAAACCGTCACAAATCCGTGACGGTTTTTTTATTAACAGCATTATCCGCATGATCAAAACTCAGGAACACGCCTGCGAGGTCCAATATTCTTAGGCAATGATTCAGGATTCAACTCGGAAATTGACATCTTATGAATCTTTCCATCCTCATCCTTTAACTTTAACATGGTCTGATAGTCAATCGTCGCATCATTGTAATCATCATACTGATAATCAACATCCAATACAGTCGCATATCGCAAACCAGCACTCACTAAAGCATCTGGATAATAGGAAACCGTATCCCCCGGCTGCAAAAAATCATCCCTCTTACGCATACCAGCTACATTTACTCCACTCTCCACTATGCCACTATTTTTTTCCGAAAGCCAATTACTAAATTTTTTCATCAGACCCTCCTAATTTTATCTATAACCAAACTTTTTTAAAAATACCCAAGAGTTAAACCAAAAATGAAAAAAAATTTAACCTGCATCGACCTCTTCTCCGGTTGCGGAGGTCTTTCACTAGGACTAGAAGAAGCAGGATTCACACCATTACTGTTCAGCGAACTAAGCCCTCACGCAGCAGAAACATATATCGCCAACCGACAAAACAAAGAAATCATCCCAATCGGAGACATCTATAACCTCACAGACCTAAACCTCAATCTAATCAAAACCTACTGGCATCACAAAGGAATCAATGACATCGACCTCGTCTGCGGAGGACCACCATGCCAAGGTTACTCTGGCATAGGTCACCGCCGTACATTCAAACTCGACAAAAAAGACATCCCCTCAAATCACCTCTTCCAAGAAATGGCCAGAGTCATACGATCCATACAACCAAAATTATTCCTCTTCGAAAATGTAAGAGGACTATTAAATGCAAAATGGGACAAAAACGGACAAAACGGCGAAATCTTCAAAGCCGTATTCCATGAATTCCAGTCTATTAACAATTATCACATCCAATGGGACTTACTTCACGCAAAAGACTACGGAGTACCACAAAATCGACCAAGAGTTATTATCGTCGGCATCAGAAACGATGTCATACCACCCAAACTCAAAAATCAACCACCAGCCTCTCCCAATCAACCATCAGCAGTTCAAGCAGGTTTCCTCCCTCAACCATCAGGAAAACCACCATCACTCGTCGATCTACTCTCCGACCTAGAAGACCCCCAATTCCTTAACCTCTCTGCCACCACCCACTATGTCAATGACCCCATCACAAATATTCAACAATACCTCAGAACCAATAGAAATGGCACCATCCTATCCAAAGGCGACATTCTCACAGAACAAGAATACTCATCCCACGCCGATTACATCCGACAAAAATTCATGCACATGATCCAAAACAACGGCGAAATACCCGCCCAATTCCAAACCAAAAAATTCGTCCAAAGAGTATTCCCCAAAACTTGGGACCACAAAGGACCATCCATCACAGTCACCTCCCTGCCTGATGACTATGTCCACTACTCCCAACCAAGAAGCCCAACCGTCCGTGAATGGGCTAGAATACAAACATTCCCAGATTGGTACGAATTCAAAGGACCAAGAACCACAGGTGGAAGAAAAAGGGCTGGCGACCCAAGCCTAGGCATCTGGGATAGAGATGTCCCTAAATATACCCAAATCGGTAACGCAGTCCCCGTCATGCTTGCACATAAAATAGGCAAACATCTTAAAGAAATTCTAAACCATAACTAAGAATACTTTCTTAATAATTCACTTATCGCATTGCTCATCACCTTGTCCGACCTAACTCCCGCATCCATTCCTCCATTTTCCCTAATGTAAACACATAACTTACACAAATAAACCAAATTATCAAAATCAAGACTCGCCCGTAATTTATCGCCAGCCTCACCTGTTAACTTACTCTCCAACTCTTCTGGCATCGACATATTTTTTATCTTGTTGTTAAAAGTTGTCCTAAGAGTCACTTCAGTTTGATTTCTTTCTTCTTCACTAGCGTATTTTCTTCTTAAATGATTTATCTTTGAAAAACCATAACTAATAGCACAAAATATATCAAATGCTATAGCTTTTTCAATTTGTATTTGCCTTCCTAAATGATATACATTTGCCATTCTTCTCATCAAGCTAAAATTCTGATCTTTATAAGGCAAACTTACGATATGTTTTTTATGATTGTCTATTCCATTTTTAATCGCATCTCCATAAGGTATTGCCTCATTTTTACGAAATGTATAAGGAAAATCTGGATTGTTTGGCGTACCACTTTCATGTTTGTGATCATCAAGATTGATTGCATCGTATTTGTTCGCCAAAGCAAGTGTTTGTATTGAAGAATAACCCATTATTTTTTGGTCAGTACCCGGAATTTTAAGCGTTTCTAAATTGCGAACCGCTTCTTCTTTATTCAGAACATAATGATCTGGATGTAATTCACCACCTTTAAATTCGGATAATTTATAAATCAAAAAATAATTTGTCTTAATAAATTCATATACACGATTTGACGCCCAAATAGGATGGTTCATATGATCATCTACTCCAATCAATCTGTATGAATATCCTACTTCTGTAAGATTATTTCCGCATTTTTGCATCTTGTCAAGCCTGTTGTTCCTATAATCATCAAGATTTTTATACACCAATGAATTGCATTTTTTATCTGCTGGAACTTCTTTGGGATTATGTCCTGCGCCGCCGTAACTGTTGTCATAATCATGCTGGTGCTTTGAACAATACCATCCTTGGTGAAATTTTAAAATCTCCGCCATACACACTAAAACAATCTCGCCCTCACTAAAGTTTTCTTTTTTCGTTTGTACCTCATTTCTTACATGGGTCGCAGTTCCCATTGATGTCCCTGTCAAATATGCCCCATATGCATCATAACCAATCTTAATGGTTTTTTCAGGTTCATTTTCAAGAACCTTTAACGACTTTTCAATAGTATTAGGTGCCGTAAAGTTATTCTTAACTCTCGCTATAAATACCTTATTGTGCAAATCACCCTCAATCTCTTTTTTGTTCACATGGTGATTTATCATCTTGCCATAAAAACGATTGTGCCCGTAATATTTTGACTCAGCCTTCGACAACCATGGCAAATAACGAGGATCATCCCTGTCTATCTCATCAAATGTCTTACCCTTGTGCTTCCCTATTTGCATCTTTATATTGCCAGTATCAAACGACTCACATAAACTCTCCATAGCCTCGTAATACTGACTCTCACTCAGCACCCCAGATAAATACTGAATATATTTCTTTTTCATTTTTAACACTCCAATTTCTTATTTTTTATGCCCAAATCAAGAAAACCAAGACCCGCCTCTTCGCTTGGCAGCAGGAGCAGGAGCAGGAGTAGGAGTAGGAGTAGGAGTAGGAGTAGGAACAGGTGCCGCAACCGGAGCAGCAGCAGGTGTCTCATCAGGAGACGAGTAGTAACCACGCTGTCTGCGTCTTCCACTCAATTTCTCGTAGTTTGACTTGGCTTGCGACATTTTTTTGCGCCTCTCCTCCATTTCCGATTCCTTGCTTTCCAGTTCTTTATTCCTACCGCTGACATTCATCAAATTCGTGTCATCGAAGTGACCCCTTGCGACCATCTGCATCCCTGTTCTTGTTACGATAGTGTCATGATTATTGCCTGCTAACACATATCCCTCATCCGAACCCTTGTTCAACTCCTCCACCGCAATGTCGATAGCCTTGTCCAACACCAGCGTCAACTTCCAATTCCTGATCTTCTCCATCCCATGCAAGGTCTTTGAAATTTCTTCCAACTTTTCTCTTACATATTTCAAATTCACCAAATCGGGCTTCTCCTGCCTTACCATTGCCACTATTCGATTCTTCAGGAAATGGTAAAGATACACAAACTGATCCTTCGTCACTTCAGGCACGGGAGATGATGATTCTGGTTCAACATCAAAGCTCAGTAAAACATTCAGTTGCTTACCTCCATCTGTGCGACCCAAGTAATCATCTGGACCACCTTCCGTCCTGCCTTGAAGCCAAACTGTGTAGTTTCCTAAACGGACTGTTTCAGATGGCAGAATCGCCTCCGCAAGCAACCCAATACGCTTGTAGCTCAAATATTCTAAAAATGTCATGTTGTCTTCCTTATTTTTTCACTTGTTCCCACAATCACAAATTATTTACATAATAAAACACAAAATTTTACTACATAATTCATCGCTACATCAAAAGAAACCATTATATGATCAAATTTAAACAATGGCTAATAAAAGAATACAATTTCACAAATCCACAAAACCTTAAACAAGACCCAAACTATCTCTATCACGGAACCAATGACCAAAACTTATACGATATCGCTCAATCAGGTTTCCTTAATGTATTTGAACCATCCTACGGAACCGACCAAGAAACTTGGCCAGATGGCGAAACAGAAGAAAGAAGCTACTGGACTCAAAATCCAGCCACCACCCATCTCTTCATCCCTTATGGCAAACCCGTCATCATCCGCACAAAATATATCCCATCCAAATTTCACAAAGAACGCTTCACAAATGATTTTTACACCACTCAACCTGTCCCAACCGAACAACTAGAAGTACTTGTCAATAACAACTGGATGCCTGTTAATCAAATAAATTGAGCCGAAGAAATCGGATAAGTAAATTATCACAAAAATATACTTAAAACTAAATTTTATTCAAAACCAACCCAATCCCCAAATAATCAATTTAAACCCCGTATAAGTCAAAATAACCCATCACAAATTGAAATAGATATCACAAACTTAAACATAAATCATTTATTAACCAAAAAACTGGTTAATAATCACATGATTTCATCCTGAAAACCTTTTTCAACTGTTGGTATCGAATGCCAAGGACCAAGGTAAAAACTCTTGCCACCATTAAACCACTCAGGACTATCTGTGTAGTATCCAAATTTTCCATAAACTGATTTGACTTGACTCAAAGGCGTTATCAACGGATTCTTGTAAGGTCTGTTAATCCCAAACTGCCTCACAGTAAAGTCGATGGCATTTCCATTTACCACAGGCATGATGTGTGAATCACCCGTCCCACTCTTTCCCTTAAAATGTGGATTCATCTTCACAAAATCCGCACTAGGCGGCGCTAAATGCAATACCTCAGCGTTAATTCCATTTCCCTCTGCCCAACGAACAAATGCCCTTGTCACAGTCTTGCAATCATAATTTTCATACTTTTTGCCAATATCACTATCCAAATACTGACGCACTATATCCTCTATGACCATATTTTGTTCATTCAAACCAGATAAAACCAACCACTCTTTGAAAACAGGCTCGTCATAAATTTTAGATGATATCTGCTGCTGCTATGGAACTTTCAATTCCCTAATATTAAAATATTTTTTAAAGTCAATTGATTTGTTGTTCATCGCACTCAGCAAAGGAATTGTTTTAGGAATAACACCAGCAGACCATACGCTGTCTGGTGTTGCCAACAAAATGTCCTCATATCTAACAATTACGGCGTTTATCTGTGGAATTCCACCTATTTTAAAAGCCCCAAGCCGATGATTACCATCAATTGCTAAGTATTTATTTTGCAAAATAGGATGCACAATTACGCTGATCGGCTCAAAAGTCTTCCATCTGTCTCCTTGAGCATCTTTAATCATTTTTTCTACATAACTCTTTTTTTCGGTAGTAAAATACCTGTAGTCCTTGCCCGGCTCATTACCAAGAATGTCTTTTGTATTAAGCGTGGTTTTTTGACCCGCTAAATTTCTTGCCGGGTCACAGCCTTGAAAATTAGCATATATTATGAATTGTGTTGGCAATATCTGCTCATTTTCCTGCCTACTATCTACATATTCAATAAAACTTTTCATCTCTTCTCCTCACAAAAAACTTTTGCTTAAATTCACAAACTTTTTGCCACAAAACTGTACATATAAATATGATCACATTTACTCAATTCATAAAACTCAAAGAAGCCCTTTCACTCGATGATCCACTCGCTCAATCTATCTTGAAAGTAGAATTGAAAAGACCCCACGCAATTTACTTTCGTTTCACCTTTGATGAAAATAATTATCTAATTAGCATCTATAATTTTCCTACGGATATCGAAATCGCAACAAAACCAATTACAATACAAAACCAACAACAAAAAATTTTATTGGATGTGTTTAATTTAATGTCCATAAACCTGAAAAGCGATCAAAAAGGATACTTACTCACAAATAAAATGGGCATGAAAGCCAACACAATCTATAATATGCTACTAAATGCCATCAAACAAGCTCATGATCACTTCGGCGAAAATAATATAATTGGATATAAATTTTCAGGAGCACAATCTGAACAAGATATCATGTACGACAGACTTATGAAACGATTCTCTCCAAACCTTATCACATGGTCATCAGAAAACGGAATCTACCTAAAACCTGAAGCAGTCCAAAAATTAAAAGATCAAAATCCACACATGATAAAAGAAATTAACGACCAGATACATCAAGCAACTTCACAAAAAGAACTGGAAATACAACAAGCTAAACAATTCAAACTGCAAAATAGATCACTCGGTTTACAACCATAATCACTTTTGCTTAACTTCACAAACTTTTTGCCAAAAATCCGTACATATAAATATGATCACATTCACTCAATTCATAAAACTTAAAGAAGCTCTTTCACTCGATGATCCACTCGCTCAATCCACCCTGATAATAAGAGATAAATATCCAGAAGAAATATCGTTTGAATTCAATATGGATAATGATGAATATGAAATCATTGTCTATAAAATTAAATATCCACTAATTCTGAAAATTGAAGTCGAAAATGACCAAATATTAGGCACAGTTAATCTAATGGAAATATATCTCAAAGTAAATAGATCATTCAGCCTCACAAACAAAATGGGCATGAAAGCTAATATCATCTATAACATGCTACTAAATGCCATCAAACAAGCTCATGACCATTTCGGTGCAAATAATATACATGGATTTACATTCTTAGGAACAAATTCACAACAAAATTTAATGTACGATAAACTCATGAAAAGATTCGCTCCAAATCTCATCACATGGGATTTCACGATTGGAATCTACCTCAAACCTGAAGCAATCCAAAAAATAAAAGACAAAAACCCAGACTTCATAGAACAAATCAATAACCAGATACATCAAGCAACTTCACAAAAAGAAATGTTGATACAACAAGCTAAAAAAAATAAAGCACAAAATAGATTGTCAATGAGACAACCATCATAATCTAAAACTAATTCACATAAAGAATTGTGGATTGTGGTTCAGTTCACAAAATTCTCAAAAGCTTGACAATACAAAAAGAAAAGTGTAATTGTGTTCCACCAACGGGAATTAGTACCCTAAGAGGAATGCTATGTCTGAACCTTATCTCATGAGCTGGCAAGGAGCCCCTGCTTATCGTTGGGTCAAAATGCATAATCGCAAAAGATATAGAATCTCTTGCGATGACCTCAATGTTCCAAGAAACAAAGAAAGCTCATACATTGCCGCCAACTACTGGTGGCTCAAAAAACTTGAGGAATTAGGCCCAAAAACAAGAAAAGGACATAAACCAAAACCAGAACCAGAACCCAAAGTCGAAAATAAAGTCGAAATAATGATTGAAATATTGAAAAATAATCAAACATATAGCCAGAAAATGATTGCCCTCATCAGAGAAATCAAAATCCAAAAAGGTTGCTTCATCTGTGGCTATAAAGAACATTACGCAGCACTCGATTTTCACCACAGAAACCCCAAAACAAAATCTTTTAACATATCCGAAAACAAAACTGTTGCACTTAATAAACTCCTTGAAGAAATTGAAAAATGCGATGTCGTATGCGTCAATTGCCACAGGAGAATAAAATGACCATGACTTGCAGAGTTTGCAAAGAAGCAAAACAAGAAGACCAATTCGCTAAAAAAACAGTAAGACCTGATGGTTCCATACTAAGAAACACAATATGCAAACCCTGCCAAAGAATAGTATCACAAAAACATTACAACGAAAACAAAAACGACTATCTAGCCAAAAATAAAAAAAAGAAAAATGAACTAAGGAAATTCATGAGAGACTACAAAGAAAACTCCCATTGTGAACGATGCGGTCTTTCCGGTAAAGGCAATCCAGAAAGCATGGACTTCAAATACAAAAAAACAGAAACAAAGAAAGAAAGAATTTCATATCTTACTGGATACAGCAAAAAAATTATTATCGAAGAAATTGCCAAATGTCACCTCTACTGCGCTAACTGCCAAAGAATAGTTGACTCAGAAAGAAAATCACAACAAAGACAATGAGACAACCATCATAATCTAAAAACAAGCATCACAAACTTTTTCTCTAAGATATGAACAGATCAATATTGCTTAAAATTAAACATCACAAATAAAATCAGGCATCAAAACAAAGGGTGTATGCAGCAGTCTTTCATTGTTTAAAAATTATGTCGTGAATATGGTAAAAACAAGTGAATTGTGGTGCGAATGTATCACAAATTCTTGTTTTGTATGTTTGTAAAAAAAATTCACGAAAAAATGATAAAAAAATTATTGTTGCTGGATAGTGATTGGAAAATAGGTCACGAATGGGTCTAGCCGCCCTCCCATTTTGCCCCATCCCGCCCCACTTTAGTCGTTTTTTAAGCCATTTTTTGAACTTTTTCGTGAATTGATCATTTACCACTTCACGAATCTTTTTTTGGAATCTTTTCACAATTTGATTGGCATCACAAAGTTTTTTTGAACAAATCGTTTTTTGAACAATTCATTTAACGCATTGAAGAGCTTGTGTGGAGGAAAAGATTTCAAAAGCGTTTATGAAGTTGTTTGACTGCCTTCACAAAATTTTTTGAACAATTTAAAAAACTCATCACAAAATTTTTTGTACAAAAGTAAATATTGTATGTTTCAATTTATTGTATTGAGTTTTGTTGTAATAGTTTGTTCATTGATGTGTTACATTAGTTTTGATAAATCTGTTCATAACAAGTGGTGGTATGTCCCTTTATGTTTAATGTTGGGAATAGTAAGTAACAGCATGTGGATTTTAAGTACAAAGTATTTTGGAGATGAAAAAAAACTTTATACATTTAGTCTTATATGGGACATTATATATTTTGCCATTTATTATTTTCTCCCATTGATTTTTTTTGACATAAAGCTTGAAAAAAATGGATATCTAGGATTGATTTTGATGGTAATTGGAATATTGATTATAAAATTAAAATTGTAAAATCATTTACAAATCTGTTTGGATGCCATCACAAACTTTTTTGAACAATTTAAAAAACCCTTCACAAACTTTTTTGTACATTTGTTTGATGATGAGATTGAAAGGTTCGTATGAAATGAATTCAATCAACTCGTCAAAAAATGATTCATGATAGGTTGATGAATCCGCGGCTTGTCCAAATTGCCTAATGTGTTAGGGTCATTGTACCGAGGTGATCAAGGTACAATGAGGTTAAAAAAATTAGGGTCATTGTACCGAATAGCCTCATTGTACTGACCATCAGTACAATAGGGCTAAAATTTAGACTCATTGTACCGACCGCCGATCATATCAATTTATCCAGGTTTATAGATTTTTATATATTGCGAAAATGAATTTGTAAGGTTTTCTAAAATATGGGTTTGGATTTGCCGAATACAAGGTGGTTGGATGTGGAGGTTTCCATGATTTGTGCGGTGAAGCGACAAAGGTGTTTATGGTTTTACGGGGAGAATGATCCCAAGAGGAGGAGTGAACCTACAGACGAACAAAAGCGGCATTTAATCAATCGTGACAATTCGCAGAGTGCGTTCAGCAAGTTTATTGGTAATGACAAGGCTGTTCGTAAGTTGCAGGCTGCTGCGTTTAAGGCATTGAGTGATCCCCGTCATATGATGAGGGATTTGGCGTTTGCAATTTACGGTCCTGCGAGTGCTGGCAAAACAACATTGGCCAAGCTGTATGCCAATGTGGTTGAATTACCTTTTTGTGAGATCAGTCCGAAGCAAGTACGCAAGATGGACGATGTGTTCAATCTTGTGAATAGTGTATTGGCACCATATGACATTGCTTTGGTTGGCAATGGTAATCATTATCGTTTACCTCCTTGTGTAATCTTCTTGGATGAAGTTCATGCGTTGTGCGACAATGTCATTCAAGGTTTGTTGAAGGCTACTGAGTATAACGATGCTGTGATGGCGACGGAGAGTGGTAGGATATTGGATTGTAAGTTTGCGACATGGTTTATAGCGACTACTGATGAGGGTCGTTTATTTGATGCGTTCAAAACCCGGTTTAGTCCTGTGCATTTGAATTATTTAACTAAGGCAGAGATTGCAAAGATTGTAAAGTTAGCGAATCCTTATTTGGAGGATTCGGTATGTGATCTGGTTGCTCATTACAATGGTCGTATTCCTCGCAAGGCATTGGAATTTGCTAGGTACATGAATATTGTTCGGATGATGAACAATGGCATGAGTTGGGAGGACATAGCTAGGCAGGTTGCAGATGATGAGGGTATTGATGAGTGGGGAATGCATGAATTGCATTTGAAAGTGTTGAAAGCTTTGGCTGGCGGACCTGTAGCATCCAAGCGTATTCCTGCGATTCTTGGCAGGAAGAAAGAGGAGGTTGAGGGTTACATCATGCCGGTTCTGATGTGCGCTACAGATGACCAACCTAGTTTGGTTTCGGTGAGTAGCAAAGGTTATGTTCTGACTGATGCTGGTGTTGAGGAATTGAGGAAACGAGGAATTTCTGCGGAATCTTGATTATCTCTAAAATTTAGTTCCTGTTTAGCCGAAGTAATGTCATAGAAGAGACGAATAAAAGGATGTAAAGATATGATGAGTAAGATGAATGAACTGGCTTGTCTGATTTTCCAGAAGATGATTGATCATCATAAAGAACATCCTCTTTTAAGAGAATGTCATGGGATTGGCGATCCTCATGGAATTCATATTTCAAACATTGAAAGGATTGAGGATAAGGTAGAAGTGCATATTGATAATGATGGCACGAAGATAACCAGTTTTGAACCGCAATTTATTGTATGGATTTGGCGTGAAGGTGGTATGTGTTCACCTAACCCGACTCCTGAAGTTATGACTTTGCATGAACTCAAGCATAAAATGATTGAATGCGCTTCATATTGTGTAAATAGCGATGAATTTGTGCAATTCGTTAATGAAAATTTTCCCGAAAAGAAAGAAAGAAAAGAAAAGACAATTGTCGGAAATGTTTATCTTTTTAACAAGCAGCATTATGTTGTTGCTGCTAAGAAAGGTGATGCATTTGTAGTTGTGCCATTTGATAGGAAGGTGAGACTCGTTGGAGATTATGATTCCTTTCAAGGGAATTATGTTTATCGTCTCAAGCATAGGGTTGAATTACCTTATTATATGTTTCATAGATTTAGCAAAGAATACAATTGGCAGGTTGACAAGGAACCATTGTTTTATCTTCCCGAAGAATGTCTTCAGGAAATTAACGATAAAATCAAACTGATAGAGGAAAGTCCTGATCCCGATAATTTCAAGGACGAATATTGTTCTGTGGAGAATTTTGAAGAGTATGCGCTAATTGACAAGTTTATGGCAAAAGAGAAAGACGATCTATTACATCAAGTTGAGTTATATCGTAAAGATGTTTAATTAGGAGTTTTATATGAACGAAGGTAGGATTGTTTTCAATTGCATCCATTGGTCTGGTAATGTTTTGGTTCAGGGTAACAAGTCTTTCTTTAATTTATTGGCTAATTGTTTGGATAGCGTGAGTAATAAGACTTTGTCTGAGCATTACGAGGAAAATTCTTTAACGATGAGTGATAAAATTGATATTGTTGTATTGGACATAAGGGAGAGTGATTCTTGTGTTGATCCTTCATGGGCATCTGAATACACGGAGGATAGTTTCTTTTTCCGGTTTCATGGTGTTAATCAGTTGACAGTATCAAGGCGTATTGCATTTGAAATTGGTGATAGAATTAGGGCTGGGATGAATAACATTTCTGGGGTCACCAAAGAAAACATCAATGCGTTATATGCGTTTAGCAGGGTAATTCAAAATTGTTCGTAATTTTCTAAAATTTGGTTGTCGTTTTGCCGAAGTGTTGTTGTGTCGATCAGTTCTAACCAAGGAGGTGTGAGATGGCTAATGCAAAGGTTTTTCTGACGAAGCAAAATAATCCCATGCAAAGGAAAACTGATTATCTTGTGAATAAAACCATTAACACTATCACCCCACAGGTAGGTACTACTCTAGAATCTGATGAGGTAGAGAGGATGATTGCTAGTGGAATCAATGTTGAAATTGTGATTGACAAAAAGAAGTAATGAGGTGTAACAGGAGTAATCCATGATTAAAAAGTTAATGAAGAACATAGAAGACAAGAATAGGGAAAGGTTGGATGCTCTTAGACAATTGGAGATGTGGGCTAAAGTTCAAGAGCAAGGAATTGATACGAGTACAGTTAGCAGGTTTGGATTTGATCCTGATCTTGTTCCTGAAGAAGAATTGGTAAAGCTAAGGAGAAATGAGGGATTTAACAGGAATAATCCTTATGGTTGGGAATCAAGGGAAGTAAATGGTCGTAGGACAACGACACCAGAAATTTACAATTATGTTATTTTGAATAAGGGTAAAAAAGTACCTTTGAAGTCAGTTATTCAAAAACCTTGAAAAAAATAATTTTCTTTAAAATTTGGTTGTCGTTTTGCCGAATGTGGAATTCCTAAAATATCGTCTCTGATTTGCCGAAGTATAAGTGAATGAATGGGAAGATTATCTTGCAGATTACCAAGGAGGTGTGAGATGACTGACAGGGAAAGACAATATGCCGATCTTGGTTACGAATACGCAGAGGGTATTGAGAGAGCAAATGTAGTTAATTTGCCTTCTGGTAGAGAAGTTCGCAAGGTTGGAGAGCGGTGGGAAGTCCAACCTCATAATGACAATTATTGGGTTGCTTTTGATGATTTGATTGAGGCAATCAAGTTCGGCATTGGAAAAAAATAAGGAGGTGTTTTGTGATCATGACTGAAGAAATTCAGCATAGAGAAATTGATGCTAGTGACATCAGTAGCACCCGTGTTGTCATTCTAACCCAAAACAAGTCTCTTATAGGCTTTGCCACTTGGGACGATGAAGAAAAGACTTTGGAGATGGCGCGAGTAGATGAAAAATATCGACGCAAAGGCTACGGGACTTATCTAGTTCAACTTGCGGATCAGTACGCTGGTTGCACATTGAAAGACAATGGATACCGATCACAGGAGTGGACTGCATTGCTCAAGAAAATGAAAAGGCGATTGGCAAGACGCATTCAGGAAATTAAAGCGAAATCTGCTGGTTCTATGATGTTTGCTGTGCTATGTCAAAAACTTTGGAACAACCCATCATGAAGGGAATCAATTATCGTGTCCTAATGAATAATTGGGACACGATTGTTTTTGCCGAATGATGATTTGACAGTAATAATTTGGGAGCCAAAAGTGTCATGGAAGACAAGCTGTTGACAATCTTTTACTGTGGTAGTCTTATGCGGTTTTGCTGCCTTATGTCTAGTTGGCGTTTTTATTTGCCAAAATCCTGAACTGGTAGGAGCGCAGGATGCGTGGAATCAATCATCGGGAAATGTTGAGCAAGTGGGATTCGGTGATACAGAAGATTTGTGACGAATGCACACCACATGATGTTCTCGGTGTTGTGGCTTCACATCTGAATAATGTCGTTAAGGAAAAACGCAGACTTAACCTCTGCGGAAGAAAAGAACAATTGGCAATTGAACTAATCAAAGAAGCTATGGAGAATATAAGTCCCGATAGATGATGTACTTTTATGACAGGATGTCAGAAATGTATAAAGTCAGGTATCATTTAGCGTCTGGGTCGCATTATAAAATGTGGCAAATAAAAGACGGCAAAGAAATAACATTTCACAATCCTCAAGAAGTAAATCTCTCTCTATGGAATTGTCGGCTTAGAAATCGACGAGCCATAGCAGAGAAGATTTATTATGGGGACAGCAAAAGCGTATGTGCTTGGATTGAATGCGAAAAAATAGAAGTTTCACAAGCAAAAAGCATAATAGGCATAAAGATTTCATACAACCCAAGGGTGAAGCCTTATTGGGTTATGGAAGATGAGAATGTTGATGATCATTTGTATGATCTTCTTGTCACTTATGGTGCCTGTGTTTTTTCTCCAAAAGTTTTAAAATTTGAACCTTCTTTTGCCGAAGTATAAGTGAAGGCGAAACCTCTCAGGGCGGTAGTCACGGGGGACATAGTCCTCATCGAGTGACAGCGGTCCCTGATTCATGTTGCAGCATGGATTCCGTGTGCAAACGGGACTGGGGAGGTGGATAAATCAGGGTAGGGAAGGGCAGCATACTGCTAGGCTGTCGAATACCTGCCCTGATGCCTTCCCGGCTTTTACACAAAGGAGAGTAAACCATGAAGGTCACAGTTTGGTACGATGACACAAGTATGGAAAATGCATTTATTGTCGATACTGTTGATAAGGAAGGCAATTCAAAAACTTTGAAAATATTTGAAGATTTGATTTCAGCAGTCAGGTTCGGTGCTGATTTTGCAAAAAAGAATAATCTTGCTTTCGAGAACAGCACTCAAAGCTGGTGACCAAGTGGACGGCAGGAAATTGGCACAAGATGTTTAACCACATTTGATTTTCTGCCGTCCACTTTTTTCTTCTGAATACTGATCCACTTCTTCCGAATAGGTTTCAGGAGGCACAAATGAAAAAAGTTAGATTCCACATATTCAACAAATCTGCTGAAACAACCGCAAATATCATGCGGAAAGTTCTCAAGAAATACAAGTATGTAAAAGTATTGCATATAGATGACAAGTGTTTAATTGTATCTGATCAGATAAATGGTTCTATGAATACATGGTTGGTTGAACGATTGGTTTGCATGAAAAGGTTTCTTGGTAAGTACCATAGGAATCATCCTGCATACGATGAAGCGAAATGTGAAAAAATATCGGAGAAGTATCAAACTTGCATAAGTCGTTTTGGTTTTTGGACTTCTGCTGATGATCCAGAGGAGATGGAAGCATACGATTATGATGTTTGCAAAACGAGTTTGCGATTAAAGGGAGTTCCTTTTTACAAAGCTACTGTGTTAGCCAGAAAAATAACTGGTTTTGAGGATTTGATTGCTGATAATATTAAACCTTGTATCAGAGGTCGTTATATTCATGAATTGGTTAATTATTATGGTTTGAGTGAGCAAGAGGCTACGAGAAAAGTAGATCGTTATTACAAAAGCTATGATATTCCATTACCTCCGAAGGAAAAAATTGATCCTGAAAAAGTGAAAGCGAATGCGGAAAAGGCGAATAAAAAACTAATGGATATGATCGCCACGCTGAAGTTTCTTGGATGCCCGAAATCAAGGGCTAAGTGGCTAAGGAGGAACGATGATTTTATTGGGTTATTGTTTTTAACACATTTGTTGGGCAAGCATGGTCGGGAATGGTTTGTTGAGAATGTGGGAGAAATTGAGGGTATCACATGATAGAACACGATATATGCGTTCGTTGTAAAGAGAAGTGTGGTGCTATCATTTGTCAGGCTTGCATGAAGGCTATTGGAATGACGAATTGTCCTAGCTGTAAAATATTGCAATTTGATGATGAGGTTTGTGACATTTGTCCTGAAGAATAAAAGATTTTTTAAAATTTGAGGTGAGTTTAGACGAATAGGTATTGTGACGGGCAGCGGTTAAAGCAAGTAGCTGGGACACTATTTGCTGGTGGACTGATCGCTGCCCGTCACATTTAATGGCAAATTCAAATGGAATACAAAATAGAAGTTTGCAAAAAAGTGGTAAATGATCACTATACGGCAACATATGTTTGGCGTATATTAGACGAAAGCAATCGAGTAAAAGCACAAGGAGAGGCTACCTCATGGCAAGACGGGCTGGAGCAAGGACGCAAGAAAATAAGAAGATTGTAAAATGCAAAGTCAAAAATATTCCTTGGGATATTCACACAGTTAAATCCACCTATGATCAATCATTAGATGATTATCTTTTAGATGGTATTGAATGGACTGGTAAAAGCGTCAACTTGTCATCAAAGACAAACAACGAACAAGTCATGAATGAAATGAAATTAAGCAAAAGGGTTTACAAGGCTTTTATCAGCACAAATGAAATTTTTATCTGCTTCATTAAAAACAATGAACCCTGTTTTTGCCTCAAAAGAAATTGAGGCATTTTTTCTTTTGTCGGTACAATTGTCCTTAATTTAGCCTCATTGTACTGATTCAAAATTATTTTTAAAATTTGAACCAAGTTTTGCCGAAGAGCTAGTGTTCTTTGGCTGGAGGTTCTATGGACATTAAAAAGAAAAATGCAGATGAAATGTTTGAAATCCTAAAAGGAATCTGCAACAGTTTTATATCAGGACAAAAAAGTATTCTTCATGCAAATATAGCTAAAGCTATTTTGTTTGTAAGTGAAATAGAAGAAATAGAAAACAACAAAACAGAAAAATTTTTCAAGAAGTCGTAAAATTTGAATCGTTTTTTGCCGAATACAAGTTGTAACCAAGGAGTAAAAGTCATGGATTTTCTGCGTGGTATGGATAAGATTGGCGAAGAAAAACCTGTCAAGCGGGACAGGTTATGGGCTATGAAAAAGCTCCGTGAAATGCAAGTGAGAGAGGTTACAGTTAATTATTCAGGCGGAAATGATTCTGGTGGTGTTGAAGATATTCTTGTGGTTTACGAAGATGACACTCGTCCAGAAGAGACTTGGGAAGAACCCAACATTGCAAGTCGTTACAATCCTGAGACACATAAGTATGAAAAAGAGCGTGAAATGACGGAGGACGAGTGGCTCCGAGAAGTTCTCTGTCAAGAAGTTTACAATACTTATGGTGGATTTGCTGGCGAATATAATGTCGATGGAAAATTTATTTGGGATGTGAGAGAAAATACAATCGAAAATAGTGGCGAAGAAGAAGTCACCCAATGCAGCAGTTATCATTCAATCGACACTTTAAACAACGGCAACGAAGACGAATAACTTTTATACAAGGATGGTGAAATATGGCGAATCCTTATCATCATAGTTTGTCGAGTGTGAAGAAGTGGGGTGGTTGCGTAGAGGATTATATCAAGATTCATGATTGGTTTGATGCAAGCAAGGCTTATTTTGCTGATTTCCGACATCGTGCTTTGAGGCATCATGCTCAAGGGATTTATGAGTGTGAGCATGAATTTGGGAATACTATTACGCTTAGTAATGGTAGAGTTATTCCGACTCGTTGGGTTGGTGAACAGCATGTTCGTGAAGATTGTGGTTTTATCCCAAGTCTTCAGGATTGGCTGATCCAGATTCAACCAACACCTTGGATGAACCGACCACAAAGGATTGAAAGGGAGTTGGAAAATGGCAACGGGAATGAATTGGAAAGAAGTAGCAGCAGACAGGAAGAAGAACCGCAAAAGCAAACCACCGAAAGCGGAACTCTGCAAGCCGTTTGAGGTTCGCAATTTCCGTTTCTTTCCTTGTAACTGGTCACGGCATTTAAAAGCTGGCTACACATATTATTTGCTAACACGAAATCATCGTGGTCAGATACATCATGAATTGAATAGTTTTGTATTCAAAACAAAGAAGGAATGTATCGAGTTCACGGAAAATAATCGTTACTTATCTTGCGGACTGGCTTAAAATTTGAATCCAGTTTTGCCGAATATAATTCAGGAGGATTTGAAAATGGCAATCGTGAAGATGGAAAGTACGGACATTGTAAACAGTCCGCATTTGGTAGCTACGCTATCAATTGCTTACAAGAACAATGAAGATGATGATGAACGGCGAGATGAAATCTTGAATATGTTGGCATCTGGATATTCGACAGATGACAATCGTGAATACTTTTTGCGAGTTTTTGAGCAATTACTTTTGGGGAATATACCCTACAAGGTTCAGGATGGTGATACTGTTGTATTTGACACAAGGGATCAGGTAATTCGTGGCGTTGTGAGGAACAACTAATGGCATGGTCACCATATAAGGATCGCATTGTGCGATTTGTGAGCAACAATCCCGGTTGTTGCAAGTATGATGTTGCAAGGCATTGTACTCGGAACAGTTTGCGTTGTCCAAGCAAACAATATTATATCGTCAATACGGCGATTAAATATGGTTGGATTGTTGCTGAGAAGGTTGGGTCAAAATATTCATTGACTTTACCAAGCAATAATTGAAGGACTAAGACAATGTACGCTACAGCAAATGGATATACCTACCTGATCAATCTAGGATAGCTGGTCTTTTCACAAGCATATTTCCGTTGTTTTCAATTGTCATATTTAATTTTGCTGCTATCGTTTGAAGATATTTTTCAAACATTTTTTGTGAGTCTTGTAATGGTCCTGCTTTATGTTCTCTTGATATTGCTGTAATTTTTTCCTTTAGTTTGCTGATATCAATATAAAAAGCATTATCGTCAGGCGGAACTCCGAATTTTGATGAATTAAACTGCATGTTTGCTTCAGATATGAAATCCCTACCCATCTCTACGAGAAAGAAATTCGTTAAAACTGATCATATCATTTGTCTCCAAAACAATTTAATGTATTTACTTATATCCAATTTTTTTTCGGTACAATTACTTTAAATTTAGCCTTATTGTACCGACACCTTTTTTGCAAATTGCAAACTTCGCCGCGGCTTCTGCGCTCTTTGCGATTGCAAAAAATCACCCGGACTAGCTTTGTAAAAAACCTCCGGGCTAAAAAATCATTGACATAAATGCTTTTGCCGAAAGCACTTACAAATTTTTTTGACCCTCCTTCTGAGATTTTTTGCAAATCCTCTAAAATTTGAGTTAAGATTAGCCGAATAGGTGTCAGGAGGAAACAACAAATGACTCGTACTGAAGCGATTACTGCTCTTTCTCAACAACTAGCCTATCGTGACTGGGAAAC
>OGWB01000007.1_pt1 | contig 29357 bp, 41 predicted proteins | sample 1575961 | NCBI WGS metagenome assembly OGWB01 (sample SAMN07581556, study PRJEB24739) | freshwater metagenome | place: Singapore | collected 2015-04 | reverse complement strand
GTTTCCCAGTCACGATATTCAACGCATGAGCTCAATCGGCGCGGCTGGTGATGGTTTTCAAAAAGGGTTTTTCCAAGTTATTTCCCCAGGGGTTTCTCAGGTTGTTGCCATCGGCGCAGCCTCAGTCCAGGCCAGTGGATTTAGCGAAGGCGTGACCGTCATTCGCGTATTTGCAAACGTGGACTGTTGGCTTGCGTTTGGATCTAATCCAACGGCGGCAGCCGAGGCGGCTGGATCCATGCTGCTGCCCGCTGGTGTTGTAGAGTACTTTGAGCGCAAAGAGGGCGAGAAGATTGCCGTGATTCAATCATCGAGCACCGGCAAGCTTTACATCACCGAAGGCTCGACCTCATGAGTGGTGTCGGTGGCATTAGCGGATCGAGCGCCGCTAATACCTTGACCGTTCTTAAGTCAAGACTCATCGCCGGGGTCACCAACATGGGAAATGGGCTTTCCACATTCACGGTCTCGTTTACAGATGTTGGGACGAATCTCTACTCGGTCGATCTGACGGTGCAGAATCTTGTCGACGCAAACCCCAGGCATCTGATCGGAACAGTGAAAACGAAGACGAGCAGCGGATTTAGCTTTCAAACAGCTCAAACGACAAACTCAGCAAACTACAAAGCGAACTGGATTATTTATCTGGACGCCTCAAGCGACATTATCCCCGCCGGTATGACTGAAGAAGGCGGTGGAGGAATGGGAATACCTTTAGCCAAGGGCTAATTGATCTGGAGAAAAAAAATGAGCGGCGTTGGACTCGGAGCAGGTGGATGGAGCGGGAGCGTACTCGGGGTGATCCAGGCCAATTTAATTGGCGGGGTTTCATCGATGGCATCTGGAACAGCCACCTTTACGGTTTCAATCCCAAATGTAGGCACCACGAACTATGTCATCGTGGTCACGATTCAAAACACCACCGACGTCAACCCAAGACATCTGCATGCCACTGTCACAGCAAAGACGGCCTCGAGTTTTAGTTTTCAAACCGCGCAAACCACCGACACCGCAAACTACAAAGCCAACTATCTGATCTATAAGCTCTGATTTTTCCCTTTACTTGACCTGAGTGGGCAAGCAAGGCTTGGGCTATGCAAGTCCACTGCCCGCACGATCGCATGGTCGGCGTCAATGAATTAAAGGCCCACCGAGAAGACGGAAAACCGTGGGATGAGATCAAGGCGGAATAATGGCGCGGCCTAAACTCAAGATTGACCCGAAGCTGGTTCAAGATCTCGCGGCCCTCGGGTGCAAGAACAACGAGATCGCCGTCGTGGTGGGGTGCTCGACCGATACCCTCGAAGGACGTTTTTCGGCTGAAATGGCAAAAGGGCGCGAGAACCTGAAGATTTCGCTCAGGCGATGGCAGCTCGAGGCCGCGAAGAAGGGCAACGTGGCGATGCTGATCTGGCTTGGCAAGCAGATGCTAGGCCAGACTGAGAAGATCGAGCAGACGACCGAGTCGAAGGTCGAGGCCAAGACCGAGATCACTTACACAGCGGAATGGGGCGGCACACAGGAGCCTCTGATTCCTGGGCATGAATCTTAAACTAAAGCTCTACTCACCGCATGCCAAGCAGCGGGAGTTCCACAGCTCAAAGGCCCGCTACCGGGTGGCGGCCTGGGGCAGACAATCGGGCAAGTCTACTGCCTGTTTAAACGAGCTTGTGCGGCAAGCCTGGGAGCATCCCAATACGCGATATTGGTTCGTAAGCCCAACATATCCGCAAGCTCGCATCCAGTACCGGAGGCTGATCGGAATGCTCTGGTCGTGTCAGGAAGTAATGACAAAAAAAAACCAAACGGAGCTCAGGGTGAAGCTCATCAACGGCTCAGAGATTAGCTTTCGATCGGGCGAAAACTTCGATGGCCTTCGAGGTGAAACCCTGCATGGCGTCGTGGTGGACGAGGTACGCGATCAGCACCCCGAGCTCTGGCCCTTGGTGCTCAGGCCCATGCTGACCACTACGCAGGGGTGGGCCGCCTTCGTGAGCACCCCGAATGGATTTGACTCCTTTTACGACCTGGCGGAAAGGGCCAAGGCAGACAAGGCCTGGGAATTCATGCGAGCGCCCAGCACCTGCAATCCACTGTTTACGGTTGATGAATATGAGGCAGCCAAGCGGGAATTGTCCGAAGCCGAGTTTGCCCAAGAGATCAACGCCGAGTTTCGAGACCTGAACAGCGGGTCGGTCTATGTATCGTTTGGGGATGAGAACCTGGCCCTCACATCGCCGCTCATTGGATCGGGGCAATTCTCTCCCATGCTTCCGATCGTGGTGGGACTCGACTTCAATCTGTCACCTATGAGCTGGATCATCGGACAAGAAAGAGCCGGAGACTTTTACTTCTTCGATGAGATTTATTTGAAAAAATCTCACACTCAGGAAGCAGCGCTCGAGCTGATCCAAAGGCTTCGGGCCATGGATCTGAAGGCACCGACTCAAGTGATCCTGGCTGGCGACGCCACCGGGAAAGCCGGGCAACGGGCTGCCGCAGGCAAATCAGACTATGCGATCCTGTGCGAAATGCTAACGGATGCAGGCATCAGATTTGAGAACAGAACGCCCGAGGCAAATCCTGGGGTGAAGGACCGGATCAATACCGTTAATGCAAAACTGAAGAGCGCCACAGGGAGCCGGCATTTGTTTGTGAATCCAAAGACCTGCCCAAACCTAGTGAGAGATTTTCAACGCGTGACCTGGAAGCAGGGGGGCTCGTTCATCCTTGATCAGACCAGCAATTCAGACCTGACTCATATCTCAGACGCAGCCGGCTATGTAATTTGTGCCATGTCTAAAATGTGGCAGCCGCAAGTTGGAGGAGTTCGGGTTATTCGGAGATAATGTTTTCGGTGGCCCCGTAGCTCAGTGGGAGAGCACCACGAAAAGCGGGGACGCCCGCCGTGGGGGACGCGGGGTTCGATTCCCCTCGGGGCCACCTTGTCAAAGCTCTACAGATGCGCATAAGGTGAGTTCGTGCCCAAATCTAAAAAAATCCCAGCAACGCAAAGCACGCGCTATCGGAAATTTATTGCTCAGCGCGATGCAGCGCTTGAGGTCATGCTGAACAAAGCGAGGGCACAAATGCACGATGTTCTTCGGGGGGCCTTTCAGCGTGTCAAAGAGAGAATTGCATACAAAGTCAGCACAGCCGGGCCCGATTCCATGGCCGTGGATTCGAGCGGCTTTCTAAGGTCCATTGATCTCGAGGTTCAAACCGAATTCGCAAGGGCGCAGCAGATTGTGGGCGGTTTATTCATCAGGCTCAAGATGTTTGCCTATACGCTGGCCCTCACTGGCGAGGCCGAGGCGATTTCTCAGGCTCGAGATCGGACAGGAAAATACAGCGCAACAAAGGACGCTGCTATCGAAGCCGCGATCACGAATGCGTTTGGAGAGAACATCGGGGAGCGCATCCAGCTTGCTTTTGATCGGCTGCGTCGTCGTATTCTTGACGCCGTGCAGCTATCCCGGATCCAGCGGTTGAATGCTGCTGATACGCTCGAGAAGGTAGACCGGGCCCTTCCCTCGGGAACCTGGGTCAAGCGCCCTAGGCGGGTATTGAAGCCCGTTAGGGAAGCAGATGTGACGGCAATCAAAAAGACCATCGCAGCCGTTCGCACCCCTGTGGGGCCGGTAGATGTGGCCCAAGGCTTTGTAGACGATGAGGTCTGGGAAAACACGGTCGATTTTTATCTGCGAGAATTTGTTCCAACCTATCAATTCAGAGGCCCGGACCCCGAGGCGGACTATCAGTATTCAGGATGGGAGCTCGAGCGTGACCTGACCCATGAGTTTGTGGATTCCGTCCGATCTGGGCAGAACGAGGCGGCCAGGCAGAACGGGATCGTGGACTTTCAATGGATCGCGATTGTGGATGACAAGACGGACACTTGCTGCCTCTGGCGTGATGGGCTCACTACCAAAGAGATCGAGCGCGAGCTTCGGGGCAAACACTCGGACGATGAGTGCGACACCTCTGTTCCGCCAGCTCATTACAACTGCCGGTGTACGATTGCGCCCATGCTTGATACCATGCCGGAGATACCAGAAAGCAACGCAAAGGAATTTGAAGAATGGCTCAACACCTGACCAAAAAGCCCAAGGACTTGGATGGATATGATACCCGAGAGGGAATCTTCGCCGATGTTGCTGAAAGCGTTCCACAGATCGGAAGTTTAGAGCATCTGGTCAAATTGATTGAGTCTGACGAAAACTGCGTCGTCGAGGCGCGGCTTCCCTACAGGGACGAGCTCGGCCATGTTCGATACAAGAGCCTGGATCGCAAAGCATTCTTAGAAGCAGCAAAGCTGCGCGAGGGCGCTGATGCCTTTGCAACCGATGGGTATGACAGCGGCACCGGGGACTCGCTTGTGGGTCAGAGTTTTGTGCCCACCCTGGGCGGCCCTTTCTTCAAAAACCTTTATCAGCGCGACTTCATCCAGCAGGCCAATGCCGCGTTCTATGCCTACAATCATCACCCGATTGCACATCAGGCCGTGCAGATCATCAAGGACTTCACCCTTGGGCGCGGCTTCCGAGTCGATTCTAAAAACAAGGTTGCATTGGCTTTATGGAGAGCCTTTGAAGACGCAAATAGGATCCAGGAACAGATGGCACAGGCAGCCGTTGAGCTCGCCATCAACGGAGAGACCGCCTTCTGGAAGCTCCCCAGCGGCCAAGCAAAGATCATCCAAAGGCCATACCCTGGGCAAGAAATTCCCAAGGCCATGCTCCCGCGTGTTCGGCTTGTGGATACAACTGTATTCTGGGACATTGTGACCGAGCCAGAGGACATCACCTCGGTTCTATATTACGTCTGGCTTGCCCCGACCCAATGGCAGGTTTTCACGGGCATGCAGGGTCAGAACGTGCCCACATCAAAGTTTATCTTTCAGAGCATCCCGGCAGACCAGGTAAACCATTACAAGGTTAACTGCTTTTCTAATGAGAAGCGCGGACGCTCTGATCTGTTCTCAGTCCTGGGCTTCTTGAAGCGTCTGACCGATTCGGTGAACTATCAGATCGTGGCACTTCAAAAGCAAAGCGCGTACTGCATCGACACCACGATTCGCGGGTCTCAAGGTGACATCGACAACTACATCAGCGATCAGCAGGCCGGTGGCACGATTGCCCCGGCTGGATCTGAGTTTGTGCATACCGACGCGATCGAGCGCAAATACATCGGAGTTGAGGGGGGCCGAGGTGGTATGTCCGAAGCCTTCTCTTGGACCCTTTCCATGGTCGCATCAGGGCTCGGGATTCCGATCAGCTATTTCGGGACGCATCTTTCGGGCGGGCAAACTCGAGGATCGGCAATCGTAGCAACCGAGCCGGTCGCCAAGAGATTCGAGATGCGCCAGCAGGTTTACGAGAGGATGATTCATGACCTTTGGGACTATGTGATGGATTGGGCAGGCTTGGGCAACGTTGATTGTGAGGTGACGTTCCCTGAGATCATTTCCGCAGACAAATCACAGAAGCTCAAGGACATCGCTCTGGCAAAGGCAGAGGGTTTCATTTCTCACGAGCGAGCCGCTAATATGGCGGCCAAGGAATTGAACATCACAGAGTTCGATTTCGTAGTAGAAAAAGACAAAATCGAAGCAGAACGCGGAAGCCTTGAGCCAATTATGCCCCTGTCAAGCCCCCCAGGAGTGCCAAACAGATCGCAGGAGCCCGTTGAAGCGCCTGCTGCCGCTATATTGGGCACCGATAAGCAGGACATCAAAGACGAGGGCACCGAATGAGTAAGTCACATCTCAAGAAGATAGCCGACGCCAAAGACACCGGGGAGATGTTCGACAACCCCGAGGACTTTGGTCTGCCCACTTTTGAGGAGTTTGCTCGCAATCGTGAGAAATACATGGGCCGCGAGGATGACCGCCTGTGCGAGGTCGAGCGAGGCTCCCAGACCATGCGCAATCGGGTATCCCGGCACGTTTATGAGCTCGAGGGGTATCGCTGCCGATCTCTGGAGGAGGTCGAGCGAATTGCAAAAGAACAGGGCATCCCGTTGAAGGAGCTAGATTATCGTCCCCAGGTAGTCGGGGCTGGAGCAGGCAAGTTTGACTTGATCGTGCGGTTTATTTCAAAATCTCAAAGAGAGAAGCGCAACAAATGGGGTTGAAATTCCTAGAGGCTTTTGTCTCGCAACTTCTGGGCGAGCCGATTGAGTTCCTGGAGGCCGAGCCAAAAGAAGGCGCGGGCTCGGGCATTGATTCGCAATTTTCCTTTTACGGGCAGGACTTTTACAGCAAGCCCCCGGCTCCAAAAGAGCTGACACCCGCCTTTCATGGTGTGGACGCTTACAAGGCTGAATTGACGAAGCCTCAACCCGTTTCTGTAGAGCTTCATGGTCTTTCTGCCTATGCGTCGCATCCGTTAACTGCGCCTGCCTCTGCTAAGGCATTGACGGTTGACTATGCTGATGAGATTTCTCGACTATATCCCCAGGCACAGAAACAAGAGGCCGTAGAGCCTCCAGTCCCTGCGGATAGAAAGCCGGTCAAGTTCCACGGCGAGGAGAGTTACACAGCAAGCCCCGTCCCCAAGGTTGTGAGCGTACCCGCTCCAGCTCCAGACGCAGCCAAGGCACAAGAAGAGCCCACCGCTACTGACGCAGCGCAGGAAATTGTTTTGAAGAATCCGGCAATCACTGGGGCGGCCCTCGTTCAAACTATGCGAGCGATGGGGATCGTGGTTCGTGATTTGAAGGCCGATGTTGGCAAGCCCGATCCAAATGCCCCAAGCGTCGAGCAGCAAATTCAAGATCTGCTGCTGAAGAGCCCAGAAATCAGCGGCATGTCACTTTTGGCCGCGATGAAACACATTGGGCTTGAGATCGCCAAAATCAAAAAACCCAAGAAGGCTGTGCCAGAAAAAGTAGAATCTGATTCCGTGACGAGCCTGCCTGCCGTCATGAGAAAAGAGGCCGAGGCCGCAAAATTTGATCACATTGACTTCAAGCCCCCCGCTGGCGTGCGATCACAGGCCAAGGCTGGCTTGGATCTGAGGAAACAACACGGACGTGGGGGCACTGCTGTCGGAGTAGCTCGAGCCAGGGATCTCATGAATGGCAAAGCGATGAGCCCGTCGACGATCAAGCGAATGGTGTCATTCTTTGCTCGGCACGAGGTGGACAAACAGGGCAAGGGATTCAAGCCCGGATCAGAGGGCTACCCGTCCGCTGGCCTTGTGGCCTGGAAGCTCTGGGGCGGTGATGCGGGCAAGGCTTGGGCTAATAAGGTTGCCAAGCAGATGGATTCCGCAGAAAAGCGTGAGAGCCGCAAACCAGTAAACTACACCGTGGTCGATTCTCGCTTCCTCGAGGCGTCCCGAGATGACGGGATCGGCCCAACCAAATTCAAGGTTGCCCTGATTCAAGAGGGCCTCGGGAATCTTCGTGATTGCTACTACTACACCCGTCAATGCTTGGAGACCGCAGTTGCCACGGCAGCCTTTGAGGGCAAGAAGTGCTTCGCCGATCACCCGTCAATGAGTGAAGAACAGGATAGGCCAGAGCGGTCAGTGCGCGATATCCTCGGGCACTTCGAGAATGTTCACATCGAAGAAGCCGCAGACGGATCAGCGCGTTTGGTCGCCGATCTCATTATCCCGCATACGGCGCCCTTTGAGTGGGCCCGCACCCTGGTGGCGAGCGCGATCAATTTTGCAAAAAAATATCCAGACCGCGAGCTGGTGGGTCTGTCGATCAATGCGAGCGGCGACGCCAAGTCGGTGCCTATTGACGATTTCATGGCGTCCGCTACTCTCCCTGAGGGCGCAAAACCAAAACTGCTTAAAGCCAAGGAAGTGGGAGCGCAGCAAGTTCGTGTAGTGTCTGAGATCAAAGACGCAGTGAGCGTGGACCTTGTAACCGAGCCAGGCGCACGCGGCAAGATTTTGGAGTTTATTGAAGTCGAAAACCAAGGAGATCATCAATGCTCAAGAAACTGAAACACGCCGAAGAAGAGGCAAAGAAGCTCAAGCACGCTGAAGAAGAAGCGAAAAAGCTTAAGCATGCCGAATCTGAAGAGGATGAAGCAAAGCACGCTGAATCTGAAGAAGATGAAGCCAAGAAAGAAGACGAAGCCGAGTCTGAAGAGGATGAAGCCAAGCGCGAGTCTGAAGAAGATGAAGCAGACCCGGAGCAGGACCCCGAGCACGCCGACGTAGCAAAGGACAAGGAACTCATCCTTTCCATGATCAAGAAATACATGGGAAGCGAAGAAGAGCCCGAGGAAGCCATGCACGCCGCGCACGAGGCCTATGAGGCCTACAAGGAAATGGGCGAAGAAGAAGACGAGGCGATGAAGTGCGCAGCCAAAGCGATGAAGCTTGCCAAGCACATGGCCTCGAAGCGGTCAAAGGCCGCTGAAGGCGAAAAATGTGAAGACGAAGCCAAGAAGGAAGTCGTCCCACAGAATCCAAAAGCCGACCCTGAAAAGTATGTCGGCTCCAAGAAGGAGAATGAAGTGAAACTCGCCGCTCGTGTTGCCTTCCTCGAGAAGGAATTGAAGAAGCGTGAACTGGCCGAGCTAATGGACAAGAAGCTCAAGGAGTCCGGCCTGGGACGCGCTGAGACGGATAAGATTCGGACCTTGATCGGAGCCCCCAAGTCTGAGACGCAGATTTCGGACACGATCAAGATTTTCAAAGAAGCCTTTGGCGTTCGTGGAAGTGAGTCCACGGCGAAGAAGGGCGACTTTTTCGTAACCATGGAACGGGCTGAAGCTCCGGTAAAGAAGACCTCAAAGGTCGACTTCTCGGATCTGTAAACCCACAACGCAAAGGAGAATTAAACCATGCCTACTGTTGCAAAAAACAGAATCGTGCGTCAGGTTTCTCCGATTTCGCTTTTCGAAGAAGCACAGGCTCTTGTGAGCTCTGCGATTAGCTGGAATCAGGGCGATCTGATCTATCTCGACACCACCAACAACCTTCTGAAGGCCTTAGCCTCTGATGCAAATGCCGCGACTATTTGCGGCATCGCGCGTCAGACCATTGTCAGCGGCAAGCCGTCCCCGGTTTATCAGGGAACCGCTGTCGATGCCTCGACCGCTATTGAAGGCATCGCTGGCCCCCAGGCTGGAGTGATTGCAAAGCTGAAGCTGAAGTCTGGCGACGCTTTCGTTCCAGGCGGCTCCGTTTATTACGGCGGCGATGCTCAAACCGTTTCGTCATCTGGGACGAATGTGGTCGGCATTTTTCAGGACGCAGCGATCACCGCGACCTCTACAAGTGAAGGCAACGTGATGCTTGTTCAGTATCGCGCAGGCCTCTAATCTGAAAGGACCATGAAACAATGAGTCACAAGCTGATTGGTAGAAATACCAAAGAACAGAATGAAGCCGCTCTGAAGGAAAGCCTTTGGCGTTCCGAGGGCGAACGGTCTGCGATTGACGAGATGCAGAGCAAGTTCGGCGTGGACATCCGCGACGAAAAAGCCTTCCCCGTCATGAAGCCGGGGTTTTTCCGCGAAGCCTCCAAGAAGCTCCGCGAATCTGACTCCGTTACCGCATTTCCGGGCGTCCTTCGCGCTGGCGTGCAGAGCATCGTTAACTCAATCTATGAGTCGGTCGAAACGACCTTCTCTGATTGGGCGCACGTCGTTTCGAGCACGAAGCTCGAGGAACTCTATGCCCCCATCCAGGGCATTGGCTTTCCCTCGCAGATTGGTGAGAGCGAAGTTTATCCCGAAGTTGGCGCCGCAGGCCTGGACATCAAGCTCCGCAATCGCAAGTTCGGAACTCTGATGGCCGTGAACCGAGAGCTCATGGAGCTGGACCAAACGGGTCAGTTTCAGAAGCAGGCTGGACTGCTCGGAGAATACGCCAAGCAGGTTCTTGAAGTGTATTGCTACGGCAAGCTCGCCTCTGTGGCTGGTGCCAAGTATGCAAACATCTCGGTGCCCACTTCGGAAACCAAGCCAGCGGACGAAGCGACCTACCCATGGTCAACCTCGCTCGTGGGCGGCGGTGCAAACCGTCCCGCTTCTTATGCGGCATTGAGCCAATCAACTCTTCAGGCCGGGATCATCGGTCTGATGAATCAGCTCAACCTGCTGGGCCTCAAGATGAGCGTGAACCCGAAGCGACTCCTGATTTCACCTTACTATCGCTTTGATGCGGCTGTATTGCTGAATTCTGGATGGTACCCCACGGGTGCGACCGCCGGTTCTACTGGATCGGTCGGCGCAATCAACCCGCTCTCTGGGATCCTGGACCTGACCACGAGCCGTTTTATGTTCGACAATAACGGCAGCGTGAACGCAAGCTCGAAAGCCTGGTATATCGTTGATGATTCCAAGCCCTTCTTTGTTTGCCAAGTCAACGTCCCGGCAGAAGTGCAGCTCGAGAATCCGGCCAGCGGTCAGTCGTTTGACCGCGACATCGTGCGCTTTAAGTTGCGCGTGATGGCAAACGCCGACTTCATCGATCCTCGCTTTGCTTGGAGAGGTTCGGACGGCTCCGTCTAAGAGCCAAAATTTCTCTTGTGGGGGTGGGGGTACATCGTTACCCTTACCCCTACAAGGGGTTTCATGATGAAACAAAAAGCCAACGCTAAGATTGCAGCCAGAGTCCTTCCGCCGGTGCAGATTGTCCCAATGGATGATCGAGCACATAAGGCATTGAAGCGCGACCAAGTCACATCCACGAATGAGTTCAAAACATTGGCCGAGCAAGTAGCCAAGAGCACCATCGTGATGAAAAACTGGTACGTTGATGAGCTGCGCCAAAAGTTTCGACATTTTGACCGAATGAAGCGGGTCGACAAGGTTTTCCCATATGCAAAACTGGCTGAAGGTGCCGAGCCTTGCATGATTTTAATCGATGAGCCGCGAAGCGAGGTCGACGTTGATATCTGCTACCAAAAAGCCCGCCTGCTTCGAGAGCTGGGCTATCGGTACGCAGTGATCGAAGATGATTCGACTCTCTTTGATGTGCTTGAACAGTTAGGAGCAGTATGAGCTGGGCAACGGCTGTCGCTGATCTAAGACTCAAACTCTCAGACAATCCAAATGACAAGCTGAGGGCGTTTAAGCGCGTCCTGGGGCAGGTTGATGGAGTAAACAAGCGATTCAAGACCTTCGAGTTTAGGCGGGTGACTGACTTTACGTCTGCCAGCGCCCCCCTCGGGGTCTATATCAATCAAGTAATTCAAGCCCCGGCTGGGATCTCTTCTGATGATTTAAATACAGGATATTTTGTTTTTAACGTCGCGCCCGCAGTGGACGATGTGGTCGAGGCGACTTACTACGTCCAATTTTTTCTCGATGCAGAGCTGCAAACCTTTTTGCGGTTTAGTTCGAACTGGCTTGGGCTTGGTGACGATTACACTCAGGTCCCAAATGGACTTGTTCCGGCGGCGGTACACTATGCCATGGGCGAAGCCTACGGCAAGCTTGCCCTTCGTTTCGCCGAGCACATTTCGGAGACTTACCGCCTCGAGGACGCCCCGCATGAGGACCGCTTTCAGATCGTCGAGCAATACAAGCAGCTTGCCAAAATGGCACGAGAAGAAGCGCTTGGCTTCCGCGATCAATACTATACGCGCCAGGGACAGCACCTTTCGCCGCTTTACGGCTTGAATAAGGGCGCGGTCAGGGAAGTGGGCCCAAACAAATGAACGTGACCTTGAGCGCAAAAAACTCAGGAATTGAGGGCTTTCTCAAAGGCCTCACCATGCGCTCGGCATCGCTTCAAAGTTTCCTCAACCGAAATGTTTACCGGGCCTATCAGAACATCCAGCGCAAGCGATGGATTACTGAGAACGTATCAGAAACAGGGCAGTGGACACCCTTGAGCCCGAGCTATGCAAAGGCGAAAAAGACTAGATTTAAATCGTATCCGGGGGCAGGTCAAAAGCTCTTGATTGCGACCGATAAGCTGAGAAAATCAGTGATCGGACCCGGTGAGGGATTCCGAAAAATTACCACCCCCAGAAGTCTGATTATTACTACATCAACACCTTACGCGGAACACGTTGACGCGTCGCGCACATTTAGCACCTACAGTAGGGAATCGATTTCCGAGCTGAACGGCATGATCAAGGACTTTGTTTTCAAGAATATAGTGAGGCCGCACAACAATGCCTAGTCCAGTGGTGCGGCATTTAGTTGAATCTGCTTGTGATGGGATCATTGATCTGTTGCAAGCAGACCTACCGACCGCCCTTGTAAACATTCGAGCAAATAGAGCGGACAATCTGGTGACCATGGAGCCCCCCAGAGACTACTACATCTACCCCAAGGCCCAGGGATACCGCACCCCAGCGGTCTTTGTGATCGGTGATCGCATTGACTTCATGAAGGCTCAGCGGGGAGCAAACCACGTCAATGCTGCGCTGCGAATCAATGTGACGATTCTGGTCGAGGATAAAGACGCCGAGAGGTTGATGCGTAAGTCCTACAGATACCAGGCGGCCATGCACCAGGTTCTGGATCAGCGGGCCTTTATGACTTCGGACAATCAGGCTAAACTGACCGTGGTTGTTCAAAACGCCAGTTTTTCCGGCCTATACTCGAGCGCACAGCCAGGAAGCCCGGCGGCGGTGTTTAGGCAGGAAATCGCCCTAGAGTGTGATGTTTTTGATTTTGAACAACTTTAAGCAAGGAGAACAAAGATGCCAACTACAGCAACGGTCACAACGAGCAACATGGAGCTTTCGCCCATGCAAGTGAAGTATGGGACGGCGGGATCCGAGGTGGATCTCGGCGGAACGCTCGGGAACGTGGTCATCAGCGTGAAATATGCCAAGAGCAACATCCTCGCCGACCAGAGCGGATCGACGGTCAGGGATCGCCGCATTTCTGGGATGGAGGTCACTGTCACAACTGAACTCGCAGAAATTAGCAACAAAGACATTTGGTTGGTAGTATTCCCGAACCTGACCAAAACTGGATCTGGCACCGGCGCTTTGGCTGCGATTGATGTAAAAGATGACATGAGTGACTCAGATTCTGCCAATGCAAAACAGCTTGTTTTGCATCCAATGGCAAAGGGATCAGCGGACAAATCCGGGGACTATACTTTTTATAAGGCGTGCGCATCGGCAGAAAGCTCGATCACCTATGGACCTACCGAACAGGCGCGGCTGAAGATTGTTTGGAATATCCTGCCGGATGAGACCGCAACTCCAAACAAATTCTTTCGTTATGGCGATCCTGCTGTAACTTGATCTGGGGATGGCGTAGGTGAGTCTTTTTAATCTTAGAACCGGAAAAGAGCTGGATGGTCCTGACGCCGTAATCGTGTCAGACCTGGACGCGATGGTAGCAAATCCCATCGCCTTCAGGCTCCATGGGAAGGTCCACCAGCTTCGTCCGGTTACGGTCAAGGAGTTCTTCGCCTACGCCAACGCCCTGCTGGGGCTCGAGCGTCTCAAGAGTGATGAGAAGCTATCCGACGAACAAATCGTCGACATTTATTGTCAGTTAATCCAAGCCGTCTGTGAGACGATTACCCGCGACGATGTGAAAGCCATGACGCACCCGCAAGCGTCGGCTTTGCTTCAGCTCATCATTGAGCACATCAACGGGAAGGCGCACGCTCCCGAAAAAGACGAAAAAAAAAAGAACCCGAGTCCCTGATCAAGGCGGTTGAGCGGATAAGGTTCAGTGCAGCCGACGTAGTGGCAGAGGCTTGTTTGCTTTATGCCTGGACGCCGGAGCATGTGCTTGGGATGCCGGCGATTCGGTTTTTCGCGCTTTTGAATAGTGGTCGAAAGATTCATGCCAGAAATGAGGCATGGAGAACCGTGGCGTCGATTGATGCGGCAAGCATATCCCTGGGGGATTCAAAATACTTTGAAGAACTGCGACGATACTATCTGAACATGGCGATTGGGGCAGAAAAACTTGAGGCAGACGCTCGAAGTCGGGCTCTGGATCCAACCTCGGAACAAGCAAAAACGCTTGTGACCGATATTTTTGAACAGGCGCAAAGGTTTCTCTGATGGCAACGGAAAAAGAAACACTAAAGCTGGACCTTGATGTCGCCGGGTTTGTTTCAAAGGCAAACGATGCCGCCAATGCCATCAAGGCAGTCGGCGAGCCTGAGAACCTGGCTGGCCTGGCTTCATCCATGCGGGAGCTCTTGCCAGCACTCAGTGCGGTGGCTGCGGCCATTTTTGCAGTGAAAAAAGCGATCGACTTCAGTCTCGAGGCCGAAGAAGTAAATCAAATCAACGCCCAGTTTGACACTATGGCCGAAAGCTTGGGGATCGCTGCCGACGCCATGAAGAACAAGCTCATGGTGGCGACGAAAGGGCTTATTGATGACACGGACGCCCTTAAAGTAGCCAACCAAGCTTTTGTCGCTCTCGGAGATCAGGCAAAGCGCCTGCCGGAGATTTTTGAGATCGCCCGCAAGTCCGTTGCCGTATTTGGTGGAGACATGGTGCAGCGGGTTGAGCAAATTACCCAAGCACTTGCCTCCGGCAATACGCGTTCTCTCCGATCTATTGGGATCACAGTCGATGCTGACAAGGCGCAGCGCGATTATGCAAGAGCCATTGGAGTGACCGTCGACATGCTGACGGATCAGGAGAGAAAGCTCGCGATATCCAATGCCGCGCTGGCCCAGGCAAAGGATAAGTTTAAGGGCGTCAACGAGGACATCAAGCCTTTGACGACCGCGATCAAACAGCTTGGGGTTGTGTTTTCTCAAATTGGCGAGCAGATCATTCTCGTGGTCAATCGCACGATTGGTCCCGCTCTGGTCAAAATGATTGGCTGGCTAAAAGAAGCCGCCACGGTCACGGGCATTTTTCTGAAAGAACACCTAGGAAATGAAGCCGAGGTTGCCGAGGCTAAGCTTGCAAAAACACAACGCAGGATGCAGGCAATCAACGAGGAGATTGCCTCGATTCAAAAGCAGGAAGCGCGTTGGGGCGTGACAACGAACTGGGAAAACAAGATCGCCAAACTTCGTGAGGAATACGGAAAGCTGGCGGGAGAGGTAAAAGCTCAAATGCCCGCAGAAGAAGCGGGTGCTGCCGAGCCAAAGCTTGCCGGCATGGGGGCCTCTCGAGCTCAAGAGCTTGCCGAGCATAGAATGGGTCTCATCTCACAGATCAGGGCCTTGGAATTTCAGTCGGCACAGGGCGGCCAAAATGAAGAGGCTGCAAAAGCGGCCTACATTACCGCCATTCAAGAAGAGACCGCTGCGAAAATTGCCGCGCTCCGATCCAAAGATTCCGCTGAGGTAAAAAACAAAACAGAGCAAGAGGTGCTGCTTCGAGCTCAAGCAGACGCAAAGATCGAGCAAATCAACAAGCAATCAGCATCAAGACAAAAGAAAAACTACAGTGAGATAGTCAATGAAATGAGCGCAAAAAACGCTGCGCTCACCGTTGGGCTTGTGGCGGGGTTTAAAAATCTTGCCAAGGGCGGCAAAGAAGCTGCCAAGGCCATGAAAGCGGCGTTTCTCAATATGCTCGCCGATAGAGCCGAGGGCGAGGGACAGCTTAAAATTGCTTCGGGCTTGTTTCCGCCAAATCCAGGAATGCTTGCCTCCGGTGCGGCTCTTTTGGCCTTGGGGGGCTTTTTGCGGTCTGCCGCTGGTGATGGTGGAGGTGCGGCAATCGGGGGAGCTGGTGGAGGTGGCGGCGGCTTTGCCCCGACACAAATTGCCGAGGTTCAGCAAGACACTAGGCCAGAGATCGCATCGGCAGAAAAAAAGGGTCGATCGGTGACGATTGCGATTGCAGGCAATTACTTCGAGACCGAACAAACCAGACGCGCCTTGGTCGAAATGATCCGAGCAGAAACAGACGCCACTGCTTTCCAATACGTTCAAATCCCACAGGGGACCGCATAAATGGCACTACAGACAAAAAGCGGGTTTCTCTACAACTACGAGGTTACAGACCTCACCAAATATCTGGATTTCGCCAAGGTGGTGGCTGGGGCCCAAATCACTGCCACCCTGAATCCAGGTTATTATTGTCTATCCGCGCTTCTGGATGAAGTGAAAAGAGCGATGGAGGCTGCTGATCCTGCCAATACATACACAGTCACCGCAGATCGCACGGTCTCAGGCGGGACACAGAACAGGATCACGATCGCAACTTCTGGGGCTGCTCTCGAGCTGCGTTTTGGTACTGGTACAAATGCGGGGACAAGCTGTGCTGCACTGCTTGGGTTTACAGCGACAAACAAAACAGGAGCCACAAGCTACACAGGGACACTGACCACCGGCACTTATCTGTTTCCGGCCCTTATCGGGTACAGCTACCAACCCACGACCACTTATAGACGAAACCAAGGCGTGGTAAATGTGGCGGCATCTGGGGTGAAAGAAACGCTGACATTCTCAACTCAAGAGTTTTTTCAGATTGAGTTCAAATACGAGCCCGAGGCCAGCACGATCACAAGCTGGGCCACGTTTATGACCTGGGCTTCCAAAGGAATCGAGATCGAGTTTTTTGAAAACACAGCAGCCCCGAGCACCTTTATTCGGTGTACGCTTGAGAAAACAGATCAAGATGGCAAGGGGTTGGGTTTTATGATGAAAGAAATGCTGCCTGATTTTCCATTCTTTTATCGAACCGGGATCATGCAATTCCGCAAGGTGGTGACTTAAATGGGTGTAACAAACGGCCAGGCCGTCAACGCTACAATCACAAACGCAGCCTTCATCAATAAAAACCAAGCGGACACGATGACCTTTCCCTTGGCGCTGACCTCAAATCTTGCGCTATCAAAGCGCGATGAATCGAGTGCCGCGACAATCAATGCCCTTGTGACGACCAGCACCGTGGTCCGAATTACTGGCACAGTAACAACTATCAATGGAGCGGTGGCCCCGACAATATTCACGGACGGGTCAATTCTTGTCATCAGCAACGCAAGCGGGAGCGCTGTCACACTAAATCATGAGTCTGGGTCGGCCACGGCAGGTGATCGCTTTGCTTTACCGGGTAGCACGGCGCTTGTGATTCAAGCGGGTCAAGCTGCTTCGTTTTATTATGACTCCACGGGCTCGAGATGGAGAGCCTCGGCTGGATCTGGCGCAGGCGGTGGGCTTTCTGCCTGGGCTGCAAGTTTCGCCTATACAGCCGGAGCGGTAGTAACCTACAGCTCCAACGCATACATTTGCCTTACGGGGCACACCTCGGGCGCTACTTTCGAGGGCGATCTAGCAAACTGGCGTTTGATCAATAATCCAGTGGTGGCAAAAAATTGCATGGCTACGGGCTCAAATTTTGAGTCCAACACGACCTCGGGATGGCAGCTATTTAATACAACCCTGACGAGCCTGATTCCCACGGGAAGCCTGACTCTGGGGTCTGCTACTGGTCTGTCGGTCGCAGCAACTAGCACTGGGTCCCTCGCGGGGACATACAGCCTTGCGGCAGGTAATACAGCGAGCACAAACATCTCTGCCGGTGGCGGGATTGTTTCGCAAGCCTTCAGCATTGATTTGCAGGATCAGGCCAAGGCATTAACCTTCCGGTTTGCTTATAAGGTCAACGCAAACTCGGCCACGAACCCCATGAATTTTTCGGGCACGAGCTCGAACACCTGGGCCGTCTATATCTATGATGTGACCAACTCGGCATGGATTCAGCCTGCCGGGGTCTACAACTTGGTCCAGTCGTCCGGGGTGGGCATTTGCTCCGGCACTTGGCAGAGCCCATCGAACATGACGCAGTTTCGAATTGCGATCATTTGCATCAATGCGACGGCTGCCGCGACTCCGGCTGCGAACACCTTTCAGATGTATTTTGACGAGTTCTATTGCGGTCAGCAGGTGACCGTGATGGGCGCTCCGGTGACGGATTGGCAGGACTATACCCCATCGTTCACAGGGTTTGGCACCGTTAGCGCAGTCTCTGCAAAATATCGCCGTGTAGGCGATAGCGTTGAAGTCATTGGTCGGTTTACTGCTGGCACTACAGCGGCAACTACCGCCAGTATTAGCTTGCCGTCCGGTATGTCAGTAGATACGGGAAAACTGATTACCAATAATGCGGCCACGCTTGGACTATTTACGCGAGCCGTTGCGGCTGCGACTAGTTATCCGTCAACAAACATTGGTCCTTGGGTTGTATTCCACGCATCTTCAACAGGTGCTAATGTTCTGTCCATTGGCCAGCAAGTTCAGGCGTCTGGTGGCGGACAATATTCTGCCGCCACTGGTTCTGCTCTTCTTAATACTGGCGAATATGGATCTTTTGAATTTCGCGTACCAGTAACAGGCTGGTCATCCTCTGTCCAAATGTCGAACGACACGGATACGAGGGTGGTGGCTGCTAAATATGGAACTTCTGTAGCTGGAACCATGGGGACAACCGCCCCATTTAGATGCGACACGAAAGTATTTGATACTCATGGGGCTGTAACCAGTGGTGCGGCTTGGAAATATACGGCGCCGGTAGCTGGTTTTTACAAAATCACAGCTTTGGTAGCAGTAAGCACCGCTGGTGACTATCTCTATATTTACAAAAACGGGTCAAACACAAATCAAACGATTGGGGCCTGCACAAGCGCGACTGCATTAAGTCAGCCTGGAATTATTGAGCTTGTTGCTGGCGATTATGTCGATATTCGCACAAGCACCAACCAGACGGTTGTTGCAAAAACAGAATCATTTATTTCCGTTGAACGCCTCTCCGGTCCGTCCGCCATCGCCGCGAGTGAGACGGTGGCGGCGAGTTACTGGCTTAGTGCTAACCAAGCAATTACTGCAAACGTGACCACTATCAATTACGACACCCGAGAGTTTGATTCACACGGAATGGTTACAACGGGAGCCTCTTGGGTCGCCACTATTCCAATCAGCGGCACATATCTGTTCACTGGAATCATGGCAGCATCTGCCGCCTGTAATTGTGTATTGTATAAAAACGGGGCGGCTTACAAGTTTATCGGAAGCCAGCCAAGTGGAGCATCGGCATCAAACTCCGCAACGGTGCGATTGATAGCCGGGGATCAAATTTCCTTTCGTGGAAATACTTCCGTTACGGTGACGGGCGCAGCGTCGTTGACCAGTAATCCGGCTCATATTGGAATCTTGAGGGTAGGTAACTAATCATGCTCAAAATCAAAGTCACTGAAAAGTCGGGCGCGTCTATTGAGTATAAATCCGAGCAGATGCTTGATCCTAGCAAGCTCGGTCATGGGCTTCCTGAACGTCCAGAGATCGGCGAGGATGGTGAGCCTACAGGCAACATCCTGCCTGCTGAATACACTGTCGAAGTGACCGACATTAGCGCAGAGCATGAGCTTGCTGAGTGCCTAGCGAAGCGCAAGGCAGAATACCCGAGTCCAGAAGAGTTCCTAAACGCCTTCTTTGACGGGGGCCAGGCGGCACTCGACGCCCTACAATTAAATCGGCTCGCAGTGAAAGCCAAATATCCGAAACCATGAGCTCAAACTACCCGTCAAATTTCCTGGCCGCAAACGCGGCGAGCGACGCTCGAAGGCCAAACCTTGTCTTCAAGATTGACGGCGTTTCTACTGTTTACGCACTAGCCAAAACATACGCAGAAATCCCGTGGACCTATGGCTCTGCAATCACCTATGGGCAGGCCGGTATTTTCTACGGCGGATCGGGAGTGGTGGAGACCGGCAAGCCCTACATCATGGACGACTCTGCTCTCAGCATTTCGCAGAGAATTGAGCCAGAGCAGGGGCGTGGAAGCACTGGCGATATTACCGTCGTTTTAATCGACAAGGATCAAGAAATCACTCAACTGGTCAGCCCTGGGCAGGTTGTTCCAGACATTCTCGCTCGAGAGTGTTCGCTCTGGTACGGTTATCAAAACACCGATTATCCAGAAGACTATTTCATCCTGTTTCGCGGGTACATCACGAACGTCGTGACACAAGCAGGCAAGGTTCGCCTGACAATTAGCGACGCGACCCAAAAGAAGAGGCAGGCCACGACTCAGGCGTACAAGTCGAGCATTTATCTGCCAATGGATGCGGCGAGCCTTTACTTCTCTCCAGTCTATACCGCACAGCTCACCGACAATGTCCCGGTTTTGAATATCAATGGCGTCTACGACCCAATGATCGCGAGCTATTTCAAGATCGGAGACGAATACGTTCTCCAAGATCCAGCAGTCACGGCTGGATTTGAAACATCTCAGCCCAATAGCATCTCACTACTTGCTCGAGGCCAACTATCCACCGCCGCTACGGCAAAAAGCCCCGTCACTGTGGCCGCCACACTCCCAGCGACCTCTCTATATCTTGATGCAAATTTGAACGGGACAAACTTTAGTGCGGCAGTGCCGAACGGCTCTTATGGTCTGGCACCGACCGGATTCACGTCATTCATCATCACGCTCAAAAACGCTATGGCGACCGCCTGGGCCGCTGCCGGTGGGAATGTAAATTACTCGTTTGACGTGCGATTTTGGGTGCAATCAGTGGGCTGGACCTCGGCAGTGTCGGATTCCTTGACTTACTTGTTCAGCGGAAACAACCCGAATCAGTACAAGTTTTTGATTGAGGTTCGATCTACAGACGCTGTGATTTATCCGATTACAAGCTTCCGGCTAAACTTTGCCAGCGGCGCGAATGCAGCAAACAGCTTGCGAACTGTTTTAGGCTTTGCAAATGCCGATTACACAGGCGGACAGTCGTATATAAGCCCGAACTATTTGAACATGGAATCCGTCGCAATCGAGCAAAGCATGATTGTAGCGGGTCATCCCCTTGATGTGGCTCTGACGATGATGCTCTCTGGGCATCAATACACAGGCCAGGCTTGTGGCGCGGTGGGATCATCTGATGGCATTACATCAAACAGCTACGCCATTTTGCTGCCGGCTGGAGTAGACGCCAAAAGAGACTATGGTTTGACATCCGGGCTTGGAGCCTCGGCGGAGGTTACAAAGCTCGGCGATCGGGTGAGCATTACCGGATCAGTATACCCGGCAAATAACCAAAACTGCATCATCACAGACATTCGATCCGGGCCCGATAATGACCATCAGGTTTTGATCGTTCAACCTTCCTCGGGCACACTGACATTCGACACGTCGGGCACAATAAAGCTCGGATTCAGGTCAAAGTATGACAGGCTTCCGACAAACATCGGCCTCAAGATTCCCATGGCCTTGGTCGACGTAGAGGGGCACGAGGCAATTCGTGACATCTATTTGAGTGATGCGGGCTATCAGATCAGCCCGCTCTTGGCGGTTCAAACGGTTGGCAAAGAGTTCATTGAGTCTCAGTGCTATTTGCCATTCGGGTGCTATGCGGTAACGAAGTTTGGGCGCTTGAGCCTAGGGATTACAAAACCTCCTATCCCTGGGACGACGCTCGTGGTCCTGAACAAAAACAACATCACAAACCCGCAGAACATCACAGTCACTCGAGGGCTGAACAACCGAAGATTTTTCAATCAAATTCAATATCAGTATGACAAGGGAACGGACGGCAAATACGCGACCGTTTACCGCGCCCTGGACACGGACAGCCTGAATCTTTTTGATATTCAAAACATCCTGCCAATAAATAGCGACGGGATTAAGACCACCTACAACGGCGCAAATACGGGCTCACCCGCTATTGTCGAGGATGTTGCCCAGTCGTTTTTGCGGCGCTTTGCGCTAGTCGCAAGCGAGATAAAGCTAACGGTTTTGATGGATGTTGGGTCGAGAATCGAAGCGGGCGACATTATCCAGCTTGAGGACGACGGCACCCTGGGGGTCTCTAATTTCGACACCGGAGAGCGTGATCTAGGCACAAATCTTTTTGAGGTCATCGATCGCACGCTGGATGTGAAAGCCGGGACCTGTAGCTTGACGCTTCTTTCAAACGTGGGGTTTCTATCGTCTGATCGATTTGGCGGCATTTCACCCTCGAGCTACATTGACACATCAGGAAGCAGCGCGGCCCCCACCCCCACGAGTTTCAGCCCTGCGCCTTCATTTGGGTCTGTGTTTGGGGCTCAGGAATATAAAAAATGGGAAAACTACGTCGGTCAAAGGGTGGTGGTGCGAACCGTTGACCAGCTCACATCAGCTCAGACGGTGATCACTGGTGTCACTGGAACAGATGCCACAAATGCTTATGGTCGAATCACCGTTAGTCCGGCCCTGCCATTTGTGCCCACGAGCAACTATGTCATTGATCTATACGACTATGACGCAACGGCTGGGGACCCGGACAATTACAGTCACAGCGTTCACGCATATCTTGATCCAGCACTGACGGTATTGACTGGCGTATCAAACACAGAGTTCACAATAAGCAACGCAGACGGGGCGAAGATTTTTGTGGGCTCGATTATTTATCTACACGACACGAGCTATGCAAATTTGAGCAGCAACGTGACGGTGACACAAAAGACTGTTGGAGCGACGACCTCGATCCGGGTGAATGCCTCGCTTGGATTTACTCCTTCTGCCTCTCAGCTTGTCGAGCTTATCGGCTTTACGGACGATTCAAGTAATGGTTACATGTTTAGCTAAGGGGACACCATGGCAATAGTTACGGGTTCAAGAACGCTGATCTATGCTCCGGGCGCACAATTCCGCTCTGCCGTGTCTGAAAACCTGATCCAAAGAATCGGGGGCATGCAGAATTTTATTGCCCTTTATCAGCATTCGGAGAAGCAGTTTTTTTTGAATGGGCCTTACAGCATCTTGACGCCGCCTCAAACCGGAGTGGATGGCTTGGCGGTTTTTGAGTTTGATGCGACGATTTTTGATGTCTGGATGTTCAACCTGGTTAATGGTAGCGCGGGAACCACAGAGCTGGACATCAAGATCGCAACAAGCTCGGGCGGTGCATTCACCTCTATTTTTTCGACCACTCCTAAGATCACGACGGCAGGGGGTAACAATGCTTGGGTGGGCAAACCGATCGTTTACGATTCAAACGGTGTTGCCACGGCTGACGGGACTTATGTCACGCCAACGGGTTGCACGAAGCCCGTGTTGACTGGCGGCGGCGAGACTTTGAACGTGAACAAATACAGCGCGATTCGCCTAGACATTCTCCAGGCACAAACGGCAGCAGAAAATTGTGGGCTACTTATTCACTATTATCCGAGGTAAAAATGGCAACGTATTCAAGTAATACTACTTTAAAAGTAAGCGCCGCGGTTGCTGGGTCGGGCTCAAGAAATTCAACTGGCAACACCACGATTTATACGAATCCAAGCGCAACGGCATATGCTATCGTTAACGTATATGGATCTGGTGCCGGGTCGGGAACAATTACTGTCGGGGGACAAACACTTGCGGCCGCAAGTGGTAGCTATACTTTTACAGGCGCTATCATTGGACCGTCTCAATCGCTAGTGTTGGCACACGTCACCACATCCGGGCAGACATTCTCGGTGGCAGTTAGTGGCGTTTTGCTAGCCAATTCGCCATAAGGGTTTTAAGTGACCAAGGCTGAGATCAACGCAATCATTGTTCATCGTTCCAAGGAGAACGGGATCGATCCTGATCTCCTGCGCGCGATCTGCACGATAGAAAGCAGCCTTGAGCCCTTGGCTATGCGCTTTGAGCCAAATTATCGATGGTTGTGGTTTCCCCGTGAGACTGCAAGTCGAATGACGAAGCAGATTCCAGGATACTCGGCTGACACGGAGATGGCGCTTCAGCGTTTCAGCTATGGGTTACCGCAGATCATGGGGGCGGTTTGCAGGGAGCTGGGCTATGATGGGCCGCTTCAACTTTTACCGCTCGAGCCCGTCATCGTTCTGGATTTGGCTTGTAAGCATTTGAAAAAATTCATGGAAAAATACCCCAGTGAGCCCGATTGGATCTCAGCCTGGAATCAGGGAAATGCCGGAAAGACTCCGGGGGGCCTGTATAAAAATCAGAGTTACGTTGACAAGGTTTGCCTAGAGCTGAGAAAGCTGCGGGCGCTTATTTGAGTTTTTTGCGGGTTGTATCGTAAACTGTGAACGGTACCACTCGCACACCGTGGCAGGGAGTCCAGGAAGGGCTCCCGGTCATGTTACCCTAGGGAGATTTTATGCTCGCACTCATTCTTGAAAATCGCGTTTTGATTTTGACCGTCCTGCTTGGCATTTCCGAATCGCTTGCGCTCATTCCGCAGCTCAAGGCAAACGGGATCCTCGACGGCCTGATCAAGGTTCTGAAGGCTCTTAAGGGCGAAAAGTAAGACCATGGGAGTCGGCGCCTTCCTCAGCCTAGTGGCTGGGATTGTGCGTTTTTGGCCTGCCGTCGTGGAGTTCATCAAGATGCTCCAAAAGACGCCTGCCCAGAAACATGCCGAGATTATTTCCCGAGTTCTTGACGCATCTCGTCAGGCAGATGAAACCAAGGGCAACACCTCCGCGTATGAGAACCTTCTTAAAGGCCGCTAGATTGGCTTTAGGCGGGCTTCTGGCCCTTGGTCTAGGGGGATGCCCTAGCGCGGGCTTGCAGGTCCGTGTGTACTATCTGGACGCGAATACGGGGGGCTTGATCCGGCAGCAGGATCAGGAATTCCTGACTTGGGAACAGGCCCAGGGATATCGGTGCATGAGCCCAAAGGATTTTGATGCAACGGTCGAGTTTGTGCGCTCCTGCTTGGAGCAACGACCATGACCATGGAGCTGGCGACCACTTTGCTCGGGTTTGTTGCAACGGTCGCCGTCTGGTCTTATTCAACCTTCCAGACAAAAGAGTCCGCCCGAGACACCTATTCTCACCTCGACAAGCGTCTGGACCGAATCGAGGAAATGCTGCGGGACATGCACCGCAGAAACATTGACTGCGAATGATGACGCGACGCCGCTTGCCTTTCTGGGCGCGGCGATTCAGGCTTTCAAATAATGACTGACCTCCTGCATGAGCTGGTCGCAGCCGTCAAACAACTCACGTTTGAGCTGGGAAGGCCCCCCACACGCACAGAGCTCGAGAACCGCGTCACGAACGCAAACCGAAAAATCAAGGTTGTGGGCGGCATGGTGACAATTCTTCAGGCTGCCGGGCTTCCAACCTATGACGAGCGCAGATCAAAAAAAGAGCGTCGGATCACAAGTGAGGTTTTTGAAACGAGCATCTCTAGGCATTTGGAGCAATATGAGCCGCGCAAATCATTAAAGCGCGAGGCCTGGCCTAAGATTGCCGTCATCTCTGACATTCATTGGCCCTTTCACTCCCAAAGAGTGATTGACGCCTTTTTGGAGTTCATCAAAAAGAATCAGCCCGAGCACGTCATTTTGAACGGCGACGCGTGGGACATGTATTCGCACAGCAAGTTCCCACGATCTCACAATATCTTCACGCCACGAGAAGAGCAGACGCTCTCCAGAAAACACAACGAAGAGTTTTGGAAGCAAGTCAAAGAGGCCTGCCCGCGGGCTCGCTGTTATCAAATGCTCGGCAATCATGACGTGAGGCCGCTTCGTCGCGTGCTTGATAGCTATCCGGCAGCAGAGGATTGGATTGAAAAGATCATGACAGAGCTTTTTACGTTTCCAGGGGTCGAGACGTTTTTCGATTCCCGTCAAGAGCTGATGCTTCCCGGGAACATTATGGTTCACCATGGGTATCGATCAAGACTCGGGGACCACAGAGACTACGCGCATCACAATTTCATCGTTGGCCACACTCATCTTGGGGGCAGCGTATTCAGACAAATTCGAGGCCAGGTGCTGTGGGAGCTAAACTCGGGCGTTGCCGGCGACCCCGAAAGCAAGGGCTTAAGCTACACCCCGCAGCGCACAGTTATCTGGACGCCTGGATTCGGGTGGGTAGATGAGCACGGTCCTAGGTTTATTTCGGTGTGATGCGATGGCCCTTAAGATACCCCCACGAGTGAAAGTTAAGGCTCGCGTCTTCTATAAGGTGGTTTGGCAGGAAGTCATCGATGGAAAGCCCGACTGCCTTGGGCTTTGCGATCCAAACAGCCGCACGATCATCATCAAGCTGGGCCAGTCAGACACTGAAACCATTAAGACCTTTATTCACGAAGTTTTACACGCGATTGAGGCAGAGTACGAAACGCCGATTCCGCATCGAATCACATACACTCTCGAGGAAGGCGTTTTTCAGGTGTTAAAATTAAATCGATGGCTGAAGTGAAAGCAAAGCTTTGGCAATCACTTCAATCGCTTCTGCTACGTCCGGCTGCGCAAGAAGCTGACTCATCTTCACTGTTTTATTGATCGGCGTTCCGCAAATGTCCATGCTTCCGTCACTCATCTTATTGTACGGCAGCAAAGTAAATTGAATCGTGGCGTCCTTTTTTTGCGTAACGGCAACCTGTTCGTTTGTGTCTGGGTCGATAGCAATGCCTTTTTCTGGCAGCGGCAAAATCGTCCCCACACGCGCAATCCACATTGAATCGTAACTTTTCGCTGGCACCGATAATGGTTGATCAACCTTCATGCTAAAATCCCCGCGTTTCTCAAGGCCTTCACAACCTTTTGTAAAGTATAACCGTCAAAAGTGCTAGCAGTATTTATAGCTGTGCCGGTGTTTGCAACAAACGTAGCTGCCGCCGTAGATGTATTGGGCTGCCCGATTGGCGTTACACCCCAAAAGCCTATTTTTGCTTTATCACTCAAGCCGATCTTAGAGCCAACAGCTAAAGCGCCGCCAAAAATGGAAACATTGCAACCGTCTGCGAGACTGAGTTGGCGACTAGATCCTGTGATTTCAACGCTTCCATTGACCGAAAATTTTGATGTGCTCGGGAACGAAAAGCCAATCGAACACGTGTTAAGGCTGCCATCATAGGACAGAGTGCAGTTCCTATTGGAGATAAGCGACGTGTCGAGCGTTATCGATGGAGCAGCTGCCGTCATGTAAATTGTTCCGGCAAAAGCGAATTCGGAAAAAATTTGCGACCACGTCAGAGCATACGCAAAAGCGTAGTAATCCTCTGTATCAGTGCTACAGGCAATTAAAGGGGCGCTGGTCGAGCGATTCCAGATTCCAAAATCGTAATCGTAAATATAAAAATTACCAAAATATGAGGCTACGTTTTGAGAGAAAAAACTAATGTTCGGAAATTCTCCAGTTCCCTCGAAACTGCCGTCGGACCGAACAATGCTTTTGTCTGTCCCTGTTCCAGTGAGGGTTTGAATTTTCGTGGCTGGGTCATACGTAAAATCCGAAGTCCCAGCGAAAGCTGATCCAGACTTGTATTGAACGCTATTGTTCACTCCTCCGGGCAGATTAACGGTATCAGTGTTTACAAGATCGAGATTGCCCGTGAGCGGATTAAACTGAAAAGGCATGAGGTATTAACTCCTGACGACGCTTACAAGTTGTGCCTTCGTGGCATCAACGTATAGCACGGTCACCGTTGCGACCGTCGTTCCGTTGAGCTTGTAAGCATATACCTCTGTCGTGGAATTAGGATAGCTCGCATAGATCGAATCAAACTTTTCTGACACGAGCTGGCTCAAACTTTTGACGTGCAGGGCTCTCCTCCCAGTGCCGTCATCACTATTGCCAATGGGGTCAGCACGATCCATCTTCAAAACCGACGTTACGGGTTGCTCAGGCATAACCGGCCTCCTTTACGTTCTTTTTAATTTTCTTGCACTTAGAGCACAGTTTCGTCTCGACGCGTTTGATCAGGTGTTCCTGGAGCGTATAGACGCGGGCGCAGATGATACAGGTGTGCGTCCGACAATACATGCAAACGCCGCTTTTGTGCTGGGTCTCTTTGTCACAGGTCGGCAAAATACAACTCGAGGAGCCCTTGACTAAGGTTTGCATGGTGCCTCCATTATGGCTGAGGCTCGGCCTCTTTACAATGAGGGCAGGAGCGAAGCCCCTCGATCACATCGGCAACACTGCGAGCAACAAAGCCGATACCGCCAGACTTTTTCCAGTCATCCAAGAAGGCTTTTTGATGAGGGCTGACCTTCCCGGTCGCTGACTTCACCTCGATAGCCAACGGGCGGCCATGATAAATCCCAAGTAAATCACTGACGCCGCGCCTACGATAGGGAGAACGGTTGGAACGAAAAACACCGCGCCGAGGATCAAACATGCCGACGCTGTCATGAATAAAAAAAAGAACAGATCGGAAAGCCAGGTATGAGCAGATTTCATTTTGAATCTTTCGTTCTGGCGTCACGGGGTCTCGCTGCCAGCGGGGGGCTGCGTCATTGAGCCAAGAAGCTGTGCCTCGAGCTCTGCGATCCTGGCATTGAGCTCATTGATCGTGCTTTGTTGCGCCGCAAGCTGGAGCTGGAGGATCGTGCTTTTCTCCTCCTCGAGCTCAAGTCCCGCTGAAAGCTGTTCGACTAACGTCTGGGCCTGCTCACGATCTCGGTCTGCTTGCAAATAAGCATCGTTAAAGGCTCGAAGATCAGAGGCCGCCAGGGCGTAGTAAGGCGACCTCAAGTCGACGTTCCTAAGCCGCTCCATGATCTCGGCATATAGGGCCGAGGTTTTAAAGTCACTCATGCGTTGCCCTCCGGCGACACTGGCAGGGATTGAACCAACACGCGAGGCACCGGGTACCCTCTGAAAGGAGGCGGTGTTGGTAGCCTTCCCTGAAGGCGATTGAGTTCCTTGCGCAAATCCAAATTCTCTCGACCCAGGCGTTCGACATAAGCAGATAGGGCCTCCACCCTTGCAATAAGGTAATCGTATTCCTCAACGTGAATGTCAACCCATCGGCTACGCATAGAGCTTTCCATCTTTCGAGAGAATACTCGCGCCTTGCCGGGAAAACTCGCGGCTGATCTTGGCGATCTCCCGATCCAGGGCGGCCTCGGCCTTTTTTTCAGTGGCGTATAACCGCGAGGAGAGCTTCTCACTCCTCACGCCGCCGCTCATGCGAATCGCGACCCACCATCCGAATTGACCTTGCTCCTCATAGAGCCCCCCGACCAGCTCGGCGTTCTCTGTTTCTTTCGTGCTTTTGCTCATTGTGTTGCCCCTCCGAGGGCGGCCCCGGCCATGCGCCGCATCTTCAGATACTGCTGCCGGTAATACTCCGACCACGCGTCAAAACTCTCTGATGCCGGGTTCATCGAACCGATCTCAGCAAGCACGCCGCGCAGACGAAGGACTTCATGCTCGAGAGCCTGGATGTCGGCCTGGAGCGTCATCACGAGATCAAGGCTTTGTGCTGCGATTTGCCACTCTACTGTTTCAGATCGCAACATCTGAACCCCCGAAAGCCCACTTGGGCAGTTGAAGCGTGCTTACGCCATCAGCATAGGACGGCCAATGATTTTCCACCAGACAATGTGCCAGGCGCATCAGCTCGCGTCGATAGCTCTCGAAGCCCAATGCCAAGGCCGCGTGATCGAGCGTGTAGACGGCCACAGCATGAGGGGCCTCCTTCTCTACTGCGACAAAGCAAAACTGATCGGTTGCTTTGCCCGTGGCCTGGGCCTCACCTTCAAGGTACATCGCGGCCTGCACGAAGTATCGTGCCTGGTAAACAGA
>OGWB01000006.1_pt1 | contig 29635 bp, 43 predicted proteins | sample 1575961 | NCBI WGS metagenome assembly OGWB01 (sample SAMN07581556, study PRJEB24739) | freshwater metagenome | place: Singapore | collected 2015-04 | reverse complement strand
CCCAGTCACGATAATTGGTACGGCGTTTATTGCGGTCCCGGTCCCAAATTAAAGCAACCGGATTGCGATAAGCTGGCTGATGATGCTCCTTTGCCAAAACCAATTGATCCTTTGGATTCTGCTTGTAGGCAACATGACATTGATTACTGTAAAGCAGGAAAAGATTGGAAAGCGGCTGTTCCATTAAGTTTGTTTAAATCGCCGGAAACTATTTCTGCTGATTCTGCATTTGCTAAAAAAATAAAAGGATTGATGCAAAATAAAGCCCTGACTCCTTATGCTCATAATCTTGCAAGATTGATTTTTTGGTATTTTAGGCGTCGTGATACTGATCTGGCTTGATTATGAAGCCTTGGGCTGGTAATAATAAATAAACCATCCGAGGCTTTCCATGCGTGATTTGACACCGGAAGAACAAGCGCAACTTGAGTCAATGACAGATTCTCAAGTTGTTAAGCCAAAATTTGCTTGGGACGACACATTTCAGCGCAAACTTTTGGCAATGCTTCTTAAAGATCGATTTATGTTAATTCAATCGGTTGATAAAATAAAGCCAGACTATTTTAGCAATGAAGCCCATGTAATCATTTCTAAAATTTTACTGCAACAATTCATTACAAAGGCTGTCATCCCAGATGAATTTATTATTGCCAATGAACTGCGCTCCTCTTTAAAAGATCGTGACCAGTCTGTTCTTTTGCATTATTTGTCTGAACTTAAATCTCTTTACACATATTATGTACCGGGTCTTGAATCTAGAGAATATCTTATTGAAAAAGTAACTTATTTTGCCAAGGTTCAAGCTGTAAAAATTGCTTTTCATCAATGTGCTGAAAAGATGAATGAATCGCCAGAAGACGAGAAAACTTGGAATTTTGTCTATGAAAAAATGCGACAAGCCATGCTTGTTGACAGGTCTTATGAACCGGGACTTGAGTATTTCATGAACATCGATGAGATGTTCACTCGAATGGATTATGTTTTTGAAGGCAAAGAAAGATTTACTTCAGGTTTTCCGTCGATTGATGATGCATTAACTGGTGGTGGACTGTTTGCTGGTCAAATTGCAAGTTGGATTGGTTTGCCGGGTACAGGTAAATCTTTAGCATTGGTAAAAGCGGCAGTACAAAATGTTCTTTTGGGACACAAGGTTTTATACATCACGCTTGAAATGGATGAATTGGGTATTACTCAAAGATTTACTAGTCAATTTGCTAAAATGGACATCAACAATCTTCGTGGTGTTAAAGATGAAATCAAACACATGATTGAGGAATTTAAGAAAGATAAGCATGATCCAAATTTATTGCATGTAAAACAATTTCCCGGCGGTCAACTTGATGTGAACGGTATTCGTGCTTTTATGGCGCAATTAGAATTGCGTGGATTCAAACCCAATCTTTTGATTCTTGATTATGTCGGAGAAATGAAAGACGATCCTTCCGTCAAGAAGTACGAATCAGCGTATCGAATTTTGCGTGATCTGCGTGGTTTTGGTGTTGAAAAGGGGCATTGTACTTTTACTTGCGTACAGCCCAATCAATCCGCTGCAAAGCTGGAAATAGGCCAGTTTATTGACGAAGGAAATATCGGCACAAGTTTTGATCAGTTCAAGCCTTTAGATGCATTTTGGAGCATCAATCAACAGGTTCTAGAGAAGGATGCCGAAGTTGGTCGTGTTTTTGTGATTAAACATCGTAATGGTCGATCAAGGTTTGCTTTTAAGATTGGATTTGATTACAAGTTAGGAACCTTGGATATGTTTGAGATTTCCAAGGAAAGATACAGAGAACAAATGAACCTTGTCCAAGAAAAGAAAGCCGATGAAGTAAATATGGATGCTGTCGGTGAGCCTTCTGGTAAAAAACAGCGTAGTAAGCGAGGTTTTAAAGGCGACGATGCATTAGAAAACACTTATGAGGCATAAAAATGAAATATGAAGTTTTTGAAATGATTCTCAATGAATATGTAGATCATCCTATTCGTAATCTCATCGATGTGATTGAAGCGGAGACGGCAGAAGAAGCCAACAGATTGGCCCGTCTTCGTCACCCCAATAAGGCAACCTTTGAGATCAACAACAAACATTTTGAAAAATAAGGATGCTGAATAATGGCAAATGATGCTCCTATTGAAAAAGTAAAAGTAATTGTTCGGGGGAGAGAAATTGTTCTCGACCCCGACAACATGAAATATAGTGAAAATAATTTGCCTGAATACATGAGCAAAGAATATGGATGGGTTGATTATTTAGGTAAACAGTTAGAATATGCTCAAAAAGAGTTATTGTTAGCTGAAATTGACGCTGAAGCCATGTTTAGTTCCAAGTTTATGGAATCAAAAGCCATTGGAAATTCAGATAATTATGCTAAAGCATTTGCTAATTGTCATGTTGATGTAGTTGCGGCAAAAAAGCATGTGGTTGATAGGAAGGAAGTAGTTGGTCATTTAAAAGCACATTTGAGTGCTTGGAATAAAAACCATGAAAATGCTCAGAATCGTGGGCATACGATTAGGACGGAAATGAAAGTCTTGAATCGTGATATTTATGATGCGGAAAACAACTCAACAACATCAGCAGAAGACTTTTTGAATAGTCTGCCGGGGAAACCATGAAAAATATTAAAATTTATTTAAATAATCAAGCAAAGGCTGTTAAAGGCTGGTGTTCTGAAGATAAAGCTATGAAGCTTTTTGAAATAATTACTAAAAATAAATTAGAATGCTGTGTTGAGATTGGAGTTTTCGGCGGATCGTCTTTATTCCCTCAAGCAATTGCTTTAAAAAATAATGGCGCTGGTTTTATTTATGGAATTGATCCTTGGAGTAATAAAATTGCATTAGAAGAAATGAAAAATGACAAAAACTTAGATTTTTGGTCAAAAGTTCCAATGGAAGAAATTTATAATCATTTTATAAATCTTAAAAAAAGTATGAATTTGTGCAAATATGTGAAAGTTTTAAGAAAAAAATCAATTCAAGCTGTAAAGCAATTTGAGGATGGACAAATTGATTTGCTTCATATAGATGGAAATCATTCTGAGAAAAATGCTTTTGAAGATGCAAAATTGTTTTATCCCAAAGTCAAAGTCGGTGGTTTTATATTTTTTGATGATACTACATGGATGGACGGAAGTATTTCTCCAACTACACAAAAAGGATTTAATTATTTGATGCAATTTTGTGAAAAAGTTTGTGAATTAGGAAAAGATTGTGTTGTAATGAAAAAAATAAAATGAAGTTTGTAATTTTTTCATTTGCAAGGTGCGGAAGCACTAATTTGATGCATCTTCTTAATTCTCAAGGTGCAAATTTTAATTTTGAGCCATACAGCCCAATATTTCAAAAAGAATATTACAAAATAGCACAAACTAATTTTGTGGGATCGCTGAATTTATTAGAAAATAAATTTGATGGTTTCAAGCATTTAAGTTTTCATTTAAATAAAGAACAAAACATAGAAATTTTAAAAAGATTTAAAGTCATATATCTTTATAGAAAAGATTTGATTAAATCTGCAATATCTCTTGCGTTAGCTAGGACTACTAAAGTTTATAAAAAAACAGCAGTAAATCCTGACTATTATGAAAAAAAATATGAATTAAATCAAGATATTGTGATTGAAATTGCAAAGCAAGCAAGAATGCATCTAAGTTACATTGGTCTTCTTAAAGACTCTCACATAATTTCCTATGAGGATTTGTTTGAAAATCCAGAGACTAAAGAAATCTATGCTCGTAAAATTTTGAAATATCGTGGTCTTTCGGTTATTGACGAATCAAAGTTTAGTTATTTTTTAGATGGTTATCATAAATTGAATTATCAACTTGAAGATCGAATTAAAAATTATCATGAATTGATGGATTATGTTGTTGATAAAATATATAAGTGAAGTGAGGTTACCATGAAAAAAGAAGATTTTCTTTATTTGTCCGGTGTTATGAACGAATCACAATACCATGAAGCTAAGGATGGAGAAATAAAACATTATATGTTTTTTTCAAACCTCAAGGTTATCAAAGAAAAGATTGATGCAATGCTTAAAATGGATGTTAGCAAAATAGATTCTGAGTTAGCAAACGGTCATGATTGGGCTAGTGATCATATCACATCTAGTAGAGACGATATTGAAGAGGTGTATAACTGGCTTATAAGCAGGGTAAAAAACTGATTGATAATCTCCTTTGGGCGTGGTATAAACATTTGTACCAATTAACAAAGGAGACTTTATGATTACTTTCAAGGGAAACAAACAAAAACTCTATAGCCTTTTTATCAAGCACAAAAAATTGACGGACCTTCAAATTCAAAGTCTTTTGACTGATGTTAATCCAAATTCCATGCAAAAAATTATCAATCGATTGATTGAAAGTCTATAATTTATCTTTGTCCAAGGAAGGGCCATAAGATGAAGTTTTTAGTTCGTTGGTGCTTGCAGTCCGATTTAGAAAGGATTGCCTGTATTGAACTTGAAAGTTTTGAATTTCCATTGGAATATGACGATTTTTTAGCGTGTCTGAAACGCAAGGATTATGTAGGCTTAGTTGTGGAACATGAAACCAAAGTAATTGGATTCATGTTGTATCAAATTAAGAACGAATATTATAAACTGATCAGTATTGCTGTTGAACCTGCGTATAGGCATAATGGTGCTGGTTCTGCAATGATAAATTATCTTAAAAACACCATTAAAAATAAAATTAAATTGATTATAAGTGATGAAAAAAAGGCAGAGCATTGCTTCTTTAAGAAGAATGGATTTGTTGCTGTTAATATTTTAAAAGAACATTTTGGCCCTAATCATGACGGATATGAATTTATTTATGATGCCTTAAAAAAAGTTAAATGTAAGATCAAAAGGGAAAAAAGTGAATTGGGATAATTGGTTATTGGGCTTGGCCCAATATATTTCTACAGCGTCAAAAGACCCATCTACCAAGGTTGGAGCGGTTATTGTTGATGCTGATAGAAGAGTTGTGTCGGTAGGCTACAATGGTTTGCCCCGTGGTGTGGAAGACACAGATGAGCGATTGAATAATCGGGATATAAAATATAAGATTATAATACATGCGGAAAGGAATGCCATTCTTTTTGCTCAAAAAAGTTTAAAAGATTGCACATTATATGTGTATCCCATGATGCCTTGCGCTTCTTGTGCATCAATGGTAATTCAATCAGGAATCAAGCGGGTTGTTGCTCCTGTTTGTGATAATCCACGATGGGTTTCAGACATTGAGATGTCACTTAATTTATTCGCAGAATCGGGTGTAGAGGTTTGTTTATTAAATAATTAGTTTTTTGAATCCATCGATTATATCATCGGAGCTTAGTTCAGTTAAACATGGTTTTTGTTTCTCTTTTGTTTTTGGACAAAGGTGATTGAGAAGACATGGACCGCAGTCCCAATCCCTATTGTCACGATGTTTTTGCACTAAGACAAAATCATAATATTTTCCATAAATTTTTCCGTCTGTGTAGGTGAAAATACCTACAAGTTTTTTACCTAATCCGCCTGCTAGATGAAAAGTGGAGGTATCAACTGAAATAACATAATCAACCGTATCTGTAAGTGCGATCCAAATTAAAGGATGAATTCTTATCAGTTGTGGAACCCCAAGTTCTTGAAATGCTTCAATAATTTGATTGTGAACTGAAATCACAAAAAATCCCATTTCCCACAATTTAATTGTTGTTTCTTTGATTTGATCGTGAGTTAAACTTTTTCCTATTCCATAATCACAGTTTGTTGAACGAGGAGCAAAAAGAACTATGGGTAAATTATTTGGGTTTAATTCCGATAGTCCTTTTTGAACTATTTTTTTATACTCATCATCGACTTGTAAATGCATATTGTGGTTTTGAAGTTCTACTCCACAAAAGTTTGCCCAAATGTCGCTACGATGTTTTTTATTTTTCGCACCGAGTCGTGATTCATAAACACAGCAGCAATTTGTAATATCATAAATTATTCCATATTCTTTTTCATTTATATCATCAATTTTTATGACTTTTATAAAAGGGTGGTTAAGAGCAAAGTCCATGTATTTTGCTGGGCAGGCGTATGTAAATTTTAAGTCTATATGTTGAAGTTTGAAATCTTCCCACATCATTCTTTGCATCAAAATATCGCCAAATCCGCCGACTCTTCTTTTGATTAAAACACGGTCTTTTCTCAAATAATGTTCCTTTAAAGTTACAGGCGACATCGTTTGCTTTTTGATAAGTTTGAACATTATATATTTATCCTTGGATTCTACCTTATCCTACAACATTCTAAGGTTCCGACTGTCTGTATGGATGTTTGACCTGTAGTTGTGGATGAATGAGGCCAATACAGGATTGGGATGCTTTTAGGCACCGATCAGGCTGGATTTCAAATTAGAGAAATTCTCTGACAAGGACAAGGAAGCAAGTGCTTGTGGCCTTGCTTCCTTAATTAAAAAAAGCTTTTGCTTTAACCAGAGCAGAGGCAATCGTTTGATCGATATCAAGGTATTTGTATTCGCCAAGTCTGCCACCAAAAGTAATGTCGGGTTCATTTGATTTGAGTTTCAGGTATTCTTCGTATATTGCGCTGTTTCTTTCATCTCTAATTGGGTAATAAGGTTCGGGATGATCTTTGTATGATACAGGAATATCGTATGTAACGACTGTTTCATTTAAATCAAAGTTTTTTGGATCATAATGTTTATTTGTTCTTCGATCATGGAAATGTTTGTTTTCAATAGTTCTTATATGAGGTACATTGATATCCGCATGATTGAAAACAGCATTGCCTTGAAAATCGCCTTTATAAACTTTATGTTCAAATCTTAGTGTGTTGTATTCAAGTTCGCCATGTTCAAAGTTATAGAATTTGTCTACCGGTCCTGTGTAAATTAAATGCTTGGCATAATCACGCCAATTGTTTCGCATGGTAAAAAAGTCCACTCCAAGATTAACATCAATTCCATCCAACATATTTTTAACTGTTTCGCCGTATCCATCTTCGGGCATTCCTTGATATTTGGTTGTAAAATAATTTTCTTCGTAAGTGAGTCTTATCGGTAATCGTTGAATGATCGATGCTGGCAGTTGGCTTGGTTCTTTGAGCCATTGTTTCTTGGTGTAGCTATAAAAAAATAGTTCGTAAAGTTCTTTGCCAACACGATCTAATGCCCATTCTTCAAAATTACGAGGTCTTTCGCAGGGTATTCTAACTTCTTGTAATTTATTGAATGCTTCTTGTGGTGTTACTACGCCCCACAATTGATGTAAAGTCATCATGTTTATAGGGAAAGAATAGACTCGATTGTTTGATATAACTTTAGGTTTATTGATGAAATTATGTATGGTTGTGAATTGATTGATAAATTGCCAAACTTCTTCGCTTGCTGTGTGAAATATATGTGCGCCGTATTCCCCAACAATTATTCCGTTGTCCCATTTTTTATCGTAGGTTGCACCGGCAATATGGTTATTTTTATCAATAACTAAACATTTTTTGCCAGCATCCGTAGCTTTTCGAGCAAATGTTGCACCAAAAAAACCTGCTCCAACAATCAAAAATTCATAACGATTATTCATATTTTTCACCATTTTGCAAAAACATTATTTAAAAATGGTCATTTCTGTCTCTATTTTAGAGTATGGTGGCAATCGATTCAAAAATCTTAAGTCAATTTTTAGGAGAAGAATTGAAAGCTCAAAAGGTAAGTGGTAGAGCATTGCTTGATCGACTATGTGTTATTGACGAAAATTCAAGAAAATCACCAGCGTATTTAGACCCGAATTTTTCTGGGTTTTATTATCACCTAGGAAAAAAAATTATTCCCCAATCAATGTTGGAAATTGGTTTTAATTTGGGTTTACTGTCAGCAAGTTTTTTGACTTCGTGTAAATCGGTAAAAAAATTCATTGGTTTTGATGAAACTAATGACCAATTTATTTCTATGAGACTTGGTAAGCAAAATATCAAAAGGGTTATGAAAGGAATTCGTGAGTGTTATGTAGGGTCGTTATATGACAAGGAATTTCAAAATTTGGTCATGGGTGGTATTGATTTTGTGATAATTACTGCTGAAAAAAATTATGATAAACACTTGGAATATTTTGATTTTTTATGGCCAAACCTTAATGAAAACGGAATTGTGGTAATTGATAATTTGTCAAAAAATCCACCGGCTAAACAAGCATTCTTGGCTTTTTGTAAAAGTAAGAATAGAGAGCCAATAAAATTTAGGACAAGATATGAAACTGGTTTGATTCAAAAATAAAATAAATACTGATGACTCTTATAACGAGTAACAGGAGAGAATCGTGGGTTTTGAGTGCTGCTATTACTATCACGAAAAAGTAGATGGTGATTATAATAAAGAAGAGACTAAGACCTTCAAAAAGAAGGTTGGCGACCCATTTGATGATGTGCCTCTTGAGAAATTAGCAGCGTCTATAATGGCACAAATGGCAAGAAGAGATATTTGGATTGTAAATGTTGAGATATTTGAACTTAGTAAAAAGCCAGTAAGTTTTAAAGAATCCAAGGGCGGCATAGTAATAAAAAACAAAAAGTTTTCTTTTGATGGCAATGAAGATTCAACTTTCGTTGCAGTTGAGACATTACCCACAAACGAAAATCAACAATATACAGTAACTGAATACCAACCTGCTGTGCAGAAAATGCCTACGCAACAGCTTTCTGCTGCTGCTGTTCATCCTCACAATGTTTCTGCGCCTGCACCTCTTAAAAATTTGAATCGCAGACCTATCGACGCAATGGTGTTTTTGCCTGAACCGCTTCATTTGCATCAAGCAAAGCAAAAAAATCTTCGTTTTACAACTAATAAGAAGTACCCAATTTTTGAAAAAAGACCTGCGCCAAATGGCGGCGAATTGTTTGTAACACAAGATGATACAGGAAGAGAACAAATTATATCAGATGTTTACTTTGTCCCGGCAAATATCAATTTGGTTGCGGACAGAGAATTAAATTTCAGCGAAACTCCTGAGCAAAAAGATGGTGGCAATTTGTATTGGGGCAATGCGTCAAATGAACCGGGTATGCCTGATTTAAGGAGAAGGTAATGTCTTTGTCTAGGAAAGAAATTGAAAAGCGAAAAGCCAGAGAGAAAGCTGTAAGGAAAAAGGTTATTGAACAGCGTGGCGAATTGCGTAAAGAAAGAAAACTTATGGAAGAAGAGAAAAAGAAAGAATTGGAAAGATATATTTTGGAACATGGTAAGACACCAGCGGCTTTGCCGGGAAACCCCGAACTTGCTGCTCAAAAAGAAGTAGAGAGAACAAAGAAAGCTGCTGATAAAATTGCTAAAAATTTGGAATTACTTAAAAACTTACAATCTGAATTTGAAAAAGAACAAGAAATGCGAAAACAATTAAATGAAGGTCTTGAAGCAGAAGGATATGAGACTTTGAAGGAAAAGATGGATGCTCTTGCTCAAAAGAGCACAAAGATAAAAGAAGTTGCAGAACGCCTTGCCGAACATGAAGCAAATCATGCTGCACAACAAAATTATGCTGTAAAGTAAAATTTAAAAATTTTGTAAAATCCTCTAAAGTTTATTGCGGGTTGTGCCGATATTGTTTATAACAACACTCGCCGATGACCCGAGTGTTGCGGATACAACAGAGGCATCGACACTTTCTTTAACTTGAGGATTTACTTCCATGTCACTTGAATATGAAGCCCTTGACATGAACGCTGTCATTAACGAGGCAAAGCGTGTTAGCGAAGAGACAACTGCTAACCAAAACAATTCCGACTACCTTGAAAAATTTGTGCGACTGCCCGAGCGTGACGGGTATGTATTGGTGCGAATTCTTCCACGCAAGAAAGGCACAGCGGTGCCTTGGTGTGCCACTAGGGTTCACACTTTAAACAATCCCGCTACACGGACCAAAAGGACATACCATTGTCCTCGCAATTTGGTCAAGGATGAGCGTGGTCAAGATCGCTGGAAGGGTGATTGCATCATTTGCACTTATCTCGCTGATCTTTGGCAACGAAGTGATAAATGCTCTGGCAAAGAGCAGGAAGAACTCCGCAATCAATACCGTCAAATGAAAGCTGTTGAACGGTATTACTACAATGTTATTGTTCGTTCCGAGAAGGACAAAGAAGGCAACATCAAGAAGAATGTCGGACCCAAGATTTACTCTTGCGGTAAGACCGTTCATTCCAAGATCGTTCGTGCGATCATTGGTGATGAATCTGCTGGTGAGAAACCTCTTGGCGACATCACTCATCCGATGAATGGTCGGGATTTCCGAGTCGTTAAGAAAGTCGTCAAAGGTGGCGGTGGAGAAGAATATCCCAACTACGATTCTTCGAAGTTTGAGGATGTTGCTCCTGCTGGCAACCTTGATGAAATCAAAAAGTGGATTGATGGTCTGCATGATCTTCAAGCTCTTCGTGCCGTTAAGAGTGCCGATGAACTCAAACATGCTTTGAAAGTTCATCTTGGAATGGTGCGTGATGAGAGCAGTAATTCAGGCGACGAATTGTCTGAATTTCGTTCCAAGCCGAGTGAGCCTGTTAAACCTGTGCCTCAAGTTTTGCGTGAAGAACTGGCTGTCAGCAGTTCAACCTCTAAGGAAACAAAATCCGCAGAGGATATTCTTGCCGACGAAGACTTCATGAAAGACTTGAACAATATGTAAAAAGATTTACAAGCCAGCCACAGTTCAATTCTGTGGCTGGCTTGTTTTGGTTTTTTTTTTTTTTATTTTTGCGGGGTGAATCATGGCTAAGAAAAAAGCTTCGGATGGCGGTGTTGATGATGGGTTTTTTGAATCTTTGGCAGAGGAAACAGGTGGTGATGTCCTCGACCATATTGATTCAGTAAAGTATTTTGTAGATACTGGTAGCTTGGCTCTAAATTATATTTGTAGTGGTCAATTTATTACTGGTGGTATCCCCGGCGGGAAGCTTACCGAAATTTATGGGCCAAACAGCAGCAGCAAGTCTTTGATTGGTGCCAATATCCTTTTTGGAACTCAAAAAGTCAAAGGCATCCCTGTTTTGATTGATTGCGAAAACAGCGCAAATAAAGAATTTATTCAGCAAGCATCACATTGTAACCTTAAAAGGATTGTGAGACACACTCCAGAAACATTGGAAGAAGTGTTTGCAAAAATGTACAAAGTTATTGAAAAGGCGAGAGAAAAAACATCCTTAGATGTTCCTCTTGTCCTTGTTTATGACTCGATTGGTGTTTCTCCTTCAGCCCGTGAATTGAGAGAGGTTCAACTTCCCGAGGGTTATACTAAAGCTCAATTCAAGGCAATTGTCGGAGCAAATGAGCAGCCGGGAGAAAGGGCAAAGATTTGTAGCAGAGAGTTTCGTAAACTGAATACTGTTATGGAACGGTACAATGCTACTGTTGTGATTTTGAATCAAACCCGTGATAAGATTGGAACTTATGTTCCAACTAAAACCACAGCCGGTGGTGGCAATGCTCTTCCTTTCTACGCATCATGCAGGCTTGAAACGAAGAGCATGATGAAAATTGAAAAGAAGATTACGGCTAAGAAGAAGAAATATCTTGGCATCAATGTCAAGATAAAGAATGTTAAAAACAAGACTCATCGTCCATTTGTTGAGTCAGAAAACATTCAGTTGTTGTTTAATAAAGGCATCAATCCAATTAGTGGTTTGCTTAGTTGCTTGCTTGATGCCGAGAGAATTGAAATTAAAGGTGCTGGTAATTTTGTCGTAAATCCAGCTTTTTCAAATGGCGAAGAAATCAAATTCAAGGCCAGCATTGATAGGAATGATGTACCAATTGAAATTTTACTTAAATGTCCAGCTTTAATAGATGCTGGTTCTTCTGATCAAGTTCAACAATATCTAGAGCCTTATAAAGAGGCAATTATGAATCGTGCTGAAGACGATTCAGAAATCGAGATGAGCGAAGTATCGAACTCTGATGAAGAAGAAATTGACGAATCTCTTGATACTTGATAACAAGAAGAGAAGGGGGCATATTTATTGCCCCCTTCTCTTTTAATTTCCAATGTTTATTTTAATTAGTTCAAAATCTTCATATGCGTAAAGATTTTCGTCTCGCTTTTTAAAATTAAATATAGGTTCGTGTTGGTTATCGGTATAAAATGATATTACTTCGTCATTTGGAGAAAACCATAATGCTATTATTTCTCCCCAATGACCATGCCTCATAAGCGTAACAGTTTTTTCTTTATTAAATCGAACCCATCTTTTTTGTTCATTTTTCCTACCAATCAAAAATGTACAGTTGTCTTCGACATGATAATTAGTATTGTGGTTGTCTAACCATTCCATAATTTTTGGAGTCATATCTCGGCAGGTATGATGTATATGATTTCTAAAGCCACCAAATGCGCTGAAATTTATAAGCTCTGGTTCATGTGTTAGGAAAGAAACTACAATTGGATAAACTTTGCTCATTCTAAGACAATGACACAGTCCATGATCGCCATAACCATCGGGAAATTCTTTTCTAACTTCAAAGTATTTTTTGGCACTAGGATTGTTGCAAAGCATTTTTATGGCAACATTGGATGTTACTGAAATTTCGTGTTCATGAGGGGGAAAATCATGATGATTTGAATGATGTCTGTAAAAATGTCCATATCCAAGTGATCTAAGTATTTCTTCATCTGCTTCCCATACATCCCAATTCAATTTACCAACTACATGATAAGGCAATTTATCGTCAAACATCAAATTTAGATTATTTTCTAATCCTCCCATATCTGTTAAACTATCTTCATCTATTCTTACATACCATCTTGCTCGATCAGGTTTCAAATAACGGGCATAATACCAATAGATTCTTTGTGCGACATGTGTGAATGGTGTCACTACCACTTCAATATCAAAATTTGATGGCCATCCTTCTTGTAAAATTTTTGGATCATTATCTTTTGATGCCATCAAAAAAAGTTTTATTTTTAAACCTTCATGGTTCATAAATCCATATTTTTTGAAGTCTTTAATTCTTTGAACAATAACTTCATTGTTTACTTCTGTTGGCATTACAAATTCGTAATCGTACATTATATTATTCGGTATTCACCCGCTCCTGTTTTAATGAATTTATATCCTTGTTTTCGTAATTCATCTTTGACTTTTTTAAGATAATTGCAAAAACTAGAATTAGATAAATTTAAATTTTTAAACTTCAATTTAATTGATTTAGTTGATACGGTTTTCCTTAATAAAAATGTTTTTTTGATTGATTTTTTTATTTTTTCTGAGTTGGATTTCTTTTTATTTTTAGAAAAATTTAATTTTACTTCCATCGTTTTAAAATCAATTTTTTGTTTTTTTCTGGTAGTATCACATAAAGCTGGAGCAAGCTGCTCAAGACTCAGTAATTTCACACTAGCAACTTGAACCAATGATAGTTGTGCTTCAAAAAATTTAGAAAATTCTATCAATTGATTAAAATTTTTTTCATGTGTGAAAAATTGGCGACGATCTTTTGTTTCAATCATGAGGCATTTCATGGCGACATCCCTATAAATTCTTACAATTAAATGTCACAATTTATTATAGATTATTCGCAACAAATTGCTAACTAAATGTCTAAATCATATAATTGGTTGGCGGAGGTATTTTTAATGCAAAACTTGAATTTGAATTACCTACGCCGATTTGGTGCCGAAATCGAAATAAATTCATTCGATTTAAGAAATAGGCCAGTAGGATATGCTGATGGTAAATTGCCTGATGGTATTCACAATGTGGCTTTACTTCTAAGGAAAAAATTAAATAAAGGCGTCAAAGTGCATAAGTGGTCATACGACCACAACAACACAGACTGGATTTTGAAACCAGACAGTAGCTGCGGGATGGAAGTTTGCACTCCTGTTCTAAAGGGTTGGTTGGGAGTGCAGGAAATTTGCAAGGCAATTGAAGCTCTAAGCGTTGATACAAGAATTACGGCAGATGAGCGTTGTTCTTTTCATTTGCATGTTGATGTGTCTGATTTACATGAAAAGGATGTCGCTTCAATTCTTACTTGGTGGGTTAAATGCGAACCTGTCTTCATGGATTCTGTGCCTGCCTCAAGAAAAGTAAACCAATATTGCCAACTTTTAGGTCAGTCAGAAATATTTCATTCCGTAGAAGATGAATTATACAATCCTGATATAATAATTCGTAGATTGGGATATTCTAAATATCATACGATTAACACCTATCATTATAACTGTAACAGAAGAAAAACAATCGAATTCAGAATTATGGATAATGATTGTTGTCTTGATCCTTGGATGGCCAAAAACTGGATTAGACTTGTTATACATTTTGTCGAGATGGCAATAAAAAGAGGAATGCCAAACGAATATTATCCCGGTGATCCGTGGTCAGGTTATTGTTGGCTTGACCCGGTTGAAGTCTTTGAGTTTTTGGGATTTAATCATAACTATATACTATCAGAGGGTTTACAAGAAGTTTGCGAGTGGTTTGTTGATAGATTGTATTTGAATGTGAACGATACGGACTCTGTGGGTGTCATGTCGGATCAGGTAAGAAAAATAAGCGAGGGTCAAATATCAAAATTATTTAATGAATATGGCAATATGGAGGTTGATTTTTCTGATATATTTGATGAAAAAAGCCGTATATAATTTTGAGTTTGTAAAAGGTAAACCATGACTTTTAAACCGGAAAGTCTTGATAAAGTTGTAGAGGAAATGAAAACCTTGGGTGAGGTTTTAGTACCTTATAATTTTCCTAGTCCACGCTATGACGATCACGATGATGATTTAGGTATTTTTAAATCAAGATTTTTATTTGTTGATGGTTATCCGATTTTTATCTACTATCAGAAATCAGATTATCAAGAACATTTTGTTGAAACGCTGCAAATTCATGGTGCTAAAAGCCCTTTTGTTCCATTCAATGTGGTGTGCAAAGTAGGTAAAAAATTCCTTGGTTTTAAGCATCTTTCCTTGATTGAAATTTTCAAGGAACATAAGAAAATATACATATGGTCTCTTTGCACAGATAAGAATAACAATACGATGGAAATTCCAGATGGAGATTCCATAGAACAATGTGAATATGAAGGTCTTCATTACACTTATGTTCAACCGAATATGGTTGATTTTTATTGAAATTTACGCATTTTTTTTAAGTAAAAATCCCTATTTTTAGGGATTTTTTTATTTATTGTCATTTGGATGGACTATTTCAACAAAGTGTAAAAAGAGCAATATATATCTGTACGATGCGCTTCTTGGCATCGAACCTTTAACGAGGGTCAAAACCATGAAAAAGAATAAAATACAAGCCCTGCTCGTAGAACATCTTCTAAAATACGGGCAGATAGAACTGCTTTTGCCTGATGGCGTAAAACTTGAGATTGGCGTGACACAGGAAAATAAAGAAGGAAAACTTGTTGTTAAGGATGATTATTGCTGGGTCATTACATCTAGAGAAAACAGAGCTACAAGCTTGGATGCTTATAACATGGGTTTGAGATTTTCTGACGAAGACAACATTTTAGTTTTTGAAGACAAGTTCATTGACAACAACGGCGAACAAGTCAGAAGATTTGATGTTGTTTAAGTAATATTCCCCATTAGATGAAGTAATTCGATTTTGCCGTCTAAATCAAGCATTAACTCCATAGTTCCCTCCGCATATCGGTTGGGGACTACCGGAGCATTGAATTCAATCCAAATAGTAAAACAATTTTGTGAAGGATAAAACCTTGACAATGTTATTTTTATACCTTTGGATTTAATTGAATCGGAAGATATAATATCAAGACGACCGGCGTTTTCTTGTAGTTTTTGTAACACAAACGCCACCAGTCTTGTGCTATCGAGGAACTGTGTCCAGTTTGCGACGAGAAGTTTTTCTAACTTGTCTGCGTCAAAAATTTTCATTGCACGGTCCTCAAATTAAGCGGAGTATTATCCCATGAAGAAGCCAGAAATCTACCTAAGAGAGTATTGCGCTAAAATTTCAGATGACAATGTCAAATTCCTTCAAGCTCGACTGAGTCAAAGGATTGCGGCAGACCTATCTGAAGCAGTAGAATTTTTAGGAGGAGTAAGAGAAATTGATAAGTGGTTATCTTCTGCAACAGATTTTAATCAATTTTATGATATGATTGATATGGTACAATTTGCGATTCAAAAAGAGCATGAAAAGCGACTCGCTGCATCCGCAGCTTGATTTTAAACTTAATTTTATTTACTGTCCCACAATCAAGCGTGGGACATTTTTTTTGGTGAAGCATGAAAATTATTTCTCAATTTAGCAAAATTATAGTTACCTTTTTGTTGGGGTTGGCCCTTGGATTTATAGCAAGTCAAGAATATTGGTACAAAAAGGGCGCACAAGATGTAATTTTGATGTATGAGGATTTTTCATCGGGAATTGCAAGGCATCCTGATGGCAAAGCCGTTGATATAAATTTTGATCAAGAAAAGGTAATTAAAAATCGTGAATTGCTTCAAAAAATTAACCCTGAATTGAAAGCGTGGTATAATTCTCCTAAAGCAATAAGGGACAACAATGCCGCCGATCATTAAGACCGAAGACCAAACTGTTTGTGTCGCAACTTCGGAATTTCCTTTTGCTAAATGGAAATTTGAAAAATTTAATCCGGTTCAAAGCCGGATCATGGAATATTATAATCAAGATGTAAATGGTTTAATCGCCGCCAGAACAAGTGCCGGTAAGACAACAATTGCCGAACAATTCATGGCTGAACAAATTCGCAGTCGTGGCGGTAAGGCAATGTTTCTTGCCCCTCTTCGTGCGCTTGCCCGTGAAAAATTAAATGATTGGACTGACAAAGATCATCATTTTTCTGATTTAAAAATCAGCATTTGCACAGGCGATTATCGACTTACTAAAGAAAGAACCAAAGAACTTGAAGAAGCCGATATAATCGTCATGACAAGCGAAATGCTTAGTCACAGAAGCCGAAGCCATAAATCAGAACAAAGCCAATTTTTGCAGAAGATTGGTGTTCTTGTTATTGATGAAAGCCACCTTCTTACTGTGCCGGGGCGTGGTGATCATCTCGAAGTTGGATTGATGAAATTCACTCAAATCAATCCCGGCGCAAGAATTGTTTTATTGTCAGCAACCATGCCAAATGTGGAAGAAATTGCTGAATGGGTAAGCTATTCACTTAATCAAAAACAAACATTTATTCTTCTTTCAGAATACAGACCTGTTCCACTTACAGTTCATTATGAAAATTATGATGACTCACTAAGAAGATATGATTTGATTGAACAAGAGAAAATCAATAAAGCACTTGACATTGTAGAGTGGTACAAAGATGACAAGTTCTTGGTATTCGCTCATACAAAAAGAACCGGCGATTTAATGAAGAAAGAATTAAAGTCAGCAGGAATTGATTGTCAGTTTCATAATGCTGATTTGGAATCATCTGAAAGAGCCAAGGTGGAAGATAGATTTAAGAACGATCCAATGTTTAGAGTAATTGTTGCAACAAGCACTCTGGCATATGGACTTAATTTGCCAGCACGAAGAGTTATTATTCTTGGTGTTCATCGTGGCGTTGATGAGATGGAATCTTATGATATTTTGCAAATGATAGGTCGATCCGGTCGCTATGGCATCGACCCTATGGGCGATGCCTATATTCTTGTTCCTGAAAGTCGAGCCGCTGAATACAAAAGAAAGTACAGTAAATCCAATCGTATCGAATCTCAGCTTTTGATTAAAACAGGCGAGACTTACAAAACCTTGGCTTTTCATTTGGTAAGCGAAATTTTCTTCGGTGGAATCACTACGACAGAAGATGTTCACAAATGGTTCAATCGTTCTTTGGCTTATTTCCAAAACAAACATTTTGATGATTCTATTGTTGATAGCACTTTAAAATTGCTCACAAAATGTGGAGCAATAACCGAGGAAAATGGAATTTGGAAAACAAGAACAGTTGGCAAAGTTGCCAGTATGTTTTACATCAGTCCATTCGATGTATCAGACCTCTATTTTAACTTTGATGGTATATTTAAAGGCAATTGTGAGGACGATGATTATAAAGTTGCATTGGCTCTTGGCAATATTGATAGCTTACGCATGAATATTGTCAATAAACTAGAAAAAGAAGAAATAAGCTTGTTTGCTAATCAAATTAGATTGAAGGCTGGTGGCAAAGTTTTGTTAGACGGTGCGGTAAAAGCTGCTTACTGTTATTACAATTTGCTTAATGGCATTAACTCACAGGCTTGTGCTAGTTCTCAAAGAAATTTACAGCAAGACTTTAACAGAATTGCTCAAGTGTTGAATGCGTTGGACAGCATAGGCAATCTTTGGAAAAAGAAAAATTGGTTTAAAAATTTGGAAGGAAGAATTGCTTATGGTGTTCCTGTTCATTTGTTGGATTTGTGCCAATTAGAAAACATTGGTCGTGTTCGTGCGACCAAGTTGTATGATGCTGGAATAAAGACTGCTAAACAGGTTGCAACTATTGAACCAGAAAAACTTGCTAAAATTGTTAACATGAAGGTCGATGCTGTACAGGCAATAGTCCAACAGGCTCAAGGCTTGTAATGAACTTTTTTGATGCGGGAGAGGATTGTGTTTTTTATTCTTTGTTTCATAATTTTTTTTCTCGATAGCATCGGGGTTGCTCCTTGGCATTGTCCTATGAGTGTACTATCGGTTGTATCAACTCCACTTATGTAGCAGCAAGGTTCACAAAAAGATGAACAACCAATATTAAATGAGAATTCTGTACAATCTTCTACAGAGAAAGAAAAGGATTCAGGCTCAGTAAAAAAATAACTTTCTTCTGGTAAGTAGAGACATGTTGTAATTGTACATGCGCCGCTTTTGCTACAGGAAAAATCATCTATTGCAACTGGATCAATAGTTACCGTTCCTGAACCAAATGTTGTAAAATAACCAAATCCAATATCATAAAGTTGTGCAGAGTAAAGACAACATCCATCAAATGTGATGGTTATGTCGGTTGTAAATGGGTCAATGATATTACAGAACTGAGTTGGCGCTCCCGGTATATTAGATATTTCTACATGATATATAACTTCGGTATAGCAAGGACATAAAAGACAACATCCACAACTGCAACCACACCACCCGCCCGTGCCACATTTATAAGGAGGATTGCAATTGCCAGCCATTATTTCCTTTCATTGCCAAAGAAATTTTTTGGATATTCAACTTTTACTGTGCCATTTCCATCGGTTGGATTTCCATTTTCATCTTCAACCCACCATCTGACTTGTTGCACGGGGATATTTAGTTGTTCCATATGACATTTATCACGAGGATTAACAGGCATGTGATATTCTGTTCCTTCGATCAAAACAGCCACTTTGCATTCCCTTTTTTCATGGTTGTAAAGCAAGCAATTTCCACAAATTTGTTCTAAAGGTTGCTTTTTTGACATTTTGAAATTCCCTTATGACAATCTTCTTATTAAAATAGTTTAGTATAATTGAGGACAATCCTATGAAATTGATTGCAGTAGCAGCCCAGCTTGCCAACGGTAAAGATGAGTTTTGTAACCATTTGGCCAAAGTTCTAAATGACGAAAAACATGAATGGGAAAGAAGTGCATTTGCCGATGCAGTCAAAAATACTTTTTGCCAAGCATTCGGCGTAGATCGTGATTTTATTGAGAATTGGAAAAGAGTTTCTGAGCCGCCGCCCGGTTTTTTATTGCCTATTCGACAATGCCTCCAATTTATTGGAGATGGTTATCGCAAAATCCGTGATGAAATTTGGATTGAAATAGCACTTCGTGGAGATAGTAATAAAATTATATCAGATTCTAGGTATTTCAATGAAGCTAAAGCTGTGCGTGAGCGTAAAGGTCTTGTTTTTTTGATGTACAGGCCCGGCTTCATCAATGATGACCCTAATCCTTCTGAATCACAAATCAGGCCATTGGTTGATTTTTGTCGCAATAATAATATCTCTGAAGGGCCAATTGACTTCAAGGCTCTCAAAGAAAAATATGGCAATGCATGTCCAAATGCTTTGCAATATTATCATTATTGGTTTGCAAACGATGGTACTTTATCAGATTTAAAACATAAAACCGCAACAAAGATTGCTCCCTTTGTTGATGAATTCTTTAGGAAATTCTAATGGCATTTTTTTCTGAAGACTGGTTTTCTTATCATATTCCACGATGGAATATTTGGCTTTCCAAGTTTGTAGGACAGCCAAATCTTAATTTCATGGAAATCGGTAGTTATGAAGGAAGGTCATGTCTTTGGTTGTTGAAAAATGTTTTGACTGATCCAAGCAGTAACATAACTTGCTTGGATTGGTTTTGGGATCAAGCATATCACGAAAAAAATGGTAAAAGCCTTGAAGATTCTTTTTATGAAAACTTAAATGGCTATTTGGACAGGATTAGCATTTATTGCGGCAAAAGTTTTGAATCACTTTTAAGATTACAAAATAAACAAATAAATTATGATTTCATTTATGTTGACGGGTCACATGAACAAACTGATGTTTTAAATGACATGATATTATCATTTCAACTATTGAAAGTTGGCGGAATAATGGTCATGGATGATTATCACTACAAAACACAAGGAATGGAAGAAAACCCAAGTGTTGCTATTGACGCATTTTTGAATGTATACAACAAGAAAATTAAAGTTATTTATTTGGGTTGCCAAGTGGCAATTGAAAGATGTTCAGTATAGTCGTTCCAGTAATGAATCGTACAGATCGTATTATTCCATGCCTTTCGACATGGATAAATTATCATCATATAGGTGAAGTTGTTATAGTTGATTGGTCTAGTAAGATTCCTATTTTTACTGATGAATCAGTATCAGAAATAATTCATCATCCAAAAACCCGAATTGTAAGAGTGAATGACGAAGAATCATTTATTTGCATGTCTTTCAGTCTAAATGTTGGTGTTTTCCATGCTTCTTTAGATCATGTGGTTAAAATTGATATTGATTACAAGTTAATTAACGAACAGCTATTAGAAACATTTTATAGGTCCAGAAATTCTAAATCATTTTATTGTGGCACTATTCCTAAAAAATATGACTTTCATGGATTCAGTTTTTTTCCAAGAGAAGACTTTGTTGCAATACAAGGATATAATGAGAGAATTCGTGGATGGGGATTTGATGACGAAGACTTTTATCGCCGAATGGAAAAAAGAGGGTTAGAAAGAATAGTAATTATGAACATCGAGCATTTTCTGTATCACATTCCTCACGATGATGCGTTAAGAACTGTAAACTATCCGCAAAAGGATAAAAATGAAACAAATAGAGTAAATGAAAAAATTATACAGGAATATGACTGTGGGTGTTTGTCAACTTATACAACGCTGTGCAAAACAAATAAATATACAGAATTGGTAAGGAATAAGTGAAGCCAATCTTAGTTACCGTAGCAGGCAGTAGGTCTAATACTATTGCTCATCAACTAAAACACTATGCTCCCCTGACAAGCGGAGCATATATTGTCATTTATCAACATGAAAAAAGCAATACGCAAACTTGTGATGAAATTAGAGAAATAGCTAAACAACATGGCGCTAATATTTATGCTGTCAGGACACATCGACCATATGATTGGGAACAAGTAACAAGACTTTACAATGAAGTTAAAAGTCAATTTTTTGAAAACTGGTGGTTAGTTGCTGATGATGATGAACTTCATGTTTATTGGGATGAACCTCAAAATATAATTAAAGAATGTGACAGTAATGGTTGGAAGTATGTCACAGGCGGATTTATCGACAGGATTGGATTGAATGGTGATTTTCCGAAGATTGAACATGATTCAAATCTATGGGAATTATTTCCTGTAGCAGGTTTTTTCAGATATCCTTTGAGTCGTGCTTGCCCAAATAAGGTTGCACTTTGCAAAGGATCAGTGCAAATAACAAATGGTCAGCATTATGTTCATTTAGATGGAAAGAACCAGTATGGGGCTAGTGGTTGGAGACATCCTTGGCGTTATCCAATTTATAAAGAATTTGTTCAGGTGCATCATTTCAAGTGGGACGATACGGTCGTTGACCGCATAAAAGCTGTTGCAGATGTCAATAAAATTTATTCTCATTCAGATGAATACAAAAAAATGTATGAACAAATTAGGGAAAGAAATTTTAGAATTGATATAGAAAATCCACATTTTTACTGTCAGGAAATGATTAAAAATGATTACTGGGAATACAAGTATTGGAAAAAATTAACCAATTTAATTTTGCATATCTAATTTTAGAATTCGTGTAAATTTTTGTACTGTTTCAATGCCTGTTTTTCCTTGAATAATTTCACCAATATGTGGATATGCGCCTTGAAGCCAACGCACACCGCTTTCTTTAGAGCAACAGCGATGGGTTATTTTTTCGTCAAGAATTTTTATTGTTGATTCGAGTTTTTGATTTTTTGTTTGATTTTTCCCATCCCTATTTCCGTCAAGACCATAAATCCTAATCCTCTCTGCTGGCAATATTGGTTGCAGGCTGTCCATTTCGCATTATTCCTCGGTAAAGTTGTTTGACTGGATGGTTTGATCTCCCAAATTTCGACTCTTCCATTATCGAACATAACCTTGAGATCAGGGTTGTATTCATGGATTTCTCCCATGAAGCTGTATTGAACCTTGAAAGGTTCAACCTCATATCCGATTACTTCGGGCATTGCTTCCAAACATTCATAGACCTCGCATTCCATGCCGGAACGGTAATGCATTTCCTTGCCACCATTTTTGGTTGATATCATGTATCCTTCCCTGAATTTGGGTTTCCTGTTTTTTACCTTGCCGCCTTTCGGGGAAAGGTCTTTCCATATAATAGCCTTCATCTGTCCGGTTTTGGGAATATTTTTTTCATGTGGATGCTTGGCTTTGAAGTGAGTTCTTACACAGCGGACGGGACAACCACAACGAGGCAGCGGACAAAGGACATAGTCCCTGCCTTCTTCATGTGATTCAATGATGTGTTCTTTATATTCGTCAAAAGTAGTTAAAACCAATCCGCAGCAAAAGCATTGGTATTTTCTTAAACCGTTGTCTTTTTCAAATGGTAAAGTCATTTTTTTCCAAGTAATTTGAGGGCTTCGTCACGGTCAATAACTTTAATTTTTTTTATGTCTTTTGCGCCAAATACAACTTCCTTGGAATCTTCTTCGTCATTTGATTTTAACTTGGATATTTTAATTGCAGTAAATTGAGCTTCTTTGAGAAAACCGGGTTGCATCGGATCGTCTTCTTTGTCGGTTTTGAGTTTGGCAAAAATTAAACGGCTTTCTTCTGGAGCACCATATATTTCTTTGTCTTTTTTGAAGAATAGGATTAAACCATGATCATCAATAAGTTCAGAAAGCGATTTTTTGCTTTCTACAAATTGATCCCATTTGTCCATCAAAGACCTGAATTCTGAAAATGCTGGTGAATCATTGCTAAATTTCTTGCTCATATATGTCCTCATATCATATATACACATATGTACCAATCAACTTTTACTTTTAGACAGTTCTTAGAAGAGATGGACCCTTCTCCTGAGAAAAATCGTGAAGGCAGCAAAGAAGATAAGTCTTCTGATAAGGAAGATTATTTTGATGCATTATCTGACGAGCAAGGATTGTCTTGGCACGATATTATAAATGTCTTTGAGGGTGAGCCTTGGGTTTCAACTCATTTCGGATTGGGCGAAAAAATTTATAAGGCATCTGCGTGGAAAATAGTACCGGGAACTCTTTCCAAGCACGGGGCAGACATTATGCTTGTACCCCGTAAAGGCGATAGAAGTTATTTAGCTGGCAATATGTTAAACAAAAGCAAAAAACCTGATAAAACACGGTATCACTTAGATCGAGATCAGCTTACTGACTTTTTAACAAAAGGTTGGACTCCTGCTGTTCAAAACGCTGCTGGTGGTGCTATGGGTGGTATGTAATGACATTCAAAGAATGGCTTAAACTTCAAGAAGTTGGAACAAGCACCGCATCTGTTGCCACATTTGCCATGCCTTTATTTGGTGGTCCTTTTGTAAGATCAGCACCTGAAATGATTGGTGGTCGTCCAATTAAAAAGCATAAAAGAAAACACAAACACTAATCTTTACAAAAAAAATCTGGCTCTTATAATTTTTTTGATTGCTTCCTCCATAAAGGAAATCATCATGCCAGATATCATGGATCAGGTCGCCAACAAGTCAATTCGCTGCCTTGATAAAGGTCATGTCACTCTTGTTGATGTCATGCCAAGAGTTGTTCCAGAAGGAAAAACCGCAGACTATGCAATTGTTCAAGCTGCCAGAGTAAGCTACGGGGATGGAACTAAAACCGTCAACGAAGATAAAGGTTTGATCCGTTATCTTCTTCGTCACTCTCACACTACGCCGTTAGAAATGGTCACCTTAAAATTCCATTGTATGATGCCGATCTTTGTCGCACGGCAATGGATTCGTCATCGTGCAAGCAGCTATAATGAGATATCAGCTCGTTATTCAATTATGAAAGATGAGTTTTATTTTCCATTTGCTTGTGATTTTAGAAAACAATCTTCTAATAATAGACAAGGCGGCTCAGAAGAGCTTGATTTTGAAACAGCAACTGAATTTGTAAACACACTCGTTGATGAAAGTAATGAAGCCTATCAAATTTACATGAAGATGATTGATTCTGGAATGTCCCGTGAACAAGCAAGAATGATTTTACCATTAAATCTTTATACTGAGTGGTATTGGAAAATTGATCTCCATAATCTTTTCCACTTTCTTGCCTTGAGAGCAGACTCTCATGCTCAGAAAGAAATTAGAGTTTATGCCGAAGCTATTATTGAGCTTTTACGACAAGTCGTGCCAGTAGCTGTTGAAGCATGGGAAGATTACCATCCGATGCGTGGAGCAATTAAATTAACTCGTTTAGAAGTAGAGGCTTTGTCGAGTTTTATGAAGCAACACGCATGGCAAGTAGAAGTCCCGTTGATTGCTACTAACAATAAGCGTGAACAAGCAGAATGGCTTGAGAAAGCAAAATTGTTAGGAATCAATATTCCTTCGTCACAGTCATAATTTCTGGCTTTGGGTCAGTCATTTTAAAACCAAAGTTATTTACAAAAAACATGAGACTTAGAATTATTTGTGCCATGATTACCTCCAGAAAACTCTATGATATTATTCAAGAGAGAATTGTCAATGGAAAACATTCTTACCTTTCTAAATCATGATTTACACGGACCAAAAATAAAGATCGCCGTTCTAGGCGATGCGATGGTTGATGAATATTACGATGTTTCAGTAAAAAAGCTTTCACAAGAATCGCCAATTCCTGTTGCCAAGACGGCAAAAAATTTACCACGATCTTTTCCCGGCGGTGCCGCAAATGTTGCTTATCAATTTGTTAATTTTAATGTAAACGCCCCATTATTTTCTTTTGTGGATCAAAGTTCACGGGATATTTTTTTGACTCACGGATTAACAGTTGAAAATTGTAAAGAAATAGAATTTGATATCCCTCGCAAGAAAAGATTCTTCGCAGAAAATTATCCGATTTTTAGATGGGATGTTGAAGGTAAAGATTATCATTTAAAAAATGATTGTCTCAATCAGTTTTCTCAATCTCTTTATAATTCCATACATCAGAATAAGAATTACTTGGATTGTTTAATTTTGACGGATTATGACAAAGGCATTTTCAATAATTTACAAAGTTGGATATTTGAAACGGCACCTATCACGATTGTTGATCCTAAAGATGGTGATTTTCGTCGGTGGAAAGGTTGTACAGTATTTAAACCTAATCGTGATGAAGCACTTCGGTTAACCAAGAAAAATACTTTAGTTGATGCGGGTAATATGTTGTCTTCAGAGCTTGAATGTGCTGTTGTAATTACTGAATCAGGTGAAGGTGTAACAATTTTTGAAAATGGTAAGATTGAGAAAATAAAACCAAAAAAGTTTGTAGACAAACCTGAATCGGTAATTGGTGCTGGAGATTGTTTTGTGGCTTTCTTAGCCATGGCTTTAGCAAGAAAATTCAATCTAATCAAAGCGGTTGAGATAGCGTTCGAAGCTGGTTTGATTTATGTGCGAAATAAACACAATAAGCCTTTAAGTCATTATGAGATTAACAAAAGCATTGATCCAGTAGCAGCGAAATTCATTCATAATCCCAAAAATTTCTTTGCCAAACGAGACTATAAACTTGTCATGACAAATGGCTGTTTTGATATTCTTCATGCTGGGCATTTGCATTCATTTAAAGCGGCAAAAAGTCATGGAGATAAACTCATGGTAGCCGTGAATACTGATGAAAGTGTTTCTGCTTTGAAGCCGGGAAGACCAGTATTGCCGTTAGAGCAAAGAATGGCAGCTTTGCAGGCTTGTGAATATGTTGATTTTGTTGTTCCATTTAATGAACAAACACCTGAAAGACTAATCAGGGAAGTCATGCCTGATGTAGTTGCAAAAGGTGGTGATTATAAAATAGATCAAATTGTTGGTTATGGAATTGTGCCAGAGGTGGTTCGTTTACCTATTTTAGAAGGTTTATCTTCAAGTAAAATTATTGAAAAGATTAAGAGTTAGCAAATGCAATTTCCATTTGCCATACCACATCCGTAGCAGCATGTGCAGTTTTCACAACAAAGTCCTTTTAGACTGCATGTACCGTCAATTGAACAACAAGCGCAGCCACACTTGCAGGCGACTAAGCATTGCTTACATTCGCATGATTTTGGTCTGCTAAGTAAAAAAAGTGTTGTATAAATTGTCACAATGAATAAAATGACTGCAATTGTTAAGAACATTTCGTGCATAGTTTCCATAAAGCTATGTAGCTTAGTCCCAATGTTCTTGTCCATCAATCCAGTAATGTAAAATTAAATTACCCGACATGGTTGGATATTGTCGATCTAATTTTATGAATCCTGCATGAATTTTTCTGTGGCAGTTCGCACATACAACTATTGTATTTGCTTCTGTATAACCATAACCGGAGTCGCCCTCATTTATTCGATGTAAATCTAAAAGTTCATATTGATCACAAGGGCAAAATTTGCATTTACCAATTCTTTTTTTCTTTGCTTGTTTGTTTACTAAATGTTTTTTTCTTGCCATGAGATTTTCCTTATACATAAAAATATATAATTTATGATTACTTTTGCCAAATTTCTTGAATCTAAAAGATTTGGACTGTATGGCATTAAAACCGGACAAAGTCCAGCCAAACTATTTGTAAAAAGTCATAGACCTGCTTCGCCGACAAGACCAAAATACACAGGTTTAAGCGTCAAATCTGTCATGAAACCTTATTAAATAACTTATTTATTTTATGAGCATATCTTACATCGGCAAAGGTCTGTCGATTTTAATCTGTTGTGATTTTATTGTATCCCATGATTGGATGTCATTTTTGACATTTTGGTCAATTAAAAAAAATTTGCCTGATGCTAATATTTCCGTGACTTGCAGAAGAAAAGCAGGTGCGGATATTTTTAATTGGACAAGAAGATGTTCTATTCCTTTAGTTTTTCACACAATTGATTCCTTGTTGGAAATTAAATCGTTTGCATTGAAAAATCCAAAATCTAAAATTACTGAACCGGTTTTGTTGGTAAAACCAAGCGTGGTTTTTCTCAGAGATTTTGATGAAGCTGGTTTTAATCCAAATATTTTCGAAAAAAATAGCTTTGATATAGATGGTTTGATTAGTAATATAAAATCTCAAAATCCTACCGTATGTTGTGATTATTCCGATGGTTGGGGCAACTTTGTAACATCAACATGGATAAATAAATCAAGCATTCCTTTCTCTGCTGTTGACTATTCCGCAGGAATTATGTCGCCAAATGAAAAAAGGCTTGCTGCGCTTTGGGAATCAGCGTCAAAAATGTACCAAAGTATATTAAGGGGTTAATATGAGAAGGTTCGACTACGACGATAACGATGAATTCCGTGAGGATGTTGACAAGTTTTTTGAAGAAAATTCGGGAGGTTATGACGATTTTCTCGCAGAAGAATTTGCAATCCAAGAAGCAAAAATTGGAATTCAGCATCGTGAAATGGATTTGCGTCTTATGAGAACGGCAATCAAAGTTTGTGAAAATACTTTTATGTGGTCATTTTATTCACTTTCTACTCGTTTAAAAATGATTTCTGACACATATAAAAAGCTTCGCAAGCTAGAGGAGTGACTGTGCCTTTTTACGAATTTTCATGTAATCGGTGCGAAACTGTTTATGAAGAGCTTTGTTCTCATGATCCAAAAGGAAAATACCCCGGCTTAAAATGCCCTAAATGCGGCAGTAAATCTAAAACCAAATTGATGTCCACCTGCAATTACGCATTTGCAAATCCAGAAGGCACAGATCGGTGGAATAGTGAATCAGGTGGACATGATTATCGTTTCAATCATAATCTTCCTAAAGTTATTGCCGAAAGACAAAATGCTGCTGAAAAAGGCGGAAACGCCAGTCCTTACAATAAAATAAATGATCTTAACAATAATGATGTTTGGGGTGAGGTCAAATAACTGTTAAGTCAATCTTCGCTTTATAGCCTTTGGGTAAAAGATTTTTTATTCCTTTAAATGAACCTTGTTTTTTATCCATTCTGATAGTTACATGAAGATTTTTTAGGTCCATGAGAATTTGACCTGTTGTTTGCATATTGAATGGATTTTTAATTCTATAAGGATTTAAAAAGGGATCATCTTTATATTTTTTCCTTAAAGTTGGAAGTATTTCTTCTGATTTTGAAATTTTTTCAAGATTTTTTTGTGCTAAATCAAGTCTTGTGTGAGATGATATTTTTTTCTTTCCGTAGATATATCCAACTTTTTTATGATGTATTCCATGATTGGTTCTAACGACTACATTTGATTTAATTTTTTCTACAACAGGTTCAAATCTTACCGGAACTTCCAACACATATATTTCTTTGCCATCGCTAACAATAGTTTGACCTTTCACGGCTTGACCGCCATTTTTTTTCCCTAGTAGGCAGTCAATTACATCTTTGATTGTTTTGTAGCCCAAAGCATTTCTAATTCTTTTACCATCAGTAGTATGTCGTTTTTTGTCTATCTTGGTTTTTTTATCGTTGACATTATTGCTTTCTTTTTCATCTTTTTTTACCAATAGACTACTGTTTATTATTCCAATTCCGTGTTCGTTAATTCCTTCGCTCCAATCGGTGTCTAAATCATGCCATAAAAGAACTTCAGTTCCACGGATCAATTGATGTAAAACTTCTACTCTTGCCTTGTAACCTCTATCTCTGTTTTTAGCCAGAAAAATGCCTTTCTCAAGCCTTACAGCAGCTACTACGCATTCGTTAATTTGTATTTCTAAAAAATCTTTAAAATCCATATTAAAAACTCCATTTAAATATTTATTGCTTGGTTTTCACATCTTTGTTTTTATTTTCTTTTTTTATTTTATTTACTGACTTATAATTGTTTTGGGAATCCGTACACTTTGGCGGGGAGATATTATGAGCAGCGCACTTCAAAGGATCATTGGTAACTTTAACCGTGAGCGTTTTCGTGAAATTCATGCTGAAATGAGTTTCAGCGACTATCTTGAACTTTGCTACAAAAACCCCAAACTCATTCGCAACGCTTGGCAAACCATCTATGACATGATCATGGATAAAGGCAGCGAGACTGTTGAAGAATATCGCAAGAC
>OGWB01000005.1_pt1 | contig 29772 bp, 40 predicted proteins | sample 1575961 | NCBI WGS metagenome assembly OGWB01 (sample SAMN07581556, study PRJEB24739) | freshwater metagenome | place: Singapore | collected 2015-04 | reverse complement strand
GTTTCCCAGTCACGATAGGCGGGCGGTATTCCGTGGGCCAGTATTGCCCCACTGTGTAGTCAATCGTCACTCCATCCGGTGCGGCGTCGATGGTCAACCGTCCGGCGAATGCGTTTCGGCTGGCGTCGATCAAGTCCTCGGCGCTGATGCTGCGCCAACTCACCGCACTGAGTAGGTGCTGTGCATCCTTCAATTGTTGCGTGATGTGGCGTGCTTCTGCGCGGTATGCGGTCACGTCTCCATAGTTTCCGAATTCGAGTCGCGGCCTTTGATGGATCCAGTCGCGCAGTGCGGTGATGATGATGTCTTTGTTCATGTTCAAAATTCCCTTAGAAGTGAGTCGTATATAAACGGATCGGGGCCGTAACCGGCGGCATTTGGTGGGATGAAGTCACGGCGTGCGGCGAATATGCTTAGGCCGGCTTCAATGCAAAGCCTTGCGCGTGAACGAAGGCTCATCCGCTCCCATGATTCATGCGCTTCGTCCCATTCCATATCAGAAAGCGCATAGTCATCGATCACGGGATAATCCGAGAGCGCGGCTAATATGCTTTCTGCTTTGTCGAGCGCTTCGGTGTCTGACTCGTGGATTAAGATGGATTCGACCCAGCCGAAGCCCCAATGATTTGCGCGTGCGATGATGACGCTTTCGGATTCTCCGCCTAATGCGTCGAGTCCGGCGCGGAAATTGCATCGTTCGAGCCGGTCACTGTCGCGGTGCTGGGATAAGAAAACAAAATGATCCGAATAATCGGTGCCGCCATAATTGGAGGCGCGTTGCCAGCGTTCAATGATCTCACGCATGGATGTCCTCCCATGATCTGAGTACGCCTAAGCGGTCGGCTTCGATGTCATAAGCCCAGTCGCAAGCGGCTTGGTCGGTGCAGTCGAAAACGGCAGCGACTTCATAGTACGAGCCAAAATCATGACTCTCGCGCTTGATGGTCAGATAGCAGTCGGAATGCTCCGGCGCTGGGTAATGCCTCTCGATCTGCCCCATAAACCGGCGGCATTCAGCGATGGCGCGGCGGGAGTAGTCCGGCGTTCCAACCTGGGCGCATTCCTCTTCGAATGGTGAGGGGCCAATGTATAAACAATCACGCATTTGTTCTCTCCGTATGTGTGTGTCGGTGGAAAGCCCACCCAAAAGCCCCCCAAGGGGGGCGAATGGCTAGACTCTCAGAATAGGATCCGGATGAAGCAGGCCAACAGGCAAGCCCAAAAGCCCACCAAAATCAGTCGGTCAATCATGGCGTGCCACCTATTTCCTCAAAGTTGATAAATTCTTGGTCGATGATGGCGGGATGGTCGAAGTTGTAATCAAGTTCACCTATAACGGCCTCAAGGTCGGCGCCGTCTTCGATACAAAGCGCGATGGTGACGTGTACGAGCATCATGATCTGATTCCTTTTTCAAAGTCGGTCGGTGGGTCGAATTGAGCGATCAAGTCTCGCGCAATCGTGGCGCAGGGCCAGCGGTCTTCGGTGGATCCATTGGCAATCTGTAAAGCGTCATGTTCGCGGAGCATTTTCCGGAGCGATAAAAGTAGATTTGGCGCGGCGGCAATCAATCGCGCGTTATCGTATAGATCACGGGCGGCTGTACTGTTTTCTAACGCTGATATATGGGCAACCGTAAAGCCTTCGTAATCGACAATGATTGCCTCGGGTGCTTTGGGGTTGATGTCATAACGCCAGGGGCCGAGCGTGTGCATGGTGTTTTCCTATAAATTAAAAAAGATCGTTGCGCCAAGGGCAACGCCGAATAAAACCATCACCACAAGGTCTAAGACCAGATCAGTTAGTTCAGATGCAGTCATAGTTTTCTCCTTAAATGACCATGCCGTGGCCTTGGCACTCAGGGCAGTCTTTCCAAACCGGTACAGAATCCCATGTATTAAGCAGGTGTTGCTCTGTTATGCCAGAATCTTTGGCCCAATGCTCAAGGCATGTATCGCATCCATGCGTTTCATTCCAGATATCTAAAGCTTGGTTTTCTACTTCATCAACTGCGGCATAAAAACGTTTGCGAAAGTCGTCTGGTTCTTCGTCGGTTTGGTTTATCTCAAGTTCAATATCGTCCGTTCCATAGTCAACACCTTCGACAATACTGCCGACCAAAAGTGCTGTTATCAGGATGCCTTTCTCGTCGAGGTCTTTCCAAGACCCAAGCGAGTGTAGTTCGCCGCAGTGAACCCATTCAGACCGTTCAACGTCTGAAGGGTAATCATGGAAACCGTCCGGCTCAATGGTTTCAAAATAATTTATTCGGACGCTGAGGTATGCACCGCAGGCAGTCCACTTATAAACCTGACGGTAAAGTTCGGCGGGACTATCTGAGTTTGGAAAAGCCTCGGCCAAATAAGTATTGTCGAGGTTCTCTTGGTCATACTCTGGTGGGTAATCGTGCATGGTGTATCTCCAAAGGTAAAGGGACTCACTAGCGGGTTTAATCGGTTAGTTGATCAATCAATCGTCTAGCTTCAGTGGCGCATGACCATCTATCTTCAGTAGATCCAGATGCCAATACCAGTGCGTCATGCTCGCGTAGCATTTGCTTAAGAGCAAGTAAAAGGTTGGGTGCTGCTGCAATCAGCCTAGCGTTATCTTCTAAATCAGATGAGCAAGTACTGTTTTCGAGTGCATGTAATTCCACCACTGTATAGCCTTCCCAATCAACAATAATTGCTTCAGTGGCGTTTTTATTTATGTCGTATTGCCAAGGGCCAAGTGTGTGCATGGTGTTTTCCTCAAAGTAAGGATGGTTGAGCTGGGGCGGGATTAAACCGGCGCATGGATCTAATGGGGCTGTCTCCGTGGTGATAGACCGATCTGATGCGGTGGTCGAGCGCGTGCGCGGTGAGTGCGCGGATAAAGCGGGGCGCATCGCAGTCCTCTTCGAGATAGGCGTGCGTGCTGTCGTGGTAACTGTACCGGCTGGGTGTCAGTCCGAGCGAGTAAACAAGGCCCAGCGGCGCTTTAATCCAGCCATGTGCTGAGTCGTGGATGTGTGTGAGTTCAATCATGGTTAGAGGCTCCGGTGTGCTTTGGTGATAGCGTCCATCGCGGCAAGTCGTTGATGGCGTGTGTCGTACGTTTCAGGGCAAGCGGCAAGCAGGTCTACCAGTGCGGCAAGCAGGTCGGGCGCGGCGGCCATGAGCGCGGCATCTGCGTCGAGGATGATGTGGCCGTTACTCATGACGCTACATCCGTCAGTGTCGCTAATGCGGTCGGCGTGTCTTGCGTCAATACTGCGGTGATATGTCCACGGTGCGCGGGAATGGTTCATGTGTGTGCTCCTTATGTGTATCGGTACAAAGCGTACCCAAAGGCCCCCACTGGGGGGCTATTGGCTAGGCTCTAACCGTCCACTGTCCATGTGCGCTTAGATGGTTTTCGTCTAACAGTCGATCCAAGGCCTTGCCCATAACTTCGTAAGCAACATCGTGCGATATGCGGCCGTTCGGCATGATGTAAGGCGGTTCTGAAATTATTGTTTGCGCCCATTGCATTTCGATAAGATTGAATTGGCTATTGGTCATGTGTGTGCTCCTGTTAGTTGTGGGGTATTGCTGCGCAAGCATCGCATACAATAGGTCGGCGGTCAATAGCCTATTGTCAGTGATAGTAGACCGTTCATCGGATAGTGTGATAAGTTTCCGGCTTGTTTCCATGGAGGGGGAAAATGACGCGATTACCACCGGCAGCGGTCAAGGCTTTAGCGCAAGGCGTGCCAGCAGATAAGGTGCTGATGCCCCATGTTCAGCTTACCGCCAAGCAAAAAGCACTGGTGCAAGCCATAGCATCGGGCGCAACAAAACGGGAAGCATACTTGGCGACACATAACCCGAGAACATCCAATAGCAGGACACTTAGCATGATGGCAAGTCGAGCGGCTGCAAGCGATAACGTACAGATTGCGCTAAGTCAACAACAGGCGGTCGAGCGGCTGAGGTATTCGCAGAACCCCCTGCAAATCAGGGAATTCGTCGTTGACAGCCTCCAACACGAAGCCAGAACCGCCCAAAAACCCGCCGATAGACTACGAGCATTAGAGCTACTGGGCAAGCTGGCAGACGTTGGCGCATTCGAAACGCGCTCCGTTATCACCCACCGCACTGACTCACGAGATGCGCTCCGTGCGAAACTGGCCCGACTGGCGGCCATTGAGGTGGAGGTAACAGAGACCCCCACCGTACCCCCACCCCCCCAAACCGACCGGCTTGCTGTGGGGTCGTCTCCGTCCACTAATCCCCACCAACAATCCACCGAAGTTATCGATCCCCAACCCGAGCTGTCCTCACGTTATGACAGCACCGATGAGGTGTCCTCACGTTATGACACCCCGGGGTATGAAAATGGAGTTGAGGAGGCGAAGGAGGAGGAATCTGTGGATACCACCCCCTTGGAAAAAGAAGTGGGTTCCCATAGGAAGGGGGGTAAAAAAAAGGATAGACCTATATGGGAAGATCCGAAGCGTTGGTATAAGGAGGTATTGGGGGAGTTGCCTAAGCCTATAGAGGAGATGCCCTTAGAGGAGGCCAGGAGGTTGATTCAGGAGAAGTTGAAGTGACGCCGATACAGCGTAATGTGTATATTGCTGTTAGGGAGTGGTGGTCTTTGTATCATTTTGGGCCTACCTATGAGGACATAAGATTTTGTTTGATGTATGAGACTCGGTCGGCGGTGTGGAAAACGGTTCAGAGGTTAAAGAAGAAAGGATATTTGAAGACCGTTCCTGGTATGTCTCGGAGTATATGTTTGACAAAGAATATTCCAGATGTCTGATTTGAGAATGTACGCTCGGGCGGCGTTGAAGCACTTGCATCTTCTGACGAAAGAGGAGCAAGAGTTGTTGTTTGATGAGATAAGCCGGATGGAGGAAGAGGATCTTAGGTTGCAAGCGCAGCGGAGTTTCTTGCCTTTTGTAAAAAGAATCTGGCCGGGATTTATTGAGGGACAACATCATAAGTTGGTAGCTGAAGCTTTTGAAGAAGTGGTGTTTGGCGACTGTAAAAGGTTGATTATTAATATTCCGCCGAGACATACAAAAAGCGAATTTGCTTCGTATGCATTGCCTGCTTGGTTTTTAGGAAATTTTCCAGAAAAGAAAGTCATACAGACATCTCATACGGCTGAATTGGCGGTGGGATTTGGCAGAAAGGTAAGAAATCTTGTAAATTCCGAAGAGTTTAGGGCGATATTTAATGAAATAAAGTTGCAGCAGGATTCCAAGGCGGCTGGAAGGTGGAGTACAAACAAGGGCGGCGAGTATTTTGCTATTGGCGTTGGTGGTGCTGTAACAGGAAAGGGTGCGGATCTTTTAATTATTGATGATCCGCATTCAGAACAAGAAGCAAAGCTAGCAATTCACAAGCCTGAAGTGTTTGATTCGGTGTATGAATGGTATACATCGGGGCCGAGACAGCGTTTGCAGCCAGGGGGCAGGATAATCCTGGTCATGACTCGATGGTCGTTGAGAGATTTATCGGGACAGGTACTGAAGTCTAGTGCAACAAGAGGTGGCGATGAATGGAAAATTATAGAATTGCCTGCAATATTGCCATCAGGTAAGTCTTTATGGCCGCAATTTTGGAAATTAGAGGAATTATTAGCGTTAAAAGAAGAACTGCCGGTTAGCAAATGGTTGGCTCAGTATCAACAGACCCCGACAGCAGAAGAAGGTGCGATTGTTAAGAGGGAATGGTGGCAGCGATGGGAGTCTGATAGGCCACCGCCATGTGATTTTGTGATTCAAAGTTGGGATACGGCGTTTTTGAAAAGCCAAAGAGCGGATTATTCGGCGTGTACGACGTGGGGTGTATGGACTTCAGAGGAAGGAGATACGAATATTATCCTTCTGGATGCTTTTAAAGACCGGTATGAGTTTCCGGAGTTAAAACAAAGGGCTTATGAGACTTATATGGAGTGGAAGCCGGATGTGTTTTTAGTCGAAGCCAAGGCCGCTGGCAGTCCATTGATCTTTGAATTGAGAAAAATGGGCATTCCCGTAAGTGAATTTACTCCGACGAAAGGCAATGACAAGGTGGTTCGGTTGAATGCTGTGGCAGATTTGTTTGCTTCAGGCAGAATTTGGGTGCCGGAAAGAAAATTCGCGGATGAATTGATTGAAGAAGTTGCGGCTTTTCCTGCGGGAGAGCACGATGACCTTGTGGATAGCATGACACAAGCACTTTTAAGGTTCAGAACTGGTGGGTTTTTGAGTCTTCAGTCGGATGACGAAGACCGAGAGCCTGTATTTCATCGAAAAATGGCTTATTACTGATTATGGACTACGAAACAATTTTGCAAACGCTTAACGAAGATCCGGAATATTTGTTTAAAACGTCGCGCGGCTCTACATACGCACAATTACCGGACTCTACAAGCATAAGAAATCGCTCCGGAGAGGGTCATCGTGATACGTCAATGGGGCTGCAGCCACGGTCAGGCAAAACAATTTTTATGAATCAAAAAGATGCGGTGCAAATGGGCGGTTTGTTTCAAAACCCAGACATTGGCACCTATTTTCGCCCAAGCTCTTTTGATAAAGACAAAGGATCTGGGCGTGTGGGGTTAGAGTTAATGCAAGACTATGGCCCACGAAAAAAAGGCTCGTTGTTTTATGAGGCAGATTTTTCGTTAAAGCCAGCAGTCGGCATGATTCCCGTCGAAATTAACCGAAGTGAGAGTCCTGTAGGATCAAGCGGCAGTGGCATTCATTGGGGAACGCCAATAACAGAAGTCATTGACAAAGAAACGGCGTTAAAGAAATTTGGGCGGAAAGCCGGTGCTGCTGGAATGGCTGCGACACTAGCGTCGGCAGCAAAATCGGCGCAAGCAGGTGAGTATGGGAAAGCAGCGTCAGAGTTAGGCGAGGCGTTTTTGCCGCTAGCTTTATCACCATCAGAGCTTGCCGAAGGTGTCACGCCGCAATACAAAAAAGAAGTAGAAGCGGTAAAAAGAATGACTCCCGAGCAACGCAAGGCAAAAATTGAAGAAGAAGAGCGCAAGAGAAAGAAAAACTCTTACGCATTTGGCGGCAAGATTGACAATGCTGGGCGAACCCGGCTTATTTAATAGGAACAATTATGGCAATGGAACCCGCACTGTATCGCGCACCGCTTGGTTTAGCGATGGAAGATGAAGAAGCCATAGAGATTGAAATTGAAAATCCAGACAGTGTCACGATTGGCATGGATGGGATTGAAGTGACATTAGAGCCGGAGCGCGAGTCGCCCGAAGACTTTGATGCAAATCTTGCTGAATATTTAGATGAAAGAGAGCTTTCATCCATTGCAAGTGACTTGCTAGAAGACTTTGAAACGGATCAGTCCTCAAGAAAAGAGTGGGTTGATACTTATATTGATGGCTTGAAGCTTCTTGGTTTGAAGTACGAAGATCGTACAGAACCATGGCCTGGGGCTTGTGGTGTGTTTTATCCCTTGTTATCCGAAGCAGCGGTAAGGTTCCAGGCCGAAAGCATTATGGAGACATTTCCTGCGTCCGGGCCGGTAAAGACTCAAATCATAGGAAAGCTTACGCAAGACAAAGAAGAAGCAGCGGAACGTGTTAAAGATGACATGAACTGGCGCTTGACGGAACAGATGCCTGAGTACAGACCCGAGCATGAAAAGATGCTTTGGTCGCTAGCCTTAGCAGGGTCAGCATTTAAGAAGGTTTACTACGATCCTTCTTTAGGAAGACAGGTATCCATGTTCGTCCCGGCGGAAGATATTGTGGTGCCTTATGGCGCAAGTGATCTAAGGTCATCCCCACGCATTACACAAGTGATGCGGAAGACCAAGAATGAGGTGCGTAAGTTACAACACGCAGGGATTTGGCGTGATGTTGAACTGGGTGAGCCAACCACGACGCTAGATGATATTGAAAAGCGCAAAGCCGAAGAGCAAGGCATAAGCGCCACGATGGATGATCGGTATCGCATTCTTGAGATGTGCGTGGATTTAGATCTACCCGGATTTGAAGATAGCGACAAAGACGGCCCGACTGAGATTGCACTTCCTTATGTGGTAACGATAGACAAAGGCACAAGCAAGATATTAGCGATTCGTAGAAACTGGTATGCCGATGATCCATTGAAATTAAAGCGGATGCATTATACGCATTATATTTATATACCCGGATTTGGGTTTTATGGATTCGGGCTTATACATTTAGTGGGAGCGTTTGCAAAATCGGGAACTTCATTAATCAGACAATTAGTAGACGCAGGCACATTATCAAATTTGCCTGGTGGATTAAAATCCCGTGGACTAAGAGTTAAGGGCGACGATACCCCGATTAGTCCAGGTGAGTTTAGAGATGTCGATGTGCCATCGGGTTCTATAAGAGACAACATATTGCCGTTGCCTTATAAAGAACCAAGCCAAGTATTATTCATGTTGCTGCAAAAGATTGTGGAAGAAGGCAGAAGGTTTGCCGCCACAGCCGATATGCAAATATCTGATTTGTCAGCAAATACACCGGTAGGTACGACGTTAGCTGTATTAGAAAGAACGCTAAAAGTCATGTCTGCGGTTCAGGCGCGATTGCATTATTCCATGCGGCAAGAGTTTAAATTACTTGCCGCGATTATTAGGGATTACACACCAGAAGAATATGCATATGACGTAGATTCGCCGATGGGACGAATGGTCAAGCAATCGGATTATGACCATGTGGATGTGATACCAGTATCAGATCCAAACGCAACGACCTTAGCCCAAAGAGTGACGCAGTACCAAGCGGTTTTACAATTAGCCGCACAAGCTCCGCAAATCTATGATATGCCGGAGTTACACAAAAGAATGCTTGGGGTATTAGGAATCAAGGATATTGATAAATTAATTCCTGCTGCGAAGAATCAAAATCCCAGAGATCCGGTATCTGAGAATATGTCAATACTAAATATGCAGCCTGTAAAAGCATTTATGTATCAGGATCATGAGGCCCATTTAGCGGTTCATATGGCTGCGTTGCAAGACCCGATGTTAAGACAGATGATGCAGCAAAACCCAATGGCGGGTCAGATGATGGCGGCGGCGATGGCTCATGTGAATGAGCATTTAGGGTTCTTATATAGGAAACAACTGGAGGAGCAACTAGGGGTTCCGCTTCCGCCTCCCGATGAACCACTACCTGAAGACTTTGAAGTTGAGTTGTCGAGGTTGGTGGCGAAAGGGGCGCAGCAGTTGTTGCAAGTCCATCAGAGTCAAGCACAACAGCAGCAAGCACAACAGCAGGCACAGGATCCAGTGGTGCAGATGCAGCAAGCTGAATTGCAGTTGCGAGCGCAAAGAGAGCAAAGAGAAGCCGCGATGGATCAGGCTGAGTTGCAGTTGAAGATGCAAGCGCAGCAAGACAAGGTGAGGCTAGAGCAGCAAAGGATTGCAAGTCAAAACGCAATAGCCGAACAAAATCTTGCGGCAAAGATGGTGGATAAAGCAGTTGAAATCCAAAGAGAGAAGATGCGGGGTGTGTGATGGAGTTTTATGAAGCCTTGGATTTAGAGTTGAAAAAACAGATTCGTTACTTAGAGGACCAACTTTCTCAGGGAAGCATGAAATCTTTTGAGGAATACAAATTCGTCTGCGGTCAGATTCAAGGTCTGCTGATTGCAAGGCGATTCAATGAAGACCTTGCCAACAGATTAAAGGATCACGATGACTGAGGTCACGCAAGAACAGGCCGCGCAATTGCCCGAACCCACGGGCTATCGAATGTTGTGTGCGCTGCCAGAGGTAGAAGACAAGTTTACTAATGGCATTTTAAAGCCCGATGCTTTAGCAAAGATTGAGGAGTTCAGCACGGTAGTGTTGTTTGTCATCAAACAAGGGCCGGATTGTTACAAGGACAAAGACAAGTTCCCCACAGGTCCGTGGTGCAAGGAGGGTGATTTTGTATTAGTTCGAGCATATTCAGGAACGAGATTCAAGATTCACAATCGAGAGTTTCGTTTAATTAATGACGACACGGTAGAAGGTGTTGTCGAAGACCCACGCGGATATAGCCGCGCATAAAGGAGTGTTCATGGAAAACGAAGATCACATTGAAGTAGAAGTTGAGGGCGAGGACGTTGAGATTGTTGATGACCGCCCCGAGGCGGATAAAAATGCAACGCCGTTAAAGACTGATCCATCAGAAATTCCCGACGAAGAAATCCGTCAGTATTCTGAGAATGTCAAAAAACGGATTCAGCATTTAAAGCATGGATACCATGACGAGCGCCGCGCCAAAGAGGAGGCGCAACGTGAGCGTGAAGCGGCAATTGCTTATGCCAAACAAATTGCAGAGGAGAACTCGCAGCTCAAAGAAAAGCTTTCTACGGGAGAGTCCACGTTAATCAAAACCATGCAGTTTGCAACGGAAAAAGAATTAACCGAAGCCGAGCGTGCGTTTAAAGAAGCCTTAGATAGCCAAGACAGCGAAAAAATCTTAAAAGCGCAGAAAGCTTTGAATGTAGCAATGTTCAAATCAGATCGCGTCAAGGGATTTAAACCACAACAGTTGCCACCGACACAAACACCTGTCTATAATCCGCAACAAGAGGTTCCTGTAGACCGTCGCGCCGAGAGCTGGAAAAACCAAAATCCGTGGTTCGGTCAATCAGGACAACCTGGGGTTGATGATGAGATGACATTTTTTGCCATGGGCCTGCATAAAAAGCTGACTCGGGAACGTGGCGATCAATATGCATTGACCGATGAGTATTACGAGAAAATAGATTCTCGCGTAAGGGAAAAATTCCCAGAGTATTTTGGCATTCAGGATGGGCCAAAAGAAGAAACTAAACGTCCTGCTTCGGTGGTTGCCCCGGCAACGCGCAGTTCGCCACCTAAAAAACTGAAACTGACGCAGTCAGAGGCTAATACAGCCAAAAGGCTTGGAGTGCCGCTTAAAGATTATGCCGAGCAAGTTGCTAAATTACGCATGGAAGGAAAGATATGAGCCGTGAAACCCGTGAAACATCGGAGCGTCCTAAACTATGGAAGCCGCCAAGCTCATTGCCTGACCCCCTTCCGCGTGACGGATGGAGACATCGTTGGGTTAGAGTTTCTGTATATGAAAAGTCAGACGCACGAAATGTAGCCACCCGTTATCAAGATGGATTTGAACCCTGCAAATGGGAAGATTATCCTGAGGTAACCCGAGCCATGCTCGCAACCGGACCTAAGACCGGCAACATTGAAATTGGTGGATTGATGTTATGCCGAGCGCCCACGGAAATGACTGAACAACGTAATAACCATTACTTGAAACAGGCCAATGAGTGGATGCAGAGTGTGGACAACAATTTTATGAGAGAGAACGATCCAAGGATGCCGTTGTTTAATGACCGGCGCTCTGAGGTTCGTTTTGGCAAAAGATAATTTTTAGGAGTTAAACATGGCTTACCCGACGATTTCAGGTCCTTATGGACTGCGTCCGATCAATTTGATCGGCGGTCAGGTATTTGCCGGAGCCACTCGCCAGCGCCGGATTGTAAACTCCAGCGCCAGTTCAATTGGCTTTGGTGATCCTGTAAAGTTTGATACTAACGGTTGTGTGGTTGTTTGTACAGAAACAACTGCCGCCCCGACCACTGGTTTTGCTGGTGTGTTCATGGGCGTTACGTTTGTTTCTTCAGTAACCGGCCAGCCGACCTTTTCGCAAGCCTGGATTTCTGGAACATCAGTTGCAAGCAATACCAACATTATTGCCTACATCTGCGAAGATCCAGATCAGTTGTTCCAGGTCTGCGGTGTAAGCGGAACCACGGTTGTTTCAACAACGTCAGGCTTTACCTATACCGATGTTGGTCTCAACGTGTCCATGGTTGCAAATACCCTGAACACAACGACCAAAGATTCGCGTTATGCAGTGGACATTGCTTCTGGGGCAACAACCCAGACTCTGCCATTGCGAGTCATTGACGTGGTGCCTGATACGGCATTTACCTATAGCGGCACGCTGTACTACCCAGAAATTATCGTCAAGTTCAATGCACCGTATGTCGTGCAGGCAACTGGCGTGGTGACTGGAGGTCATGCGTACAACAACCCAGTCGGACTGTAAGGGGAAACTTAAATGGCTATTTCACGCGCACAACTACTGAAAGAGTTGCTCCCCGGCTTGAACGCATTGTTCGGTCTGGAGTACGCACGGTATGGCGAAGAGCACAAAGAGATCTACGAAACGGAAACCTCTGAGCGTTCGTTTGAAGAGGAAACCAAGCTTTCGGGCTTCTCGGCTGCACCCGTAAAGAACGAAGGTTCTGCGATTGCATACGACAACGCGCAAGAAGCTTGGACGGCTCGCTACACCCATGAGACGATTGCTATGGGCTTTTCAATCACCGAAGAGGCGATTGAAGACAACCTGTACGATAGTCTTAGCTCACGTTATACCAAGGCACTCGCACGCGCCATGGCATATACGAAGCAGGTAAAAGCAGCGGCTGTATTGAACAACGGATGGGCATCTACCGTAACTTATGGTGATGGACAGCCTCTGTTCTCTACGTCACATCCTCTTGTGTCAGGCGGCACCAACAGCAACACGCCTTCTACCCAGGCTGACTTGAATGAGACTTCTCTTGAGAACGCCGTCATTCAAATTGCGGGCTGGACCGATGAGCGCGGCCTGTTAATTGCAGCACGTCCTCGCAAGTTGATTGTTCCTTCAAATCTTCAATTCGTTGCGACTCGTCTGTTGGAAACTGAACTTCGTGTCAGCACCAACAACAACGACATCAACGCGTTGAAGAACAACGGAAGCATTCCTGAAGGCTACACGATCAACCACTTCTTGACCGACACCAACGGCTGGTTCCTGACCACGGATGTACCCAACGGTTTGAAGCACTTCGTGCGGACACCGATGCAGACTGGAATGGACGGGGATTTCGATACCGGTAACGTGCGCTACAAAGCCCGTGAACGCTACTCATTCGGAGTGAGCGACCCGTTGGGCATTTTTGGTAGTCAGGGCGCATAGTTACAAGCGTTTTGCTACATCAAGAGGGGGCTTGACGGCCCCCTTTTGTTTGTCCTATAATTCACTGTGTCAAACACAGGAGAAGACATGGACACTACAAACCTACCCAAAACACGCCAAGAGGCTATGGCAACTGGTGCCAAGTATTACTTCACAGGCGAGCCATGCAAGCACGGCCACATAGCGCCACGCAAGACTAAAGGCTCATGCGTTGAGTGCTTAAAGGTTGAATGGGAGAAGGCGAATGAAACGCGAGCCGAATACTTCCGCGAATACAACAAATCAGAAGCCGGCCAGAAAGCTAAGCGCAAGTACTACGAAGCCAACAAAGATGCCGTAATTGCCAAAGCAAGAACTAGAAATAAAAACAAGGTAAGTCAATACAAAGCCGCTTATAAAGAACGAAAGCCAGAGTTATACAAAGAATTCGTAAATATGCGTAGGCGTAGATTTAGGCAAGCAACACCTAAATGGCTTACTGAAAAAGATCGTATGGAGATACGTTTGAAATACCGGCTGGCCTTAGAAATGACCAAAGCAACCGGAGTCAAATACGCGGTAGATCACGAAATACCATTGTTTGGTGAAAACGTATGCGGCCTACATGTGCCATGGAATCTTCGTGTGATGACGCAAGAGGAAAACCTGCGTAAAGCCAATAAGCTCATTGACACCCACCCCACAAACTGATACAAAGAGGCACTAGGATTTTTACCTGTACCGACTGACCTAGCAGACTTAGTAGAGACGGTATGGGGATGCGCTACTACGCGGAGTTAACATGGCAATCACTACCTTTGACGGTCCTATCCGTTCACTGGGCGGCATTTATCAACAAGGGCCGTCCACCATTGTAGAAATCACAGCAGACACTACACTTACCCCGCTGGCTCATGGCGGCAGGATTATTTCTGTAGGTGGTTCACTAGCATCTAATGTGGTTCTTACGTTACCGACGATTAACACCTCGGCGAATGTGTCTTCGTCAGGTCCGGGCAATGATCCTAATACAGCAAACAACGAAGGTGTTGTTTACACCATCTGGGTTCCAACGACGATTTCTACGTCTTCGCTGAAGATTGGCACAGACGGAACAGACCGTTTTGTAGGTTATGTATTGTCGATTGACAGCGATAGTACAGACGCAACCCGTGGGTTTGGTGCTGGTGCAAACGATGACTTTATCAACTTTAACGGTACAACCACCGGTGGCGTTGCAGGCACATGGGTGCAGATTGTTGCAATCGCGGCGTTAAAGTACATGGTCACTGGTGTAGCCGTTGGTTCGGGTACAGTAGCCACACCGTTTGCAACGTCTTAATAGGGGTGCATCATGGGGATGCAAACCGATGTTAAACAGGCGCACCTCAACGGATCGGGCTTCTTAGTAAAGAGTCCGGTCCGTGTTAAAGGCGTTTCGTTTTATGGCGTAGGATCTGCGGATGGTGTCTTGGTTTTGTTTGATACATCTGCGGCAGCGGTATCTGCAAGCGTAACTTACGGTAGATCAGGGACCACGGTGACGGTAAGTAAAACCAATCACGGTCTTATCACGGGCGATGTTATTGGTATCCACTTTGCTACTGGCACAGGCGGCACGGCAACGGATGGAACGTATACGATCACACGAATTGATGCCAATACGTTTACCCTGACAGATATTAATACGGGGACAATCACCGGATCGCCAGCAGCGGTATATGCTGTCGGGCGCTGGTTATTGACTTATGAGTGTGATACCACAGATGTCTTTCAAAATGCTCCGCTTATCCCCAGCGAAGGTGTAAGAGCCTTAACAGGGGTTTATGCTTACGCCAGTAATATTGCTGCGGCGCAGATCTATTATGGCTAAGAAGGGCATGGGGATTGCTACGTCAGTGAAGTCTGGCAATTTCCGCCCGACAAAGCAGGGCGCGGGGATGACAGAGAAAGGTGTAAAAGCCTATCGCGCAGCGAACCCAGGTAGCAAACTAAAGACTGCGGTAACAAGTGATAATCCCGGCCCCAAAGATGCCGCACGAAGAAAATCGTTTTGTGCAAGGTCGGCGGGTCAAATGAAACAATTCCCAGAAGCAGCCAAAGATCCAAACAGTCGGATTAGGCAGGCTCGCAAAAGGTGGAAATGCTAATGGACCCAATGATTCTTTGGAACTTAATTACGACAGTCTTAGTAGGATTGGTGATGTTTATGCTCAAGAACTTCCACGATGAGCAACAAAGAATCCAAGTCTTATTAAACAAAACCCGAGAGGAAATAGCCCGTGACCACATCACTCGCGCAGAAGTTCGCGCAGACCTTGAAAAAATTATGCAACGCTTTGACGCAGGCTTTGAGCGGCTTGAAGCAAAGATTGATGCGCTTGCTCGGAAAGGATAGTCATGAAAAAACGTAAGATGCGCCGTTTCCAAGAGGGCGCTTATTTAGATATTGATCGGGAACCGCTAAGAGATTCAAGTGGCGAGATTGTAAGAGATAGCAGTGGAGAGCCTGTTATGTCTGGTGGCAGCCCGGATATTTCAGACACTTCAGATATTGAGCGTTTTAAAAGACTTGCTGCTGCAAGACAACAGGCTCCAACTCCACCACCAACCCCAGCACCACCACGGGATCAAACAGGTAGCGGGGCTTCTCCCTTAGATTTTACGCCAAGCATAAGACCTCCGATGACGGGTTTAGACGTTGCGCCAGGGATGGGTTCAAGAAAACCCATTCCTCCGGCAAAACCAGCGGCAAAGCCTCCGGCAAAACCAGCCTCTGTTTCAAAACCACCAGCGCAACCATCTCGTCAAGCTCAAGCAGAAGCAAATCTTAAGCGTTTGCAAGAAATAGACAAGCCTTTGGAACGCGTTAGTCCAGAATTAAGTTTGCTTGGTGGCCCTGCATTAAGAATGTTAAAGGGCGCGGGCGCGGCAATGGCTTCAAGACTTGCGCCAGCAAAAGCGGTTGCAGAAAAATATATGGGGCCTGCGGAACTGGCAAAAAAACCAAATGTACTAACACGCAGCCCGGAGCGCAATCGCCGTCGTTTGTTGACTGAAAGTAAAAGCGGGGAGCCAATTGAGGGCGCTGCGGAGCCGCTCAAATCGTTACCTGGAAGAATGCCTGAAAGAAATAGGCGTCGTTTATTAACAGGAGATACGGGCGCAACTAATATGCGTAAAGGCGGCAAAGTAAGCTCTGCATCTAAACGCGCTGATGGTATTGCACAACGCGGAAAAACCCGAGGGAAGTATATTTAATGGATAAAGTAGGTAAAGTCATGAAGGAGTTCAAAGAAGGCAAATTAAAGTCGTCTTCTGGACAAAAAGTCACTAACCCCAAGCAAGCAATTGCTATTGGAATAGCGGAGCAGAAAGCAATGAAAGGTTACAAAATGGGTGGAGAACCCAAGGCGATGATGAAAAAAGAAGTGGCGTTTATGAAAGCCAAGAAAGCCCCTAAGTCGATGATTAAACATGAAATGGCTGAAATGAAGGGTATGAAGGCCGGTGGCATGACTAAAATGGGAGCGGTGAAAACCGCTGCGCCTAGCAAAGACGGTGTTGCCATGAAAGGCAAGACCAAAGGCAAGATGGTCAAAATGGCTAAGGGCGGCAGTTACTGCTAGATGGTAAGTGGCCCTTCCGACTTTTGATGAGAATTGGTTTCAACAAGACGCTGCGGAAAAAATTCGCCGCTTTAATGCGGCTGGAACAACAATTGACGAGCTGCAAACCATTACGGATGCGGCTACGATTAATTGGATGCTTGCAAACAATTATTCGCCGCCTGCGCCTGCCCCTTATTCAGACCCATATGCTTATTACGATACCGGTCCAACGTATAACGAACCAGTTTCGTACTATGCGCCCACTCACTATGCATTTGATGGCACGGGGTTTTATTCCGAATATGATAAGAATGTTTATGAAACCCAAGTAAGAGCCGAGCAGCAAAGAATTGCTGATGCAAGAGCTGCCGCTGAAAGAGCCGAGCAGCAAAGAATTGCTGATGCAAGAGCTGCCGCTGAAAGAGCCGAGCAGCAAAGAATTGCGGACCAAAAATTGGCCGCAGAACAACAAGACGCACGAAACAAAGCGGCAAGTGTAGGTGTAAATCTACCAGCAAATTGGTTTTCATTATCGCCGCAAAATAAGGCCGATTGGTTTGTTAGCCAAAGCGTAACCGAGGGTCAATTACTTGGCGCCGGTGTTCCTGAGTCTGACATTAGATATATGCAGCAACATCTTGGGTATTACGATGTAAAAGCCAAGCAAGAAGCTGATAGACAAGAGGCACAAAGGTTAGCAAACGAAGAGGCAGAGCGACAGCGCATAGCAATTGCTCAACAAGAAGCGGCCCAACGAGACGCAATAAAAGCGCGTACTGAACAAGGTATAGGGGCGCTATTCCAAAACATTCTTGGCAGAAATCCCAATCAATATGAGTTACGGGATTTGTCTGAAGCTTTTGGCGCAGAAGTCTCGCAAGACGAAATTGACCGATTTCGTTATATGTACCTTGATGAAATTGAAGAAAACGAATTAACACGCCGGGCAAATGAATTAAAAGCAAAAATTGCCTTTGACAATCCCGATGCAAAAGTGTTGACAGACCGGGTCATCATTGAGTCAATTAATAATAATTGGTCGCCGCAAGAGTCTTTAGCTTTAATAAATAAAGCATTTGGTGTAAATAAAACAATGGCCGATTATGAACGAGCCATGGAGGAGTTTTTTGGAAACACCGTAACAAATATGTTGTCTAACGGAGCCACAGTAAACGAAATAAGGCAAATTGCTGAAGAACAAGGAATACGTCCCGATGTAGCAGAAATTATTATAAATCAAACAACCAATACACTAGAAGACAAAAAAATTAGAGATGATACAAAAAATTTAATTACTATTAAAACTGTTGATGGTAAGCAAGTTCAAGAATTAAATGTAGCCGGTCTTATCAAATGGGCGGATTCACAAAAGCTTTCGTACACCGATGTTGCAGATGCATATAAGTCGATATTCCCGGATTTGACGACCGATATGTTAGTGTATGAACGCGACCGAACAATATTTAACAATTTAGTAGACCCTGACACCAAGCAAATTAATTTTAGCGAGGCAATAAAAGAGGCAATTAATCGCGGCATTGAAAAAGACAATTTAGCGGGGTTTTTCGGCAAAACCGAAGCAGAATTTACGGACCTCGTAAAAAACAATCTTGGCGCAATCGCAAGTCAACTGCGCCAAAGTGGAGTGAATCCAGAGGCGGGATTGGGCGATCTTTTAGGAATCGAAGCAGATGCAACAACAAATGCACTAAAAACCTATGATTTAACGCAATCTCTTAATTTATTAGCTGTAAAAGACAGCCAAGGCAACTCTTCGATCCCCATGGATCGGTTGATAAAATTTGGGCAAGACTATAATGTATCAGACCAAGAAATCGCCAATATATTAAACATTAAACCGGCGGATTTGGTAACGGCTCGCCAACAAATCGCCGACACAAAAGATCGTAGTGCAGTAAGTGCCACATTAGATCAGTTGGGGGCTGACGGGCAATTAACATATAACGAATTGCTTGGCGTTATCGGCGATAAACAAATGTCTATTGAAGAGTTTGTGAACAGATATTTGGCAGGAGATAAAGCCAAAACGATTAGCGAGCTAAAAAAAGAGGCGGCATTTACACCAGAACAAAGAAATGTACGAGACGCATATATATCATTTAATAGCCAATTTACTAAAGATAATCCAGCAACATATGGAGATATTGCGGAGTTTATTGGCAAACAGGGATTGACAGACAAACAAGCAGTTGATGCGTTAGGAACATTTGGCCTATCTTTGGAGGCGCTTTCCGAGTATCGAACAGATAAGCAAATGATGGATAAGCTTGCCGAAGCGCAAGGCGACGGAACGCTGTCATTCAACGAAATTCTGGGGGTTGTTGATAACTCAGGATTGACAATTAACGAGTTTGTTACAAAATATTTTGGCAACAACAACGAGGCTTTGGCAAAGGAATTATTGACAGAATCAAAATTTACACCGCAAGAGCGAGCCGAGCGAGATAGTTACAGAGACTTCTTAGGGGGCTTTACAAAAGAAAAGCCAGCAACATTGGCGGATATAACGCGGTTTATTGACCAAAAAGGAATTTCCGACGCACAGGCGGAAAAGTTGTTTAGTGGGCTAACGGATGTTTCGGAAAACCAACTCGGCTCGTATAGAAAAGACGCGTTTATCACAAGTGGATTAAATGCCCTGAGAGAAAACGACAATCTATTAGATTTAAAAGAAATTACAGCTTTTGCAAACACCAACAATATTCCATTACAGGATATTGTTAAATATGTGGCGGAACCCGCTAAACAAGAGGCGACGTTAAAAGCCTTAGAAGAAACGCGAACGGATTTAAGCTGGACCCCCGATGAAAATGCCACAATATTTAAAGCAGGAAACCGTCTTGTCAATCCTTTAGAAGGGGTTGCAAATTTTGGGACAAAGCAAATTCCCGTGCAAATTGGCGATCAAGAAACGATATATCAAGATGTACAACAGACGGCGGCGGATTATTTAGCAAGCAATCCGACGTTTGGGAATATTCTGGCGGGCCGGTCAACATTTGTGGAGTCTTATAAAAATGTCGATGGGAATCTTGTAAAAGTAGCGAATGAAGACATCACGCCACAAGACGTGGCGGATGGAAACGCATATTTTTATATTGGTGGAAAAACAGGCGGCCCGAACCGAGAGCGCATGGCGCAAATGTATCAAGCAACGGGGAATCAATTAAAGCCTGTTGGTGAACCAAAGATGTATCAAGGCGAAGCCGAGAGCATCAAAGACTATGCAATGCCAATAGCAATTATTGCTGCGGTGGCAGCACCTTATCTGTTGCCGGAAATTATTGGGGCGGCGGCTCCTGCGGTGGCGGGCGTAGAAGGTGTGGCGGCACAAGCAGCATTAAGTGGAACGGGATTAACAGGTTCGATGATAGCCGCAGGAATTCCTGTTTCCGTGGCCCCTTACGCAGCAACGGCGTTAGTCAATGGTATGTATAGCGGAGCCGTTTCGGAAGCTACAGGCGGGGATTTTGAAAAAGGATTTTTTAAAGGTGTTGCTCCAGTTATAGGGCAGTTAGCATCAAATGCGGTCAATCTAGCGCTTTCTGATATTTCATTGCCAGCGGGCGTAGATAAGGCTGTAGGCAATGCAATATCGCAATTGATTAGTACAGGCCAAATTGATCCAACGCAAATGTTTATTGCAGGCGTCTCTCCAACAATTTCGAATGCTGTGCAGAATGCAACAGGATTAACCGCCGCGCAAACAAACTTTGTATTAAATACGGTTGCAACACAAGGGGCAAATTTAACGGCTTTGTTAAATCCTTCAAACGCCATTAACTTTGTGATGGCCAATCAACAATTGTTTAACGAACTTGGAACATCGGCGGCCACAGGAACCACAGGAATCACACGAGCTGACCCAGTAGATTTGGGTGCATTTAATGAAGGAGAAGTTAAAACCTTAACGGCGCCCGTCGGAGAAACAAAAGTAGTAGGTACTTCGCCGGTAGGGGCATCAACCAATGTAACGCTTGGGCAAACAGGGTTAGAGGCAACATCGGTCCTTGAGGCAAATAATATATACAACGTAGGGCAAAATCAGTTTGTGTCTGTGAGTCCGGGCACCATGTATACGCTCTCGGATCTTTACGGATATGGCGGCACTGCTCCAAGTGATGTGCGTCCTTATGGTGATGCGAATGTTGCCGAAATTATGGCGGGCGTTAAGCAACCGGTAGCAACTGTGGGTGACGCAGGTGTTGCAGAATTAATGGCAAATGTCCGAAAACCCGATGCCTATCAGATGGACATTGTGGGCGCGGATTATGGAACGCCAACAGCAATTGACTGGAAAACGACTAGCATAAGAAAGCTAACGGACGAAACCGGAAAGGTATACGATATTCCACGCGGCGCGGTGCTTAATTACACAGCAGAAGGCGAGTTAACGGGCTATAGAGTTGGCGGGGTGGACTTTAGATTAGACAAGCCCGGCGGAGTATTTAAGCCTTATACGCCTGCATTTACCGCGTCAACATTTAATCCCGAAAATAAAACATCAGAACAGCTATGGGCAGACTTTCAAAAAGTTGTGCCTAATGCAACCCCCCAATTATTCCAAGCATGGTCTATGGCGGCATTAGCAGGTGAGAAATCGGGTGTTTATGTGCCGATGACAGCATTTAATCCGACAGAACAACAACGCACAACCTTGTTGCAAGATGTGGCAAATTTAGCGAAGGGTGCTGGCTCAGGGGTGGTTTTAGGCGGATCAGATTTGGTATTGGCAACACTTGGATGGGCGCAGGCCGCAGCGCGAGAGGCGGGATATGACGTGAAGTTTCAATCCATAGATGATGTATTACGGTTTCAAAAAGATGTCGAGGCGCGTGGAAATAAAGATTTCCAAAATATTTTTAGAAGCACTGTTATGAGCCTTCCTTCCACATTAGCTACTGCTGGAGTAGTAATGACAGGGGGTGGAGTGCCAGCGGCGGCTCTTGTTGCCGGTACATCCGCAGGATTGGTAACTGCGGGGCGCGACTATTCAGAAGCTTATAATCAATTAATTCAAAAGGGCTATTCGCCAAGCAAAGCTCACGATCAAGCGTTATTTAGAGCATGGGCTACAGGCGGCGCAGAAGGTCTTGGCGAATCCATATTCCCAGGCGCGGATGTTAAGTTAATAAGATCAATTTTTAACTTATCGCCGTCCGATGTCGTAAAACAATATGGCATCACATTAGCAAAAGAACTGCCTCCAGAAATCGCAACAGCAGCATTGCAAACGTATATTGATACACTGCCTGGAATTGGCTTGCAACCGAACCGAACTTATACGGTAGATGAAATGTTGCAAATTTTGCGAGACACGACAGTAACAACGGCAGGACAAATTGCTGTTACTGGTGCAGGGGCAAAACTTGTGCAACAAGCAACAAGCAGGCCGGTGGTAAATCAATCAGGTCAGCAAATATTAAATCGCGCCGGATCGCCGGTATTAATGTTAACCAACCAACAAAAAACCACGGGATTCCAGCTTTCTTTTGCACCAACGTCTGGACCAACAATTGATGTGCCAGAATATGTACAATCAAGTCCAGCGGAATCAGTATTTGATGCGGTGTTAGATAACGAAGGAAAATATAATTACACGTTGCAAAGTGTCAATCTTGATAATAACGTATTTACCATTAAAACCAATGATGGAGATACGGTGACATTTAGCGCCGATCAAATATTAAATAATGCGTTAAATTTACGAACACAGGAAAACCCTGGGTTGGCGACCGATGTGCAAAATTCAATTGATATTGCAGATCGTTTATCTGTAGATTTGGCAACATCCATTCAATCATTGCCAAGTGAAAATATTACGGGAACCATCGTAAGCGCTAACACAAGGGGCGCCATTATGGAGACCAATGATGGCAAATATGTGTTTGTGCCGAATTACAATTCGTCCAACACAAAAGACGGGGTAGCAACGGCACCGATTCAAGTAGGAGATAAGGTTATTGCGTCGCAAACCGTGGTGTCCCCAATGGTTCAAGTCACACAGCCCGATGGAGGCAAGACGATTACCATTGATGCAACGCGAATTAATCCTCTAGCTGGCCTTGGGACAGTAATTGGGCTTAATGATAGTCAGGCTTTGGTAGTGACGCCAACTCAACAAGTAGCAACGGTGGATCGAGCAAATTTATCGTCAACGCCAGAAATAGGAAAAAGCATTCCGATCAATCAATCCATAATAAGCAGTTTAAATGTTCCAATAACAACCATTCAAGATGACTTTGGTTTAACTTCGGCGCAAGTAGCTCAAAGTCTTTTAACACCAAGTCTTACGGCATCGCAACTTCCGTCATTGGTGACAATAACAAATCCAGCGGGCGCAACAACATTGTTGGATACATCAAAACCCAATGTGGGTATTGGTAACATTGTAAGCGTCAATCCTGGCGCAAATACGGCTTTGGTTTCAACTGCTACAGGAAGTCCGCAAGTAGTGGACATACAAGGGGCGTCAGTTACTGTAGGCTCGGATATCTTTTTCAATCCAACAACAAGCACCATATTAGGCACCCCCGTAACACCACAAATAACTACACAAACACAACCACAAGTCATCCAAGAAACTTATACGCCCATAGGTACACCAGTAATAACCACGCCAATCGTGCCCGGCGTGACAACTCCTTTGACACCGAGCATAACAACACCCTCAATAACTACACCATCAGGGATCACGCCTTCAATAACAACGATTGATACGGTTCCTGGAGGCGTACCCGTAGGAGTCGACACAATATCTGTAGGAGTGGATACAATATCTACTAGTGTTGATACAATCTCAACGGGAACAGATACCATACCAGGAGGAACAACACCGGGCGTAACAACACCGGGCGGAACAACTCCTGCAACGAAGCCTCAGTCGTTTCCGTCATTATTTTTCCCATTTGGCGCACCAACGACAAGGGAACTAAAATTTGATTACCCGGTGGTTCCGCCGCCAGAACTTCCGCCGTATACTCCGTTTGGACCACCAAATTATTTACGGCCATTGGAACCTTACTTGGGTTATGGAATTGGCTCTTTGATGGGAGATCTTTATGATGAAAAGCAGGGGTATGGGGGCAATAAACCCATCGAAAATGCCCAAAGCCCAATTACGATCCCGACGTGATGACACCGATTTTACTGAATACGCAAAGGGCGGGAAGGTGAATCAGGCTGGTAATTACACAAAACCAACCATGAGAAAACGAATGTTCAGTCAAATTAAGGCTGCTGCGGTTCAAGGGACAGGAGCCGGACAGTGGTCCGCGAGGAAAGCTCAGTTACTGGCAAAGCGTTACAAAGCTGCCGGAGGCGGGTATCGTGACTAATTCTTATGAGACCGAAGAAGAAAAAAAGAAGCGCCTTTCGGCGCAACTAACAGATGTAAATATTGACAAAGGCGGTGTAGGGGCCGCAGGGCGGGTAAGTTATACCTTACCCTTAGATAAGACTTCAGAAATTGAAGCTTATGCGGATTTGGAAGCAAGGAAACGTAAAGGCGAGAAGATGGCTTTTGCGGCTCCGATGATTGGTTTGGGCTACACCAAGAGATTCAAGAAGGGCGGGAAGGTAAAATCCGCATCAGCTCGTGGAGATGGTATTGCAAAACGCGGGAAAACCAAAGGCAAATTTGTATAGTTTTTCGAGGCACAACATGATTGATTTTATTCAAAAACAACTTGATGCTTCTGAAAGATTGTTCCATATGATGGTGGAAGACAACAAACAGCGGGTTCAGGATATGCAAATGTGGGTCAACATGACCGAGAATTACCAAAGAAAACTTGCTGAAAGGGACGAAGAAATTGCGTCTTTGAGAGCAAAGTTATCCCAATATGAAGTAGGGGAGAGGTTGTAAGTGAAAGCTCCGCAGCAATCTCTGAAGGCTTGGGGTGACCAGAAATGGCGTACCAAGAGCGGGAAGAAATCGTCTGTCACGGGAGAAAGGTACCTTCCAGAGGCTGCAATAAAGTCTCTTTCAAGTGCAGAATATGCAGCCACCACAAAAGCCAAACGAGCCGGTAAGTCAAAGGGACAACAGTTTGTCTCACAGCCTAAAGCAATTGCCAAAAAAGTTGCACCATTTCGTAGGATTGGAAAATGAGCACGACGGGTACGACTTCTTTTAATCCTGATCTAAACGAACTTGTTGAAGAAGCATATGAACGCTGCGGCAGGGAATTGCGCTCGGGATATGATTTGCGAACGGCTAGGCGCAGTTTAAATCTTTTAGTGACTGAATGGGCCAATCAAGGGATTAATTTATGGACGGTGGAGCAAGGTGCAATTCCACTTTATGCAAACCAAATAACTTATCCTTTACCCATCAATACCGTAGACTTGGTAGAAACGATTGTACGGACAGGGGTTGGTACGAATCAGGTGGACATTAACATTAGCCGTATCTCGGTGAGTACCTACTCCACGATTCCGAACAAGTTAGCCACGGGCAGGCCGATTCAAATTTACATCGACCGTCAAGGCGGCCAGACTTATACGTTTACAGGAACCTTAGCGGCAAGTATTAGTTCTTCTGCAACTACTATCCCTGTAACGAGTTTAAACCAAGTCCCTTATGCGGGTTATGCAAACATCGGGTCTGAGACGTTGTACTACTATGGAACCTCTACACAAGCAGAGAACGTCGCAACGGGCGCTTCGGCTTTTGCGACGCTTAACAATGTCGTAAGGGGCCAAAACAACACAACGGCGGCATCTCATAGTTCTGGTGCAGCGATTACCAATACGAAGTTTCCGAATGTGACTGTATGGCCTGCGCCAGACCAAGGATCAATAACAAATCCTTATTACACTTTAGTCTATTGGAGACTTAGAAGATTGCAAGATGCGGGGAATGGTATCAATGTCGAAGACATACCATTCCGATTCCAAGAGGCGATGGTCGCGGGATTGGCTTATAAGTTGTCCATGAAAGTTGAGGGCGGCCTCGAAAGAATGGCCATGCTTAAAGCTCAATACGATCAAGCATGGGAACTTGCATCAACGGAAGACAGGGAGAAGGCGCCGATTCGGTTTGTTCCGAGGCAATCATTTCTTGGGGTGAATTTCTAAATGCCCAATCAGTTTGCAAGTGGCAAGTTTGCAATTGCACAGTGTGATGTGTGCGGTTTCCGCTATAAGCTGAAGCAATTAAAGCCCTTGGTAATTAAGACAAAGAATGTCAATATACTAGCCTGTCCTGAATGCTGGACCCCGGATCAACCGCAATTGCAATTAGGAATGTATCCGGTGAACGATCCTCAGGCCGTCAGAAATCCGCGAACGGATTCTAATTCATACTATCAATCGGGTTTAAATGGGATACAAACGGTGGATAATGTGGTAAGTACAAATCCTCTTTATACGGGTGTCCCATTAGAAGGAAGCAGGACCATCGAATGGGGATTCAATCCTGTTGGCGGCGCAAGATCTTATGACGCCGGAATGACTCCAAATCATTTGGTTGGTGAGTCTTTGTTAAATAGTGTCACTGCATCTTAGGAGTAAACATGAAAGACATAAACCAAGGCGGTAAAATTGCAAAAGCCGTTCATAAGCATGAGCGAGCCATGCATCCGGGCAAACCATTAACCAAAATGCGTAAGGGTGGCCCGACTTCAGAAATGATGAAAAAAATGGGCAGAAATCTTGCTCGTGCAAAAAATCAAGGATAAGTTATGGCTAAGTATTCCATGAAAGTTAAAGGCAAAGAAATCGGCCCTGCCGAAGTTTATGCCGAGCCGCATACGATGGCAGGGAAAAAGGTCGAGGCGTCGATGAATCCTGGTAAGGAAGTGCCCTACAACCTTCAGCCAAATTGGAGGCCCACATCAGGTGTGTCTATTAATCCCAATGTTCAGGTAAAAACCACGGGAACGAAGATGCGCGGTACTGGGTGTGCAACTAAAGGTGTCATGAGCCGGGGGCCGATGGCGTGAACTGGGGCGAATTAAAGAGCGCGATTCAAGACTACTTAGAAACGACGTTTGAAACGGCGACGCTTCAGACGTTTGTTCAGCAGGCTGAACAGCGCATCTTTAACACGATTCAGTTTCCATCGTTACGCAAAAACGTAACGGGCAGTCTTACGTCTGGTAATAAATACTTACAATGCCCATCAGATTTTCTAGCGACGTATTCACTAGCAGTTATTGATACAGACGGATCGTATAAATACCTGCTAAACAAAGACGTTAACTTTATACGCGAATCATTTCCAACTCCTTCAGATACGGGGTTCCCATATTGCTATGCGCTTTTCGGCCCAGATTATCCGACGTTTCCGAAAGAACTGACATTCATTATTGGGCCAACCCCAAATTCGGGATATTCAGTAGAGCTTCATTATTTCTATTACCCAGCCTCCGTATCCGCTGGAAACGTGGATGCAACAACCAGTTGGTTGAGTGATAACTTTGATTCGGTCTTGCTATATGGCTCCTTAGTAGAAGCATCGACATTCTTGAAGCTAGAGCCAGATCTTATGGCAAATATCTCAAATAAATACAAAGAAGCATTAGTGCTTGCGAAACGACTTGGCGATGGCCTTGAGCGCATGGATGCATACAGGTCTGGTCAAGTTCGGGATAAGGTGGTGTAATGGCGATCATTCAGACCCTAACCACAAGCTTTAAAGTAGAGCTGGCGCAGGGTCTTCATAACTTCACGACGGGTACGGGCGATGTCTTTAAATTGGCCTTATATACCGCCAATGCGGATCTCGGTGCCTCAACCACTGCGTACACAACAGCGGGTGAAGCCAGTGGAACCAATTACACCCCCGGCGGGATTGTCCTCACAAACATCACGCCAGCCTTTCAAGGAACTACTGCGTATTGGTCTTTTGACACGGCAACATTTACGAATGTCACAGTAACTGTTAATGGCGCTTTAATTTATAACTCAACCAATGGAAATCGTTCAGTTGCAGTATTAAACTTCGGGGTAAATATCACCAAGACAGCACAAAATTTGGTGGTTACATTCCCGGCGAATGATGCTACTAACGCTGTTTTAAGGATTGCATGATGGAAAAAGCACGAACAAATGACCAATTTTCAAGTGGCCTAACAGCCAAAACAGGCTCGACCGAAAAGGCTCTGGCTTGTGGCAGATATATTGCCGAGTGCCATGACAAAGATGGCAACCTGAAATGGGTGGCAAAGGGCGATAATTTGGTGATGAACGGCGGTCTTCAGTATATGGCTGGCACTGCCTTGGTTAGTACAGCTCAGATCACAACGTGGTATGTCGGTCTTTATGGTGCATCAGCAAGTAATACACCGGCAGCTTCAGACACCATGTCTTCTCACGCAGGCTGGACCGAAATTGACTGCTATAGCAATGCAACAAGACCGGCGGCAACATTTGCTGCGGCAACTAATGCAAATCCTTCGGTAGTCACAAATACTTCCAACAAAGCCGTGTTTAATATTGACGCAACGGCAACGGTTGGCGGGGCGTTTCTTACAAGTAATAACACCATCCTTGGAACGACAGGCACGTTATTCTCGGCAGCAGACTTCCAATCGCCGGGGGATCGGTCAGTTGTTTCAGGTGATGTGATTAGCTGCACTTATGAGTTCCGTCTTTCTGCATAAATTTATGGTACTCTCCTTAGACTTTTTAAGGAGATGCTATGGATATGCAACTAAACAGGGTATGGCGCGGAATGCACAATCGTTGTTATAACGAAAACCAAAAGTCCTATAAGAACTATGGGGCCAAGGGCATTCGCGTCTGTGAAAGATGGCGCGGCAAGCAAGGATTTAAGAATTTCCTTGCTGATATGGGTGAGCGCCCAGAAAAAGGTACCATTGAAAGGATCGATTCAAGGGGTAATTACGAGCCTTCCAACTGTCGTTGGGCGACAAGACTTGAGCAAGCAAACAACAAGTCAAACAATCGTTACATTACGATTGAGGGTATTACCCAAACAAAAACGCAGTGGGCTAGACAGTACAACATCGGCGTCGCAATTTTCCATCAAAGATTGCAGAACGGGATGCTCCCATTGGACGCGCTTACAAAACCAGTGGCAAAACGATCCAATTCAACACTTTCTGATGATGATGTTAGAGAGATTCGTGATACGTACCCACTCATGACGGCAAACGCGCTTGGTGTGAAGTTTGGCGTTAGCAAAAAAGCGATCTTGAACATACTTCATAATAGGACGTATCAAGATGTGCAACCGAGCAAGGTGTCATGAGTGAAGGCGGATGGGGATCAGGCGCATGGAGTTTTGGACCTTGGGGTCGATCAGCTTATGAGCGGAATATTCTTGAACTGGCTTCAGGAAATGACACTGTCGCCGTCCCCGGCGTTGAGTATCCAGCATCTATTATTGAAGCTGCGTCAGGTAATGACGAGGTTACAAGCAATCCGTATTTTGCAACTGACATCATTGAAAATGCTAGCGGTGCGGATACAATCTATGGTGCTGCAAACTTTGGTGGTTCAATTATTGAAACGTCATCAGGTGCAGATAGTATTTCCGGCGCGGCAAGTTTTATCAGTTCTATTTTGGAAAACGCGCAAGGCAACGACAGTATTACAAGCAATGTGGATATGCAATTGTCAATCATTGAAACAGCTTCTGGTGCAGATACAATCTCTGCTGTATTGTTCTGGGAGCAGATCAATACCTCTCAAACCGCTAATTGGACTGAGATAACGACATGACAGTCAATTACACATCTCTTCTAGCACTTGGTCAGCCCGTCACGGGAACCGAGTCTGGGACTTGGGGCGACGATGTCAATAACGCCGTTACCTCATACCTTGATATTGCAATAGCGGGAACTCAGACGCTAAGTACAGATGCTGACGTTACGCTGACGCTGACCCAAGGCACAAGTTCCGCGACGAATATTGGTACGACATCAGCCCAGTACATGATTCTGAACTGTACTGGCGCAAGAACGGCTATTCGTAACATCAATACGCCCAATTCATCCAAAGCTTATATTGTGATGAACAACACCACGGGCGGATTTAACGTGGTGATTCGTGGCGGGACAGGTCCAACGACAGGTATTTCAGTCGCCCCCGGCAAACAGACTTGGGTAGCTTGGGATACCAGTGCAAGTGATTTTAAAGAGATTGCATCAGGTGATGTAGACGGTCCTGCTTCTGCAACTGATAATGCGATTGCACGTTTTGATGGCACCACG
>OGWB01000004.1_pt1 | contig 30867 bp, 19 predicted proteins | sample 1575961 | NCBI WGS metagenome assembly OGWB01 (sample SAMN07581556, study PRJEB24739) | freshwater metagenome | place: Singapore | collected 2015-04 | reverse complement strand
GCGATATTCGTGCGTCTGTCAACGAGTCCGCTGCAAAGGGCGGTGCGGAATCTGCCTCTTTTGATGATGAAGACGAGACACCGCGTCCCCAAACGCGGAAGCCTGCTCCTCCTGCTCCCAAGAAGGAAGTCAAGCGGGTTGTTGAGTCCGATGACGAGGTAGAGGATTCGCTCTCTTACTTTGAGAAGTTGGCTGGCGACGAGTAAGCCACCTGCCTAGCAGCACGAAAGAGGCACACTTCGGTGTGCCTTTTTCTTTTATCGGAGAGTGCTTCTTTCCATAGTTTTAAGAGTTGCTTCGCTGTTACGAACACGCAGATCGTCGTTGTAGTTGTTGACAACCGTGTTGCTTTGGTTATACATGTTTTGTGTTGCTGCTCTTGTTTGTGCCATGACTGCTGCCTGTGCTTGTGATTGTTTTGCTGCGTAGTCACGAACTTCTTCCACTCCGCGACGATTCATTTCCATAGCACTCACTTGTTGCCCTGATGGTGTTGCTGCTGTTGGAGTGGGGGTAACTGTTCCAGTTGCTGGTTTTTCTCCCTCTGCTCCGACTCCTGCTTTTGGTGCTTCTTCTACTTTTATGCCTTCACCAATGATGGGTATAGATGACACAAAATCATAGATTCCTTTTGGTCCTATGAGTTCGGCTATTTGATTTCCTACCCATTCTCCTCCCATTGCTCCAACTACGCCACCCAAAACAGTTCCTACTGGGCCTATTGCACTTCCAAGTCCACCTCCCAAAATACCACCTATAGCAGAACCAAATCGTTTTGCTATTTCAGCACCAATCATTTCTTTCTTTTGTTCAGGTGGAATGTTTGGATCGTTTTTTATTGAGTAGATATTAGCAGCACCAATAAGAGGTTCTATTACTGCTGCTATAGGCCCAAGTGCTTTCATACCACCTAAAATTTTTCCAACATTTCCCTTAAGGAATTGCACTGGGCTTGCTACTGCTTTGGCAACTGATGCTGCTTCTCCTGCAACTGCTTTTCCTGCTTGTATAGCAGAACTTCCAGCAGATTTTATTCCTTCCCATGCCGAACCGAGCCATGATCCTCCACTTTTTGCAGCACCAGATGCAGCACTTGCTACTCCACTAGCAGCACTTTCTGCTGCTGCTCCACCAAAGCCAAGCATGGATTTAGCACCTTGCCATCCTTTGGAAGCGAGTCCCTTTGCTCCTTCCCATCCTTTTTTCAGTCCCCAATTAGTTGCTTTATCTGCTGCCCAATCGGTTGCTTGAGACAAAATTCCAGGTTGTCCTGCTTCTCTTCCACCCATACCAAACATGCCAGCCAATCCTGATAGCAGACCGCCTCCACCCAACATTCCTGACAGAGTTTTTCCTAATCCACCAAACAGCCCCTTTTGTTTTTCGTCGGCTTTGGCAACACCAGCCATGTCTTTCATGGCTTTTTCTTTTTCTCTTAATGCTTCTGTGCCAGACTTTTTACCTATAACTCCTTCTTTGATTGCACGAACATCCGCAGCAATCTGACCCAGTGTGCTAGATTCACCTGTAGCCAATCCTGCTAGTCCTGCACCAGCAGCACCTCCAACCATACTGCCTAAAGTGGTAGCACCCGCAAACGGCGGCACTCTTCCACCGCCGCCTTTGCCTTGAAGAATTCGTTCTAGTTCGTTTTGTCTGCTTCCTGCTTGAGAAATGCTTTCTATTCTTCTTCCAGCATATGACTCAAGTTCTTCTCGTCCTGCTCGTTTTTCTTGGAGATAGTCTCCAAGCAACCCACCTACAAGTGGTATTTGGCGAACTATGGCTTCTGGTGCAGCCTTTAGTGATGTTGTGAGTCTTTCTTTTGCAAAAGCAGCAAAACCAGTTTTTCTTCGCAGAGCACCCTCAACAGGTTTTATGATGTCTGCTATTTTTTTAGTGACATCCGATTTATCGCCAGTTGTTTTTTCAGCGATTTCTCGGATGAACTTTAGTTTGTTGTATATGTCTACTTGTTCTTTTCTGTCTTTGGATCGAACCGCTCGTTCTGACAGAGCAAGAGCAGATTCTATAACCGCAAAGTTTGCAGCGTTGTTTGGGTCATCAAGGTCTTGTAGACGCTCACGGTTTTCTCGCACTAATTGTTCAATTTGAGAACGAACACCTTTAGTTCCGCCTTTTCCTAGAACAGCAGCAGACAGTTCGGTGTCTCCACCAGATAGTTGCTTTTGTTTTTCTAACAGGGCTTCAAGAATACCGATTTTTTTCTCTACTTCGGCTTCTGCGGTTTTTATTTCTGGAGGTGGTGGAGGAGCGGTTGCGGCAACTGGTGTTTTTGTGCTGGCAAATCGTCCGCCTACTCGTGGAACAGCACCCCGTCTTCCCCTACCTGGACCTTTTTTTGCCATTTACTGGTTTCCTTGCCGTTTTACCCGTTCCTTCTCTTCTTTCAAGAATTGAATTAACAAATTTATGTATACTTCTCTCTCCCAAGGTAGCAATTCTTCTACCTCCGCGAGCGAGTATTTGTGGTGATGAATTAGTGAAAAATTAGTCTGGTAATACGCTGCCAGCGTGTTGTGGCAGAGTGCTATTGAAAAAAATCAGCCACAGACTTCACCTCCAATTCCACCTTCTCTTTGCAACTAGGGCAGTTGTATTTGAAAGCGTAGTGGAGTTCAGGCGTGGTCTTGACATACTGCATGATTTTTTCAAACTGATCGGGCAAGAGGTTGTCCACAAAGTCTGCCAATTCTTTGGGGTCAATGTCCTCTTTCTTGTGAACCTCATCATTCAGAACCACAGCGTCGATACAGTCTTTAGCCACTCCAAAAATGGCATCCACTTCAGACTTACTGTAGTCAATATCGTGCATGGACGGATACTTTAGTATCAGAGACAGAGAGTCGCTGATGGTAACTGTGGAGTCGATGTTTTCCTTCTCAACTCGCTTTACCTTTACATCTGCCAAGTTTATCTTGATGTTTGTCTTGTGTTGGCACTTGGAACAGGTAATTTGTGGCTTTACCTCTTCTCCAACAGACTTCATGCGTATTTGGAGAAATGCGTATTCTGCGTCAGCGGTGCACAACTTTTTAGTGTCCACCATTCCTTGGGTGCAGGCAGAGATAATGTTACGCATGGCATCTACAATTTGATTCATATCACCAGACTGTGCTGCAACTAACAGCACCTTTTCTTCTTTCACTACAAATGGTCTGTATTTTGCAACCAACCCAGACACTGGCAGGGTCATGGTATACATGGGTAATTGTGCAGATGTCAGTTTCAGTTTGTTCATGGTATCTCCGTTCAAATAAAGAGGATATAGTATTTAGCAGGCTTACGGGCGACCGTTTATCACCCCGTTCACAGAGCCGTCGATGCCTCTTCTGACAATTTTGCCTGTTGACGGATCGCGTTCAAACCACTGTCGCGGTCCTTGATCTCGCGGATTTGCGTAGATGGGAGGGAAATATTGATTTGGTATTGGGCTGAATTCGTTTGGGTTTGGTTGAGACGGTTGAGGAGACAGAGAAGGCGACGGGAGAGGAGCAGAGTTGTTTGAGTATATGGGTGTGTATTTTCTATACGCAAGTATGATGTCTTGAGTAGCCATCTCATTATCTTTTTCGTATCCCATCATAATTTCTCCAACCTGTTTGGGATACACTTCTTCAACAATTGCTGTGTATACAACTGTGTCTGTTTTGTCTAGCATTCTGATTTGCATGGTGGTAGTGTATTCTGCGTAGAACGAGAATTTATAGTTCTGTGGATTGCAAATCCCGTCTAACCAATTTTCAAAAAATACTCGTTCACGCAGATCACTTGATAGCACATACGATAATGCCAAGTCTCCTGAATACAGAGGCTCGTATGGCATCTGTCGTTGCGGACCGTAAAACCTGTAGTTCTGTGTTGTTAGTGATCTTCCTGGAATAGAGACAGAGTTGCATCGCAAAGTAAGAGACTTGGATAAAAATGGAGATAGCCCGATGTTGACACCCGATGGAGGAAATATCTCAACCTCAAAACGATTTGTGTATGCAATACTATCACGATAGATGTTTTGCATCATTTCATTGATGTTGGATGGGATGTTAGCCATTAACGGTTTCCTGACTGTATGGTTGAGTTGTAAGACATACGACGAATTCCCATCTTTCTGCCTTTCACAAACAAGGCAAGATCAACATCCACCAAAACATCCCAAAATTCAGAGGGTATTACTATGGGTCTTCTTCGCAACCCCCCTATTACATATCGTCGGTAGCACGGCTTAAAGAATGCAAATTTTCTAGGTCCGTCCAACACGGAATACGAAACACCAAGACGGGTAGCGGACTCGTCTCCTGCTCGTTTAACAGGCAGTTTGGTTTCCATAGCATCAAACAGCATCCGTCTCCATTTTTGAGAGATGTAATGCAGGTTCAATCCTTCAAATCCGTCCTTGTGGACTTTGGTTATAACCACCAGCGGAAACACATCGTATGCTTTAGACGAATTCAAAAACCTGTCGTCTTGCGGTTTATATTTAAAAAATACCATCTGCCCAACCATTAGTCGAGACGGGATTCGTAGTTCACCAATAGTGTTCAAATATTTTAGTAGTTGAACATACGATTGGTCTGTGCCACCCAATCCAGCCACCGTTTCTTCCAGTAGCGACTTTAACTCTTTTACTTGTTTTGCAGTAATAGGAGGGTTCATGTCTTGTGACGAAACAGGTCGTCCTCGGTTAGCACCCTGAACTCCCACCCCCTGCCCTCTGCTGCGATTTTGGCTGCTGCCCATTTAGCCTTGTTCGTGACCCATGTGCGGGCTTCGTTGATGTAGTTTCGGGACTGTCGTTTGGGTTTCTTGGGTTCTTGTGTTTGTTTCTTTGGTTTTACTTCAATCAGCATGGTTTTTACCCCACCGTCAACCGTTTTCATCTCTACAATAAAATCCACATAGTAGCGGTGCGGCTTTCGATCAAGCGGGCTGATATACGGTATCACTACCTCTTCAGACCCCCAACGAATCACAGTTTCGCTCAAGTCACAAAATTTCATAAATCGGCGTTCCCACATGGAACGATATACTATTTCTGTGGGGTTTCCAATATACTTTGATGGATTGGTGGGCTTGAAAAATCCTTTATATGGCATATAGATATGTAGAAGTCCTAAAGGAAAAAATAGCCAATGGCTGAATCAACACCACAAAACGAGTCTTCTCTGCCTATTGTTGCGGGTCGCCCGTCCAATTACGAAGAGATACGAAGCCAAATAGTTGGTCCAAATAGTGGTGATTCCATAATTGCTGCTTTGGAAAACACACCAAATCTAAAACGCGGCAAGCGAGAACAGCCGTCTATTATGAAGTATCCCCAAGATATTGGAACAGGTCAAGTTCCACATGTCATGCAATTCAAGATATTTTGGAGATGGGAGCGTCCAGACCTTAAGAACAAACTGGACGAAGCCAAACAAGAGAGTGAAAGAAAGAGTGAAACTCTAAAGACTCTTATTGAAAATGGAGATTTTGAAAACTTTGACATAAACAGCCTTGCGTTGTCTGGAGGAACACCAGAAGACGCTAACCACATATCAGAAATATTGAATGATGCTCGTTTGGGCAAAATAGCGGGAGCAAACACCCTTGGCAACGGAATTCGTAACATGGAGGGGTGGGAGGTTAAATCAATGCTTGAACAGGCTTATGCCAGTGAGCAGAGCCGAGTTCAAACCATAGACGAAAACGCCCAAGAGATGTTAGGTAAAAAGGCACAAGATGCTGATGAGCGATTGGCTTTGCGTTCTGGTTTCAATGAAGTTTTAGCAAATACGGACCCAACGACAGCAGGACTTCGAATCGCTGGTGCGGTTGTTGCAGGAACAGTTATTGCAAACCGAGACACTATAATCTCTGCTGCAAGAAGCAGAGGTGCAGGTGCAGGGTTTCGTGCTTTGGGTGGGGAATTACTGAAGGGTTTTGGTTACGGTGCTGCTGCTGGTGTAGCAACAGGAATTGCGGTTGATTGGGCAAAATACAAACAAGCAGCACCAGTTTACGATCAGATGGTTTCAATCTACTTGCCTATGTGCACAAAAATAAACCACACAGATACTTTTTCATATAAAGAAGCAAGCATGGCAGTTGCTAGTGGACTTATGGACATTCTAGGCGGACCAATAAAAGAGTCTGCCACACAAGCAATGCAAGGATTGGCGGTGAAGGTCGGAGATACAAAAGGACTAGGTGATGCTGTTTCGTCTGTGACTGGAACAGTAATAAATCCAAGGCTAGAAAAAATATTTCAACAAAAAGGTATCCGCGAATTCAATTTTACTTGGGAGTTCTATCCCCGATCTGCAACAGAAGTAGAAGAGATCAGAAACATCATCGACACGCTTAGATACCATTCTCATCCAGCCATCTCTATGGATGCAGACGCACACAAAGACGCAACACCCGAACAAAAGCAAGCACATACAAAAATAATGTTGAGAGTGCCTGCTGAATATGAAATACGATTCATGTCTTCTAGCGACTCCCCCAACTCGGTCGGTTACGATGAAAATCCTTACATTCCAAAGATCGGTCGCTGCGTTATCACAAATATTCAAGCCGACTATACACCAAACGGCGTGTTCTCAACATTCCGAAACAACGCACCAACTGCCGTGGTTCTTACCATAACAGTTCAAGAAGTCACACAACTTACACGCGAACATGTCGAGGCTGGATACTGATGTATTTCTCAAAATTTCCACTCATATCGTATCCGTCTTTTTCTTCAACCGATGACTCTAAGCGGTTAGTTGCTGCTCGCAATATTCTCCGTCGTGTTGCCATGAGCGAAGAAACCAAGTCTGCTCGCGGTGCTTTCGTTGAATACAACATAAAAGATGGTGAGCGTCCAGAACAGATTGCTAGCCGAGTTTACGGAAACCCTGACGACCATTGGTTGATTCTGCTTGCAAACGATGTTCTAGACCCGTATCACGATTGGTATAAGTCTTCCACAGCAATGGAAGAATATGTTGGCAAGAAATATAGCGGTTACTCTGTGTTCTTTACGAACTCAAGTGATGAGTTTTTGTATAACGCTGGTCTTTACGAAGGATGCACGCTTTCTCAAGACGGTGTTTCTTCTTCTATAACCGAGTATCAACCCAACCTGTGTAAACTTGTTGTTGGCTCTAGTTTCAACACAGGAACCGCCACGGTTGGACTGACAAACGGGACTCAACTCACAGTAAAAATTCACAGGGTGTTGCCTTCATATTTGGCAGCACACCACTTTCAAATGGTTGGATTCACTGCTACGGTTGGACCAACAGGCGAAAACGGAGCAGAAGAAATTCCTCAAGCAGACCCATTTGCATTGCAAACCAATCAATACACCGACTACAGCAAACTTGGTGGTCTTGGGTTGGGTAATCCTGTAACTGGAGTTCGAACTAGCACGGGTGCATCAGGATCGGTTGCCTTGTGGGAAACTTATATTGGAAAGTATATGGGCATATCGGGTGATGCCGTGAACATTTACGCGGTTTCAAATGTGATCCACGAGACTAATGTAAATGAGTCTAGACGAACCATAAAAGTTCTCCATCCACGATACGCCGACAGTGCAAAACGAGAATTTGAGGCTCTTTTGAGAATCTAATCTATGCCACCAACCATGCACGGCAGCAATCTGGTAAAGGCTGGAGACTACAAACTTTCCAAGTTGGTAATGCGTTCTCTTGTGGTTCCCAAGACTATAGACATAGTGAATCTGTATACTAAAATGGAAATATTTGAAGACATGTTCTCTCCGTATATGTCGGGAACTGTTTCCATGAACGAGTCTTTCAACCTGCCTGAAGTTTTTCCCATAACAGGTCAGGAAATCATTGAATTAGAATTCAAGACAGATGTTCAGGACGCTAAACCTGTAAAGAAACTGTTTCGTGTTTATAAATTAAGCAAACACGCAGCAGACCCAAATGGAAAGGGTCAGTCCTATACGCTTCATCTCGTAAGTGAATCGGGACTCATAAACCATTCGCAATACTGCGGATACTTTGTGAGTGGAACTGTTTCTGATATGGTTGCACAAGTTGTCAAGAAACACTTTCCTGAGCGTTTGTGGAAAGATCGGTTTGAAGTAGAGCCTACCAAAGACAACTATTCGTTCGTGTTACCCAAAACATTTAGTCCTTTCAAGGCAATTGCGTGGTTGTCTGACAAGGCTTTAAATTCAGTTGCAACAGACTACAGCCCTTTCTTTTTCTTTGAGACTTTTGATGGTTATGTTTTCAAGAGTGCAAGTAAGATCATAAAAGACGGATCGGTTGCTGTTCAAGACTACTATTACATCAAAGACAAGATGTCCGCTCCTGATGGATCGCCTTCAAGTCTTCCTGTTGATGGTCCTCTGTCTTCAGTTTTTCATAGGGTTCAAGCACTTGAAGAGTTGAACCGCTTTAACATGGTAGAAAACATTATGGGTGGCATGGTGTCGTCTCGTTTAGTGGTTCACGATCTCCTAAAGAAAGAAAAGCGTGAACAGGTATTCAGAGAAGATGATGTGTTCAAAGACATTACACGATTAGGAGACAAACCACACTACAAACCATCGGACGAAGAGAATCGGTTTTTCTACGATTTTCCGTCTGCTTATTTTTATCTGCCTGTAACCACATTCACGGCATATACAGAAGCAAATGGCATTACAGATAACATGAAGCACGAAGACTACTTCTTGAAACGAAAATATGCTCTGAACTCGTTGATGACTCAAAAAATAGCCATAGACATTTACGGAGACAGCACAAAGCGAGTGGGACAAGTGATAAATCTGTATACACCAAAACAGTCTGCGGATCATGCAATACAGCCTGAAAAAGCAGACAAAAACTTGAGTGGACAATATCTAATTACTTCTATTCGGCACTCGTTCTCCACGGCATATAGTTGCAAACTTGAACTGTCCAGAAACGCAATGAGGGTATAATGAAAACCTTTACAGGAAAAGAAGGATTTGTGTGGTGGCACGGTGTGGTAGAAGACACCGCCGATCCGTTGTTTTTGGGCAGATGTCGTGTTCGTATTTTTGGATTCCACAGCGAAAACAAAGTAGAATTGCCAACATCGTCTCTGCCTTGGGCATATCCCATGCAGCCTCTAACCAGTGCTGCACTTTCGGGAATTGGAACCTCTCCAACAGGACTGCTTGCTGGTTCTCATGTGTTTGGTTTTTTCCGAGATGCCGAAGACGCACAAGACCCAGTAATGATTGGATCGTTTGGCGGGTATCCACAAAAAGAAGCAGACACAAGTTTGGGATTCAATGATCCTTCAGGCAAGTATCCAGCCAAAACAGATGATGTAAACAACGGCTTGTTTCCTGTTGGTGTGTCGGTTGTAAAGGAAACAGACACCAATCGTTTGGCTAGAAATGATGCTGATGCTGTTGGAGAGGGCACAGTTGTTCAAAAGAAACTCCAAGAGGTAAAACAGAATATCCAAAGCACTCCTGGAATCAAAGACGGCAAATCACAATGGAGCGAGCCTGCCACACCATATAATGCTGTATACCCAAAGAATCATGTTCTGTATACCGAAAGTGGACACATTAAAGAATACGACGATACCCCAGGTGCTGAACGCATACACGAATACCATAAGTCAGGAACATTTACTGAAGTAGCCAACGGATGGGAAACCAGTCCTGATGGAACCCGTGTTCAAAAGATTGTTGGTGACGATTACGAAATCTGCTTGGGCAACAAAAAGTTATACATTGGCGGTAAAGAAGGCTTGAATGTGGTGGTTGACGGTCCTGTGAATCTCACCATCAACGGAAACGGCAGCAATATTCAGATAGACGGCAACATCAATATCTTTGCCAAGGCTGAAGTGAATCTACAATGCGAGGGCAAGTTCCGAGCGTCAGGCAAGCAGATGGAATTTTTTGCTGCTGACAGTATTGCGTTCTCGGGTAAGACTGTTGAGTTCATCTCTGACGGTTCTGTTGCAGTGGTTGGAAGCCGTATTGAATTGAATTCTGGTCAGCCTTCGGTTAGACCCTCCAAGGTTCAACTACAATGAATTACAGAGGCGACCATCGCAAATACGAACCAAACACTTCGGTGTATCGTGTTTACAATTACGGAGATGTCGTGAAACGGGACGGTTACTATTGGATTTGTGGGATTACTCAATCATATGGCTACTTGCCAAGTGAAAGTAGTTCTGGGTTTACTCTGATGTCTATCACAACCGATCCGTCGCCAAATCCAACAGTAATTGATGGAGGGGTTATCTAATGCCAGGAGTTTGTAGGGCTTACATAGATACTGCTGGAGGCACTATTTTGGTAGGAGACTCTTCTGTTGTTGTGGAGGGACAGCCTATTGTAGTGGAGGGTAATCCCGTGGAGAATCACGGTAAAGACGAGCACAGCAACGCAACCATGATTAACGGCAATCCACGAGTTGTGGTTAATGGGGTTCCTGTCTGCACCGAAGCCAGTCAAGCGTCATGTGGAGATGTTCCAACAGGTTCAGCACGAGTAATAATAGGATAAACCATGTCGTGTCCATGCAAGCAAAAATTAACTGATGAACAGAAGAATTTGGTCAACAGCCAATTAGGCAAGTCGTTTGTCCAAAACACAACAGGTGGTCAGGCAGGGGGACTGTCTAGTTCTCTTGGAAGTTCATTAGGCAAACTGAACGCTCTAAAGACTGCTATTCAAACTCCAACAGCAGGAACAATTGGTGGTGCTATTGGAAACACGGGAGTAGACACAGCAAAATTAAATAAAGTTATTGGTGATGTTACAAATATGCAAAATGCAGTAAACGCATTCAAGTCCCAAGCGGATAAATTAAGCAATCCGCAAACTCTTATGAGCACTATAGGCAGCATGAATTTTTACGGTAATCTTGGTTGTGCTTTAGGAATAGAAGGACTTGATGTTACTGTTTCTATAGGTGTGTTGACAGGAAACGGACAGAATGCTATTTCAATAGGTGGTGGTGTTCAAGCAGATTTGGATCGCATACTCGACAATTTTGCAAAGAGTCCTTCTGGCTCTGGTTTAGAGGGTGCAGCAGCAGAATTTAACTCTGCACTTGAAGGCATCAGTTCAAAAATAAACGAAGCCACTTCTGCTATTAGTGATGTGACTAATAAGAGTGTAAACATGATTCAACAGGCTGCAAGCACCATAGGAAAATACAGCCAAATAAATTTCTTTAGCACACTTGTTGGCGACGCTAACGATCCGTGTAACAAAATGAGCGTAGCAGTTAACAGTAACGGATTGCTTACTCCTGAATTTCAACAGTTGGCAGGAGTAGCAAACGCTTCTGTGGCTTCTCCATTTGCCAGTTCAGGGAGCACGACAACCAGATGAGCGAAGAAGTATCATCCATCTCGTCTTTTAAAGAGATATTCTACTCGCTAGGAGAAATGGTGGGCGTGTTTGGCGTTGGTATTGCCGTTGGTTTATGGACTATGATTAAGAAGCGTAAAATTACGGCAAAAGAAAATATAAAGAAAGAAGAAAAAATAGCACAGACTCATAGCCGAGTTCACGAAGCACTAACCGAATTAAGGCTATTGGTTCGTGCGTCCCGTGCAATAGTCTTTCAGTTTCATAACGGCGGTAAGTTTGCAGACGGCAGTTCCATCAAACGGTTTTCTGTGACTCACGAATCATGTGGAGCAGGAGTTCAGGGAATGCTTTTGGAATCGCAGGATGTGCTGCTTACCCGCTACAAAGAGTTAGTGGATATTTTAGATGCCCGCAGTAATAAAATAATCAGAACAAGTGATCTGCCACAATGCTCGTTCCGTTACGGACTTGAAATAAATAATGTGCTGTGCTTTGCGGTTAGTCCTCTACGATGTGAAGACGGACTAACTCCTATGGGGTTCATATGCTGCCATTGGTGTGATTTTTCAGAATTAGACGCGGTTCACGCAGAAGGAATATCTGAAAATTCTCTTGGAGAAGTGATCTGCACTTCTGCCAAAACCATAAACACCCACCTGACTCTAGGTAAGAACTGATGCCCATAAAAATCTCATCGTCCCCACAAGAGCCTGTCTACACAGACATTGACCCTACAATGACCCGAAATCTAAAGTCGGGAGATGTGAATATCTTAAAAGACACCAAATCCATCAAAACAGCCATTCAAAACCTTTTGTCCACCGCGTTTGGTGAGCGGCTGTTTCAGCCACAGGTGGGTGCGTCACTCCGTCCACTACTGTTTGAACCTGTGGATGCCATTACAGCGTATGAAATACGGGACAGAATTACTGAAACCATCCGAAAGAACGAGCCGCGTGTAAGCAATATAATAGTGGATGTTGTGTCTCCACCTGACTCTAATGAGTATCAGGTAACGGTGGAATACACCATCCAGTCTATTGGTGCGGTTGAACGGCTAACAACGCTGCTTGAAAGGATACGCTGATGGCGGAAAACTCAAACAATTTGAATGTTGTTGGTCTTGATTTCACCGAAGCAAAAGCGTCTCTACAGGCGTTTCTTGAGTCTCAAAGCACACTAAAAGACTATAACTTCAACGGCTCTGTGTTGAGCACCATTTTGGATGTAATGGCGTACAATACCCATTACCAAACTTTTTACGCCAACATGGTGGCAAACGAAATGTTCTTGGACAGTGCTGTTACCCGCCCGTCAATCGTGTCTCACGCCAAGCAGTTGGGATACACTCCACAGTCAGCACGAGCCGCTACTGCCACCCTGACCGTTCCGTTGAGTGGAGTTGCTGCTACCACAAACACCTATCTGTCTCGCGGAAGTGAATTTATTGGAACCGATGACGAAGGAACCCAATACAAGTTTGTGCTGCTAGACAATGTATACGCAAACACCGAAACTGATGCGTTTGAAAATATTGATGTATACGAAGGCAGCATTCGCAGAGTAAGTTACATCTACGACCGAAACAAGAAAGACTTCTCTGTTCTGCTGATTCCCAACGACAAGATTGACACCACAACCATTCGTGTTCGTGTTCAAGCATCCGTGACCGACACTACAGGTGCTTCTGATGTGTGGAGTGAAGCCACTTCGTATATCAACCTGACCCCCACCTCCAAAGTGTTTTTCTTGCAGGAAAAAGAGAAGGGGCTATACGAACTGTATTTTGGTGATGACTTCTTGGGCAAGCAGCCCGCTACAGGAAATCTTGTTTCCATCGAATACTTGGAAACCAACGGAGCGGCTGCTAACGCTATTGAAACATTTACTAGCAATGTGGCAAACTTGGGAACACCCGAAGCAGCAGAGCCGTCTTCAGGCGGTGCTGATGCGGAAGCGTCTACCCGCATCAAGTTCATGGCTCCCAAGTATTACAAGTCGCAAAACCGAGCAGTCACCGAGAGCGACTACATCACAGCAGTAAACAAATACTACACCAATGCTGCTTCGGTGTATGTGTATGGTGGAGAAACCACCACGCCTCCACAATACGGAAAGGTGTTTATTGCCATCAAGCCACAGTCTGGTTCTGCTCTGTTAGACAGCGAAAAGCAGAGCCTAGTCAAGACACTCCGCGATAACGCATCGGTGATGACCATTATTCCTGAAGTTGTTGATACCGATTATCTTGATTTGATAATTGATTCCAAGATTACATACAATCCGTCTGCTCTAAACATATCTCCTGGAACCCTGAAAGCGTTGGTTGTGTCGTATGCGTATTCGTTTTCAAATGTTACGCTAAACTCTTTTGGTTCCAACTTCTACTATTCTCAATTTGTTCGTGGCATCAGCAATCTGCACCCCGCAATCTTGAGCAACCAAACCAAAGTGAAGTTGAGAAAAACAGTCGAGGTGGGAAGAATAATAGCGTCCAAGGGTGTGTTTATTGATTTTGCAAACTCTATCTACCACCCACACGAAGGTCACAGCGGTATCGTGGTGACTTCCAACATGTTCCCGCACAAAAATAGAGACGGGGTTACTGTATACAACTGCACATTAGAAGACGACGGACACGGAATGATGAATGTAGTGAAATATTCTTCCGATGGCAGCAAAGAGGTAATCTTGGAATCTGTTGGAACAGTAGACTACACCAAGGGAATAGTGGCAATGAATTCCAAGTTTGTGCCACAGATTTCCAGCAACATTGTATACGGAATAACTATAACTGTTCAACCAACCAATTTGGATTTGTTTGTTCGTGAAAACAAGATTATTCGTGTGAATCGTGGTTATTCTGATTCTGTGTCTGTGTCCCTTTTAACTGAAGCAGCGTCTCGTGCAAGTTCTAACTCATAATTCTTATGGTTGACCTGAAAAACATCATTCTAAAAACTCCTGTTGAAACGCTAGAGCGGTTGCTGTCGCCTTTTATTGAGGAACAGTTCCCTTCGTTCATGCGTAGAGACTACAGAAAGTTGGTATTGTTTATCAAGGCGTATTACGAGTGGACAGAACAGCAGGGCAACCCAGGGTTTGTCATGTCTCGTTTGGATACTATTTACGATATTGATCGCAGTTTGGATGAATTCTATAGCCACTTCAAGGCAACCTATTTGGACGGATTTCCTGAATCGTTTGCCACCAATACAAGCGGAAACCGACCAAACAAGAACACTCTACTAAAGCACATACGCGACTTCTACGGCAACAAAGGAACAGAGAACGCATACAAGTTCTTGTTCCGTGTGCTTTACGATAGCGATATAGAATTCTACTATCCAAAAGAAGATATTCTGAAAACATCTGATGGTCGGTGGATAGAGAACATTTCTATCAAGACCACATCAGTAAACGGATCAACGCTGTTTAATGCAAAAGGCACTTCTGTGTATCAGTATATCGGAACTGCTCTTGTGGCATCTGCCGATATTGATAATGTGGTGCAATACAACCAAAACGGATACGATATCACCGAGTTCTTCTTGAAGAACTTGATTGGAAACTTTGTAAATTCTAATCCCGTGACTTTTGTGATAAACGGACAGTCGTATACAGAAAACCTGTATAGTGTGTTGTCTGACTTCTTTATTCAGACTCCAGGAAGAAATTTCCGAGTTGGTGATGAAGTGTTTATCACAGACACCAAAGGAACAGGATTCTCTGCATTCATTGAACAGACAGGTCTTGGTGGAACTATTAAAAAGATCGGTATCAAGAATTCAGGCATCAACTATTTCAATACGGTGACTGTATCGTTTATCAGCGAAACAGGTGACTTGAGTTCTGCGGTTGTGCTTGCTAGCCCTACTGCTGTTACACGATACCCAGGATTTTATACCACCAACAGCGGCAAACTGTCGTCAACCAAAAAAATTCAGGACGGAAACTACTATCAAGACTTTTCGTATGTGTTGAAGACTGCTGTGAGTCTTGACACCTATTTTGGTGTGTTGAAAGAACTGGTTCATCCTGCTGGAACCCGAATGTTTGGTTCTATTCTTGTGAAAGACGCTTTGAACAATATCGCAAACACATCAACACAGGGTGTGGTTTTCCGTGATCCTATAGTCGGCAATTACACACCATACGCTCTTCGCACATTCACCAATCTTCGCAACTCGACATTTTTGCCCAATCAAGTGCGTGGTGCAACTCTTCAGGTGTGGCTGTCTGCCTACAACATCACGGGTATAACCACCGATGGCGTTACCGTTGGTTGGCAAAAAATAGTGAATGATGCGACCATAGGACCAGATCCAGGCGGAACTCTTGCAACAACTGAAGATATTTTGGGCATCAACCACTGGCAAAGTCTTGTCACCGGCTACACATTCTCGCAGAGCAATCTCTATCCCAACTCTAATGTTTGGTTGACTCCCGAACTAAAGCCATATTCGTTGAATACCCACACAACAGTGAATATTCGACCCCTGCAATACAATTTCAGCGGTCCGTCTTATCTTTTTGCAGCCGTATCTCACGGATTCTTTGGGCCTAGTGGTGGAAGAATGGGGCTTACTGCCTCAAAATCTTATTTCGCGGTTGTGAAACCAAACAGGATTTCGTTAATTGAAACAGTGAACTCCACATCTGCCAGAGTTATTCTTGGAGATACCGGATCTTATCACGGAATAGTTTTTGGTTTGAGCGGCACGGATTTGACAGATCCAAAGGTTTTTGCTTTCACCAATTCCGTTGCCAATGGAATAATAGGGGTTTGCGGAAGCATTGGTTCCACAGGCGAGTGGAAATTGTTGTCACACACCCACAGCGTTGGAGGCGGGAACTCTGGGCCGTTTTCCCTTTTCTTGGATGGTGTTTGTCTGGGAACCCAATCGCAAGCGTGGGTTCCCGAAGCGGATTTGAGCAATGCCAACATAACCGTTGGAGTACGCCGCATTGATTCTTTGAATGACGTGTTTGACGGTGAGATCGCTGAAGTGGTCATGTATCAGGGCGATGTTGGTACGGTTGATCGGCAAAAGATCGAAGGTTATCTTGCTCATAAGTACGGGCTTGCAGCCAACCTGCCATCTACCCATCCGTACAAAACCACACCTCCTGGCGGCTCGTATGGCAGCGGAAAATGGTACGGAAACACAGGCGACTTTTATCCTAGTGGCTATAATCCGTATATTGGCTCAACCGCAGAAGTTGGAATAGACGGAACCACTGCTCCTCTTGGTTCTGGATTCTTTTATACTCAACTTGGTTATACCTACACGGTTTGTGATGAGTTTGGCGTGACTGCACACAACCCTATTGGTGCTCCTCTAGGCAGTACAGCCGCTTGGTTTAGAGGCAGAGAAACCAACTTGTCTCCTGAAGGTATGCGTGGGCTTGTGTTGTGGCTCAAGCCTGAAAATATTGGTGTGTGTGGTTCTGTGGCGAATGGTGTCAGCGTTGATGTGTGGAGAGACGCATCACCATCAGGCAACGATGCCATGCCACCCACATGGGACAAGTGGAACGGCATTCTAACCACCACTTATAATTCTTCTCCTAGTGGTGGATGGAATGAACAAGTGTATACAACAAACCCAATAACAAAATTGAGGTTTGTTTTCAATGGAGTGTGTGGTGGATTTACTACTGGAAGGCTTTTTATGGTTGGTTTGAATTCTGACCCATCCACGAATTCGAGTTTTAGTAGTATTGATTATGCTCTTTATAATTATGGTCCGTATGCTGCTGGAGCAGTCCTTAACAATTCTAGAGCGATTTATTATTATCAAGGGGGAGTGGGGACAGGAACACTACAGAGTTCTGGAACCAACTATTCGGCATTTGATAATAGTGTGTTTGAGATTGAATATAAAGAACCAAATATAGTTTATAGTATGGATGGTGTGGTGAAAAGAACAGTTTATAGTGGTTACGGAAAAACCTACTATATGGACTCAAGTTTTTATGGCGATTCTGGATATCCTACTCAAAATGGTCACTCTCTTACTATTTTGGGAATGTGGAATGGTGATACACCTGTCACTCCAACAGCCGCTACAACTACCACTACAAGTGGTTTGACTACTGTGATATACGCAGGAGTCACCGTAGACAAACTTCGTCCAACCCTTCAAACTGCATCAGCCAGTGGTGCTACAGGTGTGTCTTTCAACGGTGGCTTGGTGTTCTCACCACAGACCACATATCGTGGGGTCAGCCTTGCAGCAGGCATCTGCATGGGATTCACCGCAGCAGGTAGTAGTGCTGAAAAACTAATGACGGGTCAACACATGTATCTGAAGCGTCCTCTAAAGATTACAGACGATGCAGATATTTTTGTGGTGTATAGAACAACCATTGAAGGTTTGAGTTATGGTTACGGTCTGTTAGCGTCTCGTAATACCAATGTTGCATACGGAAACAACCTGCGACTTGACTCGGTGCTGTTCAACCGTTCATATAACGCAGAAGACCGAAATCCGTCACTACAGAACTCTTCGTATTACACTATTCTGCCAAACGGAACTGTTCTGTATCCAGGTTCGTCGTTGCCTCCTGCTGGGCTTGTGGGCTTCCGTCCGCAGGGCGATGCTGTTGGAGCAGCACAGAATTTTATTGTTTACGATCCACACCTTTCAGGTGTCTGCATGGGAACCTGTATTGGTGAGGCTCGCCGCGATTCTAACAACAAGATTGAGTCATTCTTGAACGGAGATATTGCCACAAACTCGTCTCCTGTGACTGGACGCAGAATTGTTTCAGTTTCGCCACCACCAACAGACAACTTTATAATCACCAAGAACTTGTTATTTAATTTTGACGCAGGTAAGACTGCTTCTTTGGGCGAATATATCACCGCTAAAAATATCAATCTGTTGGATGCGTATCCCCTAACAGAAACGCCTATGAATGTGTTGGCTCCTCAGTCTCCGTCTATGTGGAGAAGAGATAATGGAACCGATCCAAACCCACCAGACACACTTATACGAGTCACGCAAGACGGAACTGCACCACTTGGAAGAGATGAAGTATATGAATTTACTGCTGGTGCAAACGGAAATGTTTATTTGAGTTATTCTACCCACCCCTCTGCATGGTCAAATCCATCTCTTATTGCCAACACATGGACATTTACTCTTTGTGTTCGCAGAGACGACGGTGCTGCAATTACTGCTGCAAGTGTTTACATTTATGGTTTGGGTTCCAATGACCAAGCCGCTGGAACTGTTGAAGACATTGGAGACGGTTGGTATAGAATTACACGAACCAAGACAGGAACAACAGCAACAACGGTTAATCTAGTTGGAATTACAGGTCTTGTAGTAGGAACCAAATACCGTATTGGTCGTGCCATGTTGCTGCCGTATCCGTCTACAAGTGACATTAGTGGTGTTGGTAGGCGTGAGTCTGTTAGTTATCCAACTGGATACGCGAGAGTTGGAACCATTACAGCCAACGAAGTAGGGTATAGAGTTGGGCCTTGGGGCAAGAGTCAAATTGTTTGGGAAGGGGTGAATCATTCCACAATCAGTACATCTGCCACATTTAATGGTAACGGTGGATTCGCTACACCATCTGTTCCCATAGACCGAACAAAACTGTATCGGTTCTCGGTTTGGGTTAACCGTGCAGTTCTTGGAAGCGGAGATGTTTATTTTGGAAATGGCGAGACTTTGATTAAACGAAGCGACGGGACATCTGACACTACTCCATATTTTACAAGAAATGGAGCAGGAGTTGGTCCGTATGACGGCAAACAAAATAAATGGGTTTTGGTGGTGGGTCATATTCATCCCGCAGGCAGTGCTGCTGGTGCAAATCATCCAAACAGTGGATTTTATGAAGTTGGTAGTGGATTTACATATGCAGGACTTGCAAGTGGTTATTCAGACAAGATTTGGACTAGCACATCAACAACAGGTTCGCTTGGAATTTTCCTTTACGGCAGCAATACTGAAGGGTCAAAAGTTTGGTTCACGCAACCACGAATAGAAGTGGTTGACGGAAACGAAGTGTCTATAGAAGACCTGACCAACAACACCCCCAACACACTTTACGATTTGAGTCCAACAGGAAACATTTGTGAAGCCTTTGATTCGCCTGCGTATTCTTCTGATGGTGGTGGGTCTATGGTGTTTAATGCAAAGGGTGGACTGATTACATCCAAGACAGGGCTTGCTCTTGGTGACAGCGGAAACAGCACATGGGAAGCGTGGATCAAGCCAGCCTATGACACCTTCCCTGGAGCAAAAAACAACTACATGTTTATGGGTGGAGGCACTCTCCCATATTTTATTGCTCCAAGTGGAACCAAGCAAATCACTTGGGTTCCCTTAATAGGAGGAGCAAATTATGTCATAAATTCTCCAGTGAATTCCATCTCCGCAGGAACATGGGTGCACATGGTTTGTGTTGCAGAATACGACGGGGTGGACACAACTGCGAAAATGTATATCAATGGGCAGTTGGTAACAACAGCCAAATATTCAGGAAAACAAACTTATACTACTCAAGAAGGCGGCGGCTCAACAACCCCATTTATTACAATTGGAGACAGAAAGCCTGCATTGAACAGAGAAGACTATCCTGGAATACGGTCTTTCGCTGGTGAAGGATTTAACTGGCAATACGAAGGCTCTGTTTCCTGTGTTCGTGTTTACGCTCGTGCTTTGAATGACGGTGAAATCAGACAAAACTTCAACTCTTTGAGAAATAGGTTCGGGGTATAAGGGGACAGCAATGGCTGACGATACATTCCTTCCACAACAAGAAGTCCTGTTTGCTGCTGGACCAGAACAGTTCAACCCTGTGGACATTATTTTGGGCAGAATTGGAGCCAATGTTAGTTCGGGTGCAACAGGCACAGGCGTAACAGGCTCGGCTGCGTGGATTACATCGCTTCAAACCAACACCCCATCGTATTCGTTCGGTGGCGTAATTAGTGAAATAATTGTGTTCGACCGTAAACTTCAAGAGGAAGAACGCCAACAGGTCTACGGATACCTGTCTCGTAAATATAACCTAGACTCCAAACTTCCCGACTCGTATTATCTGTCTCACCCAAGCACAAGCGAGTTGGGTTTAACATATTGGCAGATTGCTCACCACCCCAACTCTAAAGACCTGTCTAATATTTCTGATGGTTCAGAATTTGCTGGAATAACCATCACCAATTTCTTGAACATGCCCGAAACCATCTACAAGTCCAAGGGAACAGTATTGTCTACAGGAACCATACTTACAGGCGATACATATGGATACATTGGTGTAACAGGTGCTTAAAACGGAGATCCCATGCCTGCCTATCTGAAAGCGTCAATCAAGCGGTCATATGCTGAAGGCTTCCTGAACGAACTGGAACGCAACGACAACCAGTATTTTTTCTTTGTAGCCAAGCCAACCGCGTGGACAGACGAAAACAGCCCACCAACTCCTGGAACTAATGAATATCCTGATAGCGATGAAAACGAACGCGAGATTATGCGTAATGTGATTGGGTATAAGAAACTCAATCCTAAAAATATTTTGTTTGCTCTGCCCCGTTACGAGTGGACCAGCGGAACCACCTACGATCAATACGACGACACCGAAGGGTTGTTTGACACAGATGATCCGAAGATTTTTTATGTAATAACGGACGAGAACAACATCTACAAGTGTTTGAGTCGCCCAACCGTGGACGGAACATACAACGGTCAAGGATTGGCTTCCACAATAAAACCAACAGGAACTCTTACTACTCCTGTGACATTGAGTGATGGTTACAGTTGGAAATACCTAGCAACTGTTCGTTCTTCTGACCTTCCATACGAACTAACCGATTATATTCCGGTAGATTTCATCACTAGCAGAGACGATACTGAATCAACCAACCAATACGCTGTGCAGCAAACTGCTGTGTCTGGCGAGATTACTCGACTTAAATTTGTAACCAACGGCGGGGCTTCTGCTGCTGAATATTCTGGAACTGAATTGGGAGCAGACAACCAACCACTTCGTCTTGGTAGTTACACCACAACAGGTGGAATAAAGTTGGTAAAAATACAGTCTGCCGATGCTGGAAACATTGATATGGCAAACTCTAGAGCAGGATACATTCTTCGTGTTTCCAACTCTACCACAAATCCACAGACTAATAACAATTACGGAGTCATCGTAGAGAGCGGAACAACAAGCGGTGTGCCTTATTTTATAGTTCAAGACGATGCTGTTGCATTCAGCGTAGACAATCCAACCCCAAACGGAACAGATTTCACCAAGTTTCAGGTTTTGCCACGGATACGAATCACAGGTGATGGCGGTGGTGCGTATGCTTTCCCGCTGATGACTGATGACAAAATCACAGGGGTCCAACTAATCAATGGTGGAGAAGACTACACACAGGCTAATGTAGCAGTAACTACATCCATCGCAACACAGCCAACAAAAATACACCCAACAATCACCTCCGTTTTGTCGCCCAAAGGTGGTCACGGCAGCAACATTCTGAAAGAACTTAATGTAAAAGACATCATCATTATTATTGAAATTCTTGAAGAAGACGAAGACAAGTTTATTGGTGGTGGCTCGTATCGTCAGTTTGGCATAGTAAAAAATCCACTAATCAACGACGGGTCAGACACAGTAGCGGGTTCTGATTCTCCGTATTATCGTGACATGTCTTTGGTTTATAGCGGTAGCCAAACCTCAAGAGATTTGGATGGATGGAGAGCCAATGGTTTTGATGGAGCATCCAAGAACTTTATTGTGGGAACAGAGTCTTCGGTTGGAGCAAATATTTCCCAACTAAAATCTGTGTCTACTCTTAACAACGAGCGTCGTCTTGTTGCAAAGGTAAGAAATGTGGGAGGCAATTTTACAACTTATCAGTCACGACCAAACGATTATATTGTAAACATCGGCAGTCCCACGGTTGCGTCTAATTTTATAGTGGGAGAAACTGTTACCCAAACAATTCCCGCAGGAACCGCAATCAATACTGCTGGTCTTTCGTATGGATACGCCATACAGGCAAGCGGTATAGTCGTGGCTAGGGACGCTGCCAACTTGGTGTTGCGAACCCGCAGAAACGCATTTGTTGCTGGAACACAGCAGATAATTGGTGCAAAGAGTGGTGCTACTGGAGCACCGTCTACCATCGCCCCTCGTTACGGCGAATACGCATGGGTTTACGATACAGCACGCAAGACATTCATCAATGAAAATAATGTGTATGATCTGTTCCGAATTGTTGAGGTAGGTTCTTCATATTTTGATCTGAACGAGACTCCTGCGTATACAGGACTCACGATTCTTAATTTGGGAACGAGTGTTAGTGGTTCAACAGGTGGTTTGGATGTTACCTCTGCGGAACTGACCCCCAATTCATTCTTTAACGGCGACTTTGTGCAACAGGGTGCAAGTGGTGACGCTTTCGGAGACTACGCCAGCGGAACAGTTTATAATTGGGAATTTATAAATTCGTCTAGCGGCAAGTTGTATCTTACCGATGTGTTTGGTTCTTTCCGAAGCGTATCCTCTAATGGGTTAACAGGCAGCACTTTGGGTGCGTATATTGTGACCTCTGTTACCACACCAGACATTGATCCTGCCTCTGGAGAGATCATATACATAAACAATATACGCCCGATTTCACGAGTAAAGGGTCAATCTGAAGAATTCCGCCTGCGACTAGGCTTCTAAAGAGGAAACAATGGCTTACGATCCCAGTATCTTCAATATTAACCCGTATTACGACGACTACGATCCTGCCAAGTCTTTTCTCCGAGTGCTGTTCAAGCCTGGATACGCGGTTCAGGCTCGTGAACTGACCCAACTCCAGTCCATTCTACAGGATCAGGTGTCCAAGGTTGGCGACCACCTGTTCAAAGACGGCTCTCGTATTGTTGGTGGTGCTATCAGCGTTCGCAACACCAACTACCTGATGGTTCAGCCAAATACTGCTGGACTGACAGATATTACAGACTATTCGTTTGTGTTGGGTAGCACAGTAAAGGTTGGAAACGGTGCTGCTGCCGCACAACCAGAAGGTCGAGTGGTTCACTATATTGAACCAGACTCCACAGACGGTAAACTAGTGTTGGTTGTAGACTTTATCTCTGGTGCTAGTTTTGATACAGGCACATCTGTGACCCTAACCACATCTTCGGACACACCAACAGATTACACCATTACTCCTGCCACAGACACATGGGCAAACGGTCGCTGCAAATTGGTTTCTGTGGACGACGGAATCTTTTATGTTGACGGGTTCTTTACTCGCAATCTGTCTCAATATTTTGTTCCAGGTAGAACGCTTGCAAACGGCAGCGGTAGTCGCAGAGACTTTGAATACGGGAGTGCATTCGCAGACCTGACAACCAAAGTGGGTTTGGCAATTACTCGTGATTCTGTTACCGAGAGTGAAGATCCGTCTCTACGCGATCCTGCTATTGGTTCTTACAACTATAACGCCCCAGGTGCTGACCGTTTCAAAATTGATCTGATATTGGATCAACGCCGCCCCGCAGAAGACACAGATGATTTTGTTGAACTGCTTCGGTTTGAAGGCGGAAAAATTACCAGAAAAATTGAGCGTATTACCTATGGCGAGATCGAAAAAACTCTGTCTCGCAGAACTTACGATGAATCTGGTTCATATATTGTTCGTCCTTTTGACATCAAGATTGACCTGAATGATGCAACACTAAACTATACATTTGGATCAGGCAAAGCGTATATTCAAGGATACGAAATAGAGTCACAGTATCCACAAACCGTTTCTGTTCCAGCCGCTCGCACAACTGCAACCGAAACAGATTTGCTGTTCCCATACGGTGTTGGTAATTGGATTGGTGTGTGTGCTGGTTTTGGTTCCGAAGGAATTGCCACATGGGGCAGCACATTTAGTACCGCTATTGGCACAACTCTAAATCACGGTTCTGCTGATGTGTATTTCAGAAACTCATCTAATGTAGTAGTTGGTCAAGCAAAAATTCACGGTCTTGTTCCTTTTGGTTTTGTTTCATCTGCTTCAGGACTGACTCGTGGAATTTATAAAATGTATCTGCACGGTGTTTGTGCTGGTTCTACCATTGCTGGAGCGGCAAGTGCTGTAGTGATGCCTCATGGATTTGGTCTTGGAAGTGGCAGAACTCTTGCTGTGTTTGGTATCACTATGACATCTACTGGTGCTACATTAAACGGTAGCAACGATCTTGGATTGGTTTGCGATGTGCGTCCGGGATACGCTGTGGCAGGATTTAGTGCAGCAGAATTCTATACCAAAGTCATAAGCGACACGATCAACATAAACGAAACAGCATCTTATGCTGTCGCGTCTCCTATAACTTATCAGATAGACAAAAATAAATTGGTTGGTATTTTTACTGCTCCTTCCAACACAGCCGTAAAATTCCCGTCACAATATGGAGTGAATGGAACAAATAACGCATCAGATTTGCAGCAAGTAACTATAATTTCTACTGGTTTGGCTGGAACAACTGCTCTTGCGTACAGCCCAGGTCACGAAACAGCACTTACAGGATTTAGTCTATCCTCTGATGGAACCTTTTTGAAGTTGCAGATTCCAGGAAACAAGCACCCTGTTGGTTACACACAAGGTGTGGTAAGAATGAGTGCTCCAATTTTTTATCAGTTGGACAACAATGCACTTACATCCTATGCGTCATCCAATATCCGAACCAAGACTGCTACTGCTTATACACACAGCACAATATCTGTTCCAACGGACCCGTCTAGAAATAGTAGAAAATACATCCAACTTCCACACTGGGATGTGTATTCGATTGTTGGAATTACCTATACTCCAAGCGTTGGTGCGGCACAGAATGCCACATCGTGGTTTGAACTAGATGACGGACAACGAGAAAGCAATTACGATTACTCTAGAGTTTATGTGAAATCAGAGAAGGCGGGTTCTGCTGGTGCTGGAACTTATCAGGTAAGTTACAACTACTTCATTCACGGTGGTCTAACTATGGCTCCGTTTGTGGGTTCTAATTCGTATGTTGGAGTGACTTACAGCCATATTCCTCTCTACACCAACACACGAACAGGCAAGACGGTATCTCTAGCAAACTGCTTGGATTTCCGTCATTCTGGCCCAACTCTAGACGCTCCGGTTCTCAAGCCGTATGGTGCTTACGAGTTCCCTGCTGCATTTGCAAACACAAAGGTAACATATTCTCACTATCTGCCACGAATCGACAAGATCAAGGTGAAAGCAGATCCCAACACAGGCTCGCCGCTATTCTTTGTGGATCAAGGAACACCTGATCTCGTTCCTGTTGCTCCACCAGATAGCGAAGACGCACTAACGCTATACACGGTTCTTGTTCCTGCTTATACCCACAAGGCATCTGATGTTGTTGTGACACCACACGACAATCGCAGATACACCATGTCTGATATTGGAAAGATTGAACGCCGTGTGGACGATGTGGAGACATACGCTTCACTTTCAATTTCTGAAACAGAATTGGAAAGCAAGCAGTTGATTGATTTTGCTCGCGCAATTGGATATTCACAAACAGCAGAACCGCTAAAGACTTCTCTGTATGTGGACGAGTTTGTTGGACACAACTCGGGCGATGTTGTTTCTGACGAACACATCTGCTCTGTGGATTACGAATACGGCGAACTCCGTCCGTTCTTTACAACCTCTGATGTGTCTCTTGGAACTGCCACCACAGACCCAAGTATTTCTGTTTCTTCTGATGGAATCTGCACTCTTGCTTACGGTGCTACAGCGTATGTGGAAAACTTAGGCTACACCACCACAGTCAAGCCCAACCCAACCAATACCACAAATTGGCTTGGTTTCTTGGAACTGTCTAGAAGTATAGACACCACATGGGACACCTCTTATCGTCCGCTGGTCAAGACCAATGCACTAGGAGAAAACGACAACTGGATTTCTTCTGACGCAAAGGACAAGCGTGGTTTCGGAACCCAATGGAACGATTGGGAAAGTCTGTGGACAGGTATTGAAACCCGTGAAGAAGACAGCGATTCAGTTCAGAGATCAATTCTTGAATTGCCACGATCAGGCGTTCCGTCTGCTGTTGCTGGTGTGGATTCAGGAAATCCGTCTATTGGTGTGAGTCGTAGAATAGACGCTACAACATCTGAAAAGATGATGTCTTATGTAAAGTCGAAGCGACTAAAGAATCGCATCAAGAAGACTTCAGGAAACCGAACAGTTGACAACAGCGTTCTTCCGTATATTCCAACACAGTCGATCACCGTTACTGCATACGGCTTGAAGCCAAATGCAACAGGATTGTCTGTGTTCTTTGATGGGGTGGCTCTTGTTACGGGTCTGTCTGCTAGTTCTAACGGAACCCTGATTACATCGTTCACCATTCCCGCAGGAACATTTACTGTGGGCGAAAAACTTGTTCGTGTAAGCGACTCGTTTGATCCACAAAACGCTTCAACAGGAGCAGATGCAGTTTTCTACTCCACGGGAACATTTGAACAGCGTGATTCGGGATCGTATTCTACTCGTTCTCCTGTTCTTCGCCGTCAGAGCGTTTCAAGCAACGGAATAATCAAGACTCCGTTTAATCGTGAAGTGTCTTACGACAGCGTTGTTGATACAGTTGAGAACAACCAGTGGGCTGATCCTCTGTGTCAGACTTTTATTGTGGACAAGAAGACATATCCTGAAGGGTTGTTCTTGACCAGTCTTGACCTGTTCTTTGCCAAGGCTGATCCTCTTCTTCCTGTGACTATTCAGATTCGTCCCACAATAAACGGGTATCCTTCTCCGTCTGTTTCTCTACCGTTCTCTACAGTAACCAAACAGGCATCTGCTGTGACTGTGGACGCAAATAATGGCAATCCCCTAGCAACTAATTTTGCGTTCACTAGCCCCGTTTATCTTGAGCCAGGTGAATATGCAATTGCTGTGGTGACAAACAGTGGCAAGTATGAACTGTATGCGTCCAATAGTTCTCTTAATACAACTGTTGGTGGTCGAGCAGGCAACAATTCTAGCGTCGGCACACTGTATCTGCCACAAAACACAAGCACATGGGTTGCAAACAACAATACAGACATTGCTTTCCGTCTGAATCGTTGTAGTTTCACCACAACCAGTGGAACTCTTCAATACAGCAACGCAAACTGGAGCGGAAGTGCAGAAATTATGAAACTGTCCAATACAGAAATCACACCTGTTGGGTGCTCGTTGACCCGTAGTGTTGGCGGAACCGCAGTAAGCAACAATCAGAACGCTTACTTTACTTCTCCCAAGACTTCCTCTACCGTTTCATATTCTTTGAGAAGAGGAACCAACAACGCAGTTTCTCCTGTTTTGGATATTGGAACTTTCTGTGGCAAGGCAGTAGACATGTTTGTTACACCCACACCATCAACAACCTCTGCTTACGCCACCTCTTCGTATGTGTCTCGTGCAGTGGTTCTTCCAACAGAATCAACTTCACAGGGAGTATTTGTGTTTACCAACGCTTTGGTTCCTACTGGAGCCACAGTAAACATGTATTGCAAATATTCAACCAACGGTGAAAGTGGACTGTATCAAGCACCGTGGAGGCGAATGTCTTCTGTTGGTATCACCTTTACCAGTGCCACAGACAACGATTTCCGAGAAGCGGTTTACGGTATAACTGCTCCGTCCTCCAATACCAGTTCACTAGCAAACAGCATTAGTGCGTATCAGATCAAGGCAGAGTTCTTGGCTCCCGCCACCGCAGACTACAGCAAGACCCCTGCTCTCAAAAATATTCGCGTAGTGACATGGAGGTAAGGTGAGCAAGTACATTCGTGATCCCCACACAGGTGCTCTATATTTGAAAGACAAGAATGCTCTTGTCCACCGAGCACATCAGGAAACCGTCAGTATAACCATACAGTCTTTACAAGATCAGATAAATACTCTGACAGCACGGATAAGTGAACTAGAAGCACGAATCAGCACAGGACACACATGGCAGCAAACACCGGCCCAGACATAAACACATACGCTATTCCTGAAGTGGCTCTTGGCGACACCTTCAACACTTGGAGGGATGTTACCAATACAGGTGTTTATAAACTAAACAAGATTCGTGTATACGACGGAGTTTCGTCTTCGTCTATTGATATTACTGTGGCTGCGGGTGGAACTCTTGCTGCTGCTATTGCAGACAATGTGAACAAGGGCGTTACTTTCATGCAGCCTGTGACTTTCCAAAGCGGAGTCACATTCAACGGCGATGTCACATTCAATGCTTCTACTTTTACCGTAAATGCAAATGTAGTAACGATTGACGACTACTCTCTCATTTTGGGAAACACTGCTGCTGGCTCTAGCGACACCAAAATTAACGCCGCAGGTGGTGGTGGTCTACTGATTGATCGTGGCGGAAGCGGAAACACCGCAGAGTGGCTGTGGAAAACTACGAATGTTCATGGGCTGACGGGTGTGTGGCAAGCCAATGCCCATATTGGTATCAGCGGTGCTACTTTTGGAATTTATCCAAATGCGGGTGGAATCCTGCCTGTTCACGGAAGTGGAATTCGTCTAGACGGTGGCAGCACAAGCGATCACGGCTTGTTGGTAGAGTTGACCTCTACAGGCGTTGCAGGAACCACAAGCAACCGTTCGGTTCAGTTTGAGCGGTATTCGCCTGCTGGTGCTACCGTATTCATGGAGGTTTTGAGTGGAACCACCTACGGTTCTCGTCCGTTTGTCAATATTTCTGACGGTGCAAACCGCAAAACTATAACACAGTCTTCTCATTCTTTTGTTTTTGGAACACCTGTTCGATTCAATAAACTAACATCTGCATACGCCAAAGCACAAGCATCAGACGCAGACAGCGCAGAGGTTGTTGGTGTTGTGTCCAAAGTGATAGACGCAAACACATTTGAAATAACATTTATTGGTGAAATATTTGGTGATTTTTCACCTGTAAATGCTGCTGGTTCTGGACTTGTTGCGGGAACTGTATACTACCTGACTCCCGACTCTGAAGGAAAACTAACACCAGTTCAGCCCACATCTCCTGGAACCGTTCACAAAGCAGTTCTAATTGCAACAGGAACACAGTCTGCGGTTGTCATGCCGTTTACTGGTGGAGTATTGCAGTCTCCTATTCAGATTGCTAACTCGTCTTCGGTTGCAACCCGAATAGTTCAATACAACACATTCAAGGTTGGAGATGTTGTTCGGTTCAAGGCGTATCCAAGCGGTGTGACCCTATCGTATAAGCCAACTGTGGGTGCTACTGTTGAAGCAAACTACTCTGACGGCATTTATGTGAAAGCAGAAGCAGATACTCCAGAAGAAGCAGAAATTGCAGGGATGGTTATTGCTCTTGGAGCAACCAACGGCATCAATGACTCATTCGATGTGTTGATGGACGGATTCTTTAATGTGGGATCGTGGTCGTCTCCGTATTCTACTCTGCAACCTGGAACCGTGTATTTCTTGAACACTGGTTGTGCAGGCACAACTGGATCATTTGAAAGCGGAGTGGCATCGCTTACTATCACGCCACCGTCAACTGAAGGAACTGTTCGCAAGCCCATGTTGATGGCAACAAGTGCTCTCAGTGGCTACTTGTTCTCGTATCGTGGCGATGTTCGCGGTGCTGCTACTGGTATTAGTTACGCTAACCTTGCCAATTTCTTGGTGAGTGATATTCAAGACGGTATTAGCGGTGATCTCAAGATTGGTGTTTACGATGGCAGTTCCACAGGCAGAGAAGCCATCAAGATTGCCGCAGGCACAGGCAAGTTTGCCACCAGTGTGGGTGTCACGGGTTATGTGGGTGTTGGTGGAGGATGGACTTCACTTGCTAGCGGCACAGGAAACAGAATATTGGCTCCTCTTGATGTGCGTGGAGAGATTCGTGTGGGATTGACTGTGGGCAGCACACCACAGGGTCGTGATCTGATTGTTTCCCGTTATTCCACAGATGATATCGCCTCCAATGGCACAACTGCTGCTGCTTTGAATGTGATTGGAACCCGTTGGTCGTCTTCAAGCCTTGCTATAGGTCACGCTGTTCGTTCTGCGGTTAGTTCTGATGGGTGGATAAGCAGCCTGCCAAGTTCCACTTCGTCGCCTCGCAGTGCGTTGGTTGTGGGTGTTAGCGGAAGTGATCCGTCTCTTGTGTGGAAGACTGCCGCTTCGTCTGCGGTTGCATTGGGTGGAGCGGTGTCTTTGACCGATGCGTTCAGTATTGTGGGAAGCACTGCTACTATGAATTCTGTGTTGGTTTCCACAGGAGCATCCAACAGAATAATTGCAAATCTCTCTGGCCCACAATATACTCAAACCACTTCCAGAATTTCTTCTAGAGGATGGGGCAACGCATTTGAATGGGGTGATCTCAACGGTGGTGGCTACGGATGTGTTTTGGGTTCACAGAATACTAACGGTGCTCCATTCGTTGGGTTCTATTGCGAAAGCGGAACAGGCACAAACACTTACCGAACTCGTGGATTTACTGGATGGGTAATGAAGGGCAACAACGGTATCGTGACTGGGAAAC
>OGWB01000002.1_pt1 | contig 44397 bp, 61 predicted proteins | sample 1575961 | NCBI WGS metagenome assembly OGWB01 (sample SAMN07581556, study PRJEB24739) | freshwater metagenome | place: Singapore | collected 2015-04 | reverse complement strand
CACGAAGTTCGGTTTCCAACAACCGCGTTGCCACAAATTGAAGATTCGGCGGGATAATCAACTTACGAGGACGCGCTGCAATCAACAAGCCACGCTCATCGGTCCACGCAGCAATCTGGATCACTGCGTTTTCCAACGAAGTCTCGTTGAGATCGGCCTGCGTCGATGGCGTATTGGAGTTGGTTCCTCCTGACACCAGCGGATGTGCCGTCGAAAACAACGTCTGACCATCACCATACGTTACCGTGGCTGCCCAACCGTAGTTGAGCGTTGCCGCTGCCTTGACCTGTTTGGTGTAGGCCATGCCGCGAGCAAGTGCCCTGGTATACCTTGCCGACAGACTGTCGTACAGGTTGTCTTCAATTGCTTCCTCAGTAATTGAAAACCCCATGGCAATCGTCTCGTGCGTATACCGCGCAGTCCATGCCTCTTGAGCATTGTCATACGCAATAGCCGCGCCCTCGTTTTTGACAGGGGCTGCACTAAAGCCCGACAGCTTGGTCTCTTCTTCAAAAGAACGCTCGGAAGTCTCGGTCTCGTAGATTTCCTTGTGCTCCTCTCCATAGCGGGCATACTCCAGACCGAACAAAGCGTTCAAGCCCGGAAGAAGCTCTTTCAATAGTTGTGCGCGTGAAATAGCCATGATTGCTCCTTACAGGCCGGTTGGGTTGTTATATGCATGCCCGCCAACGACCGTTGCCGTGCCGCTGCTTGGCGATACATACGGCGCATTGAATTTTACAATCGCCTCGGGGAAGTAAGTGGTTCCAGATGCTACAAACGCCGTGTCCGGGATCAGATCTACAATCCGCATGGGCAGCGTATCTGTCACTGCCGCCGAACTCAACAACAGCCCTTGCTGGGAATTTCCGCTCGTGGTATTGAGCGTATTGGCCACCAGGGCAATGTTGTTGTTGACGTTAGTGTAGGTGAGTCCGGTCGAGGTTGACACCACGGTTGTCCCGGTTACCACCACCGCTTGGAACAACTGATCCGGGTCATCGCAGACATACGCATAGATGAACGTGCCGGCTTTTACTCCGGTGCCGCTTGTCCATGACTGCGAAAACGTCGGCTGACCTGTTACGGACGACGTGAACTGGCAACCCAGGAATACTCCTGCAAACCCTGTCGCAGGCGCCGAAGTTGTTGCCGCGGTTACCTCCACCGTTCCGTCTGATGCAAACTGCAACGGATCGCCAAAACCAATGCTTGATGCGCCTGTTGCAATCCGGCGCTGCCGCGTGGCTCCTGCAAAGACCTGCCCGCCAATCAAATTAATTGGCTTGAGGCCGTAGGGTTTATCAATGGTCGGGTAGGACATTGCTGACTCCTAAAAGTTACTTTTTGCCAAAACTTACTTCGCTGCGTTTTTCGCTAAACAGCGGCATACGAGCATCACTTTGGCGTAGAAAATTGTTATCCACGCTTTGGCCAAGATGCTGGGCATGCTTTTGATAGTGCGCATTGCGTTGGTCTACCATTTCGACAGGCGCACGACACAAAATCAAACCACCAACTTCAATGTTGCCAGTTTTCTTTTGATTGCTAAACAACGTCTTTTCAATTTCCGGGTAGTCTTCCCATTTGCAGGGTTCAAACCCGTCTTGATAACGCGTTGATACATTCTTCGTATCTTCCTTGCCCAGCGTCGATGTGCGTACATACCGATGCTTCCACCCTGGACGCGGGTTGGGATCCGGTAATGCTGACGGCGGCCTCCACTGTCGCGGACGCTGCTCCGATTCTCGTGTTTCTCTTTGTTCGCGGTTCATAGCTTGCCTTGTTCCCTTAGTTTTGCCACATTTTTTGCATACTCTTCCAATGGTACACCCAATCGTTTAGCCATGTTGGCTTCCGATGCAGTAATACGAATTTTTTTGGAAGGAACCGACCGAGATGTCGGTGTTACTACTGTCGCAGAGCGTCTGTTTTCGCCCTGTTGACCAAAATACTCCGGGAATTTTTCCCGCATGCGAGCGTCTATACGCTCGTAATACTCATCTGTCGCCGCATACATTTGGCCACGTTCGCGCACCAACTTCTTGTGTACGCCCATCGCAAAATGCGTCATTTCATCATCTACGCCCGGCTGGCCTTCTTGGCCAAACCATTTATTGTCATTCTTCCACCTTTCTGCGCGTTTGTCAACTGGCTGCGACTCTAACTGCTGTTCTACTTGCGCTTCTGACCGGATTGACTTGGCGCGTTCTGCACGCATAATAGCACGGCTAAAATTTTCCTGCGCGGCTGCAATTTTGTCCGCATCACCGGTATAAAGGGCTTCTTTATACTTTGTTTTGAAATCTTCCAGTTCTTTTTCCGTTGCCACCTGCATCGTCTTGATGAGCGTTGTTTCGCCCGTAGACAATCGTTCTTTCAATTTTGCATTTTCATCTGCAATTTGCTTGGCATACGCCAATGCGGCTTCGCGCTCCCGGATAGCATCTTCTTTTACGCGGCGCTCATCATGCCTCGCCGCAGTAAGTTGTTGAATACGTTTTTGAACTTTTGCCGAATACTGAGCAATCTCATCTTCGGGAATATCGTTTTCTACGAACGCACGCGGTTCTTCTACAACTTCCACCTGCGTGTTATCCCCTTCTACTTCAATTTCCATCTTGTCATCCATGATGCTCTCCTTTATGCGCGGGTATAACCGCGTGGGTCTTGCACAACACCTTCGACTGTGTCGTCGTTAATCAACCGAAATTCGCGGTTGTGAATCTTGAACCGCGTTCCAGAAAATGCTCGTACCAAGACAAAATCGCCTTCCTTGCACCAAGGCCCAGTTGGAAACTTCTCCGGATCCTTGTAACAATCGGGGCCGAGTTTGATAACAAACAATACAACTGTACTAAATTCCTCAATTTTTGTCACGCTGTCGGGTTTGAGAATCCCGTTTTCAAACTTGTCCTCTACTTCTGGTAAAGCGCATAGGATCCTGTAACCGCTTGGATCCGGCAATTGCGTTGCATCACTCATTTTGTTTTATCCTTTGTGCAAGGTCACTATTGATACGCTTTGCAACCATGAGACCTTGAATCTGGCCGCAAAGAAATTTGTACTCCTCTAATGATGCTACCCCTTGTATCACTGTTTTTGATAAATAGTCAATCTGTTTGTTAATTTCCGCGTCTACCGCTTCCCAATATTCCATTAGTTTTGCCCTTCTAATTTTGCCGCAGTCTCAAGGAGTTTTGTCTGGTTGTTCATGTTATTTATGCGCTCCTGCGTGGCCAATCGTTCTTTTTCAATTATCATTTGTTGTTGTTGTGCCTGTTGTTTCAGGGCAAGATTTGCCTGATCGGTAGCGGCTTGGCGCTCTTCTTTTTGAGCTTTGAGCTTCAATTCCATCTGCTGCATTTGCACAATCGGGTCTTGGGCGACCTGCTGATTTTGTTGCTGCTGGAATTGTTGGGTATTTTTTGCCAGCAATTGTTGCGCAGCTTGTGCTGTCAGGCGCGACAGTTGTAATTCAAAGTCTTCTGGCAGTGCGGTATTGGGCGCTGGCAGCGGAACGCCAAGTTCATTTTCTAGTCGGCGACGGTATTCAAAGGCAAGGTGTTCATTGATGTGTGCCATTGCCGCTGCCAGCATTTGTTGTGCCATCGGGTTTTGTTGCATTTGTTGGCGCAACATCGGGTCTTGCATTGCCGCTGTGTGTACCGCGATATGTGCTTCGTGATCCTGATAGACAAATGCCTTGACAGGTTTCATGTTGATCAAGGCCATGTTTTCTGACACCGGATCTTGCGGGTCCATATCGTTGGTTGCCGGTATAAGCTTTTCAATTTCCTTGATTCCCAGCACTGTCAACATTCTTTTGTGCAATTCCGGGATGTTGTAGATTTGCGGTGCTGTTGCGGCAAGCTGCAACACCGCCTGATATTGGGTAACCCGTTGGGCAAGTGTTGTCGCATTTGGGTCGCTTACCGGAATGACATCGACGTTGTCATAATCGGCCTGTTTGGCAGCTTTTCCAAGCGGGGCGTCAACTTCGTAACTATAATTTGCGGGAAGATAATCGCGGATAATTGCTGCAAGCAATTTGAATTCCTGCCGCATGGAATAATGCAGCCGCGCTTGTACTGCCGACATTACTTTGAGGGTACGCTCCAAGACTGCCAGCGTTGTACCCACGGGCGTGTTTGCACTCAGATCGCTGATCTGCATGTCAGCGGTTGCTGCAAATCTTCTTCCTTCCTCGACAATGGTTTGCAGCAATTGATACAACACCTGACTTGGTTCCTTGTAAGGCAAGGGCAAGATGTTGTCTTTGATGGATCCTGATGGAACATCGACATCCCGAAACTCTCCGGGGGCAATCGGGGTGTCATCGCCCTTGACCCGCAGTCCACGCGATTTCAGCCCGCCTGGGAGATTGGACAGCGTCCCGGCATCGACAAGTTGCCGGATCAATGATGTCCCCGACTTGGCAAACCCGCCCACGAGGTGGATCAGCCCAAATCCATAGAATCCAAATCCTGGTATATATATATAGTGTGTGTAGTGCATCCGCTTGAGTTTGAGCGGGTCGCCTTCATACCAGTTGCGCCGGATGGCAAGAATTCTTGATGTGCCCTTGTCCATCGTCACAATGTATGGCAAGGCAATCCCTGTCGGGCCGTTTTCATCCACATCTTCAAATCCTGCCAGATCCAGTTCTACACACATCTCCAAGATGCGGTAGCGGTCGTCCATTGTGGCCGACATTCCCTGCTCTTCTGCTTTTCGTTTCTCCACATCGTCAATAACCGACGATGGTTCTCCCAGGTCGATGTCTCTCCACATCCCTGCATGCTGCAATTTTTTCACATCGTTTTTGGTCTTGCGCATGATCTGGGTAATGCGCTCGGCAGACCTCAAGTCGCTTGCGCCATACGGCACCACAATATCTTCTGCTGGCACAAACATCGACACCTGTCTGGCCAATCCGGGGTCGTAATACACTTTTTTGAATGCTGAGCCTGCCAAGGCCAGGGACCACAACATCTTTTCATGTTCAGGGCGATACTCTGGCATTTGTTCTGTCAGCCGCCAGTTCATATCATCTTTCACGCGCTCTGCGGCATCTTCCTTTTCTTTGGTGGCTTTGCCCACAATCTGGGTTTTTACCGGACCCGATGCAGGAAAAGTTTCCATGATCGACTCTGCCTGGAATCGCACCGCCGCTTCCGACAGCAGTGGATAAAATACCCCGCACGCCCCAGGCCAAGGTTCGGTACGGTCTTCGTATTTCATCCCAAGAAGTTTCAATCCATCCACATAAGTATCTACCCATTCTTTTCGGGATGATTGGTCGTTTTCAAAATCTTCCAACAAATCCGATGCGATATTTTGCAAATCTTTTTCGCTCATATGTTCTGCAAGATTTGCATCATGGCTTTCTGGCACTGACGTTGCAATACCAAGAATAATTTCTACATCCGGTTCCTGCATATTTTCATCAGGGACAATTTCTATTTCCATGACATCATCCATTATCTGTCCTTAATAATATGCAACGCGGCGAGGTGGGCTGCTTTCCCATTCATCGTCGGATTTCAGCGTCACAAACCCGCCCTGCCGAAACCGCAACAATGCCTGGGTTGAACTGTCCACCAGATCATCGTGTTCGCCCGCGGGGAAGGCCGCTATTTCTTCGATCACTTCGTCGGCAAATTTTCTGTCGGGCGCCCATACCCTGCCCGATGCAAAAAGATCTGCCACAGCGTTGAGCCGCACAATCTTATCATTGCCACGCGTGGGGGTAAATTCGCTCACCGGTATTCCCATTTTCCGCAATTCAAATACCAGTGGGGATCCTGCTGCTTTTGCTTCCACTAAAAACACATCCGGCTGCCATTCCATGTAGGTTTTATACGCAACTTCCTTGAGTTCTGGAAATTCATAGCGGTCTTTGAACGCATCCAACAATATCACATTTGTATCGTCGTCTTCTGTTGTCCAGACGCCCCATGTTGTACATGCACTGAAATCTGCCCGTGTGGACTTCAAGAAAGCCGTATCCCAGCTTTGTATCACAAAATCACATGCCGGCGGTTTATCTTTCTTCCATATCTTCCACCATTGTCGTTTGACAATTGCGCCTTCTTCTGCCGTCGGTTGTTGCTGGTATTGTGCATTCCACTTTGCTACGGGCAACTCTTCTTTCAACCGCAGCATTTCTTCCAGCTTCCAAAACTCTGGCCACAGGTTTTTCCCTGATGGCAGAATCGCCGGAAGTTCAATTACCCGCCACTCATCTCCTCCGCGGGTTGCACTGGCTTTTAATACCTGACCTGTCAGATCTCTGATTCCCCAGCGTGTCATGACCAGAATAATTCGCCCTCCTGGTTGAAGCCTCTGCCGCGGGCCAGACGTATACCACTCATACACCGCATCAAACACTTCGGGCTTGAAACTTGCAATCTTTGCTTCCTGCTCACTATGCGGATCATCAATAATCAACAAATCCGCACCTTTCCCTGTAACCGCCCCACCCACACCAATAGCAAAGTATTCACCGTTTTTGCTTGTTGACCATCTCCCCGCGGCCTTGGAATCCTGCTGCAATTTCACATCGTCAAAGATTTTGTTGTATTCAGCAGAATTCACCAGATTTCGTACTTTTCTTCCAAACCCGACTGCAAGTTCCGCAGTGTGGGAAGTCTGGATGATCTTCCTATCCGGAAAATTCCCAAGAAACCAAGACGGCAGCAAATAACTTGCAAACTCCGACTTCGTATGCCTAGGCGGCAAATTGATAATCAACCGCTTACATGTACCAAACACCACATCTTCAAACGCCGACGCCATCAACTTGTGATGTTGCCCACCAATAAACCCCGGCCAGAATGCCTTGACAAACTCCAGGAAAGATGTCTTGACCTTCTTGGTGTTTTCTTCATCCTCCAACATCTGCAATTCTTGCAGTAGCAACATCTGCTCCTGCTTGGACAGCAAGTGCATTTTTTGCAGTGCCAGCTTGGCCAGACTTTTAAGGTCGTTCATACGGCGGAGGTGTTTTTGATGGCCGCACACTGCGTGCTTTTCTAGGGTCTCGCTTCAAATACCCCATCTTGCACATCTTTATCACACAACGATGCACCACCGACTTGTGGCTCAACTGCAAAATAAACCGCAAGTCATCATAACTCGGCCCGCATTTGTATTGCTCCCAAAAGCAACAGACCGCTTGATAGATATCACTCTCCAGTCTGGTCACGACCCCTCCTAAACCTCTCCCTAAACTCCTCCAATGGCATCTCCTGTATAGGCGCCACACCAAACTTCTTGTACCACCGTTTTGGATCTTCCCAAATCGGAATTTTCTCCTCTTTTTCTGACATTGTTGCAGACATCATACCCTCCAACCTTTGCACTTCTCTTTCCACTTCGCAACTTACACCTTCATCCTCACAATTTTCATCTATTTTTGTTTCATTGCTCTGCAAAGTCGCATCGGTTTTTTGCAAAACCTTGTATCCGCTCGTCGGAGAAATGGCATTTTTTGCAGATTTTGACTTTTTTGCGCTCGTTTTGTGAGGTTTTTTGCCAATTTTCTCAATTTCATCCATATTTGTACTATGGTCTGTGGGCAAATGTAAAAAATCCTGCGTTTTTTTGTCATTTTGCAAAAAATGGTTGTACTGGCTCGGTGGACAAAGGGCACTTTGGTCAAAATTGTTTACTGTTCCATCGGACTCATGTACGTTTTCTTCCAAAATTTCATTTTCATAATATATATTTTTTTCACTAAATTCATTATTTTCACTACCGGGGGGGTCATTTTGTAATTTTTGTGGTGATTCGGGGGGAATAATGGGCTTAGACGTCGCCCGCGATGCCCGGCCTGTTTGGTCCTCCCCCGGTGTGGTAGGGGTCGCCTCCTGAGCATCCATCGTACCCTCCGTCAGTACGAACCGCCGTAACTTGCTGACCAGTGCCGCTCTGACGTCGTCAGGCTTACGGTGCTCGACCACCGTGCGGGTCTCGAACAGCGCCACATCCGCCATGCGACCGAGTAGTTCCAGGGCTCGTAAACGGTCGGCCGGTCGCTGTGCCGTGCGGGCTAAATGTTGCAGAGAATCAACGACGTATGAGCGGATTTCAATGGGGTTTTGAGAATACCGCACCCGCTCCGCCGCTTGTTGCAGCGCGAGGGCATGGCTTACCTTGGGATTATTGCGAAGATTCGAAGCGTCTGCCGCCACGATGCGCGGCTCCATCGTCGAACCGTAAGCTTCAATGTAAGCCTGCGTGTTGGTCGCGCCGATTGCTACCTTATCCACAAAGGCTTTCTGCTTTGCGGTTAGCCTGATATCCCTAGCGATTACCCTGCTGGCGGGCACATCCCGCACTAGTTCTTCGATGGATTTTCTGTCTCGCACTTGTTTTCCCCATTAGTACTGTCCGCCTTGCGACAATTGGTCAACGTAGACCGACAGCTGGCCGATTATATCCGACGAATGCCCAACACAAGAATGTCGATCTATGGTGCAATTGACTTCCTGCATTTGCAGGCACAACCCAAATGGAGATGGACAATATGACAAAGGCAGAATTTAATCTTGCAGAGAAATCCTGGGCGGAGCGTATCCTGTCGGCCCCTGTGTATACGATGCCAAACGGCCGCCGTTCGCATGATGTTGCATATGAAGTGCTAAATGCCGCTCTCGATCGAATGATCGAAGAAAACAGCCTTACGGCATGGGGAAGTTGGCGCTAACCTAGAGCTTCATTCCATAACCCCCCCCATGGGGGGGTATAACTACTGAGGAAAAACATCGTGCTTTTAAACCCGCACCATCCATCGCTGCAGCGAGCGATCACAATACACCCCAAGACACGTCGCGACGCGCTGAATAACTCTACGCGAGTACTCAAGCCGGTAGCCGACAATGGCAAATTAGGCAAGGGATCTAGCAGAATCACTAAAGGCGCATGGCGAGGTTTTCCGCTATTCAGTCTAACGCTTGAGGAGCGTGCCACATGCCCTGACACTTGCGGTCGCCGGAGGGATTGTTTCGGGAATAACATGGGTCATGCCCATCGGATGAGCCATAGCGACGCGTTAATGGTCCGACTCGCGTTGGAATTAAGCCTGCTGCAGGATGAGCATCCTGCGGGCTTCGTCGTTCGCTTGCATATACTAGGTGATTTTTGGTCCGTGGCGTACGTGGAATTTTGGATCCTTGCGCTTGCGCAGTTTTCTGCTCTAAGGATTTTCGGCTACACGCATCGACATCCAACATTGTCGCCGATCGGACGCGCAATAGCCCGAGGGTTGCAAAATTCCCGGGCTTGGATCCGATGGTCCGACCGTGATGGTCCGATGACCGCGACGGTCAACGGCCCGGGAATTCAATGCCCGGAGCAAACCGGGAAAACTCAGTCGTGTTTGACTTGCGCGCTTTGCTGGAGTACTGAGCGCGCTATCGCGTTCATGCCACATTAGCATGAAAACCCTGATCGACTGGATCATTGTCGCGGGCTTTGGCGTCGCCTTGGCCTGCGCTATCTTTTTCAAACTATAGGACTATCAAAATGGACAAAAAGTATGACATTTATATTGGCGGTATCGACGTGGTTAACTACTGCGCCGCCCAAGCTGCCACAATCGAAACGCTTAACGCTTGGCTTGCTAAGGGCTATCGCATCGAAACCAAGCATCAGATCGGATGGTTTTTGCACGAAGTCTACTTGGTCGGATTGGCAGACATTTAAAGCCTAGACTTCAGCCTATAGCCCTCGGATCGAGGGCCTTAGGATGCAGTTTTCGCATCAATTACCAGGAGAAAGCATCATGATCAATGTCACATTTATCGAAACAGTCTACCCTGCACCAGAAGACGACGAGGAAGACTATTGTCCGGATGGTGCACTAGGTCGCATTGACGTTGAAACACTCACTTTCCGCGAACTAGTACGCGCCATGCGCGATTACCCGTTTGTTTCATGCAGCCCTGCTGTTGGTGCAACCTACGAATGGCTACATTCGGAATCGGAGCAGGATTACCGCACCGGTGATTACACTGAGCGTAGTATGCACTACTCTCGTGATAATCCAGAGAACAAGAAGCGATATTGGCGTCTCGCAATGAAAGCCGCTGGACTTTTGACCGCATGAAAACCGGGCCCTGGCCCCTTTTTTGGAGTACGAACATGGACTATATCAACATCGGCCCAACTCCATACGAAGAAGCCTGCGCCCAGGTAGGGCAAGAGGACTATTACAGCAGAGGGCGCAAAGAATGCGCGGCTTACTGCCGCCAACTGCGTCGTTTGTATCCTGAACCCGCCGGTGGATACTTTGCAGTGAAATCGTTCGATCATGACTTCGGACGATACTGCGAAGTAGTCGCAAAGTACGATCCGACCGACCGCGAGGCGGTGGAATGGGCTTTCGCCGCAGAATCCGGCGCTGCGGAGTGGGACAATGACGCCCGCGCTGAGCTTGGGCTTTGACTAACCGGGGCTACGGCCCCTTTTTTGGAGTTTTTATGACATACACCGAACGCGAACTCGCGCTCGGCGCGGAGCTTATCGCGCCCGAAAATATAGCCGTGAGGGTTTACCCCATACCAGGAGGGCATCAAGTAGCCGCGACTGACCTTGACAGCGGTCAGCCTATTGGCACGGTCACATTCAAGAAAAAGGACGCCGCTCTTGCTTATGCCCTCAAATTCTTTTTTGATCCATCAGCAACGAGGTGATTATGAACATTCAAGATGAATTAAACGCCGAATTAAAATCGGGACGTGTAGTTCGACTGCGACGAGATATTAACGGAAACTCTAGATTTTGCATCCACTGGACCTTTTTGGAAGGCACCAGCGATCCAGGGTATGAAATCATGCATCGATACGAACGGGTTCTAAAGCAAGCCCGAAAACTCGGGGGAAGAAAACACCACACCAAAAGCTTTGGCGGTGGCGTTGTCTTTCAGTGTTACGAATTTGAACTGCCTGCAATTATTGCAGAACTGCGGAGGGTTCTAGCGTGACAATCACCGTGCATGGTATAAAATCCAGACGATGGAATTGATCGACTTGCATTTCATGCTCACACCGGGGATCCGCGATATTCTCGCGGGCCTCCGCGACCGTTTCCCTTCCCCCGCGGCTGCCGTGTGCAATGCACAAGCCGCGGTGATTTTACTTGCGCGCGATATGGGTTACACCGACGAACAGATACTTGATCTTGTGGCGGAAATCCAGCAGTCGCTCAAAATGCCAACCAAGCATTAGCGCGCCCCGTCCAAACGAATGCACGCGTGCATTGACCGTGCGTTTCCGTGCATTTGCATAGCTCGGCTGCCTCCCGCCGTATGATGCGCCCGTGCTTTTCAACGTATTGCAGCACCATCCTAGCGCACCGACTGCAGCACACGCCGGACTGCAAAAATCCCGTCGCGCTGGTGCAGATCGTTGGCGTCTCCCGCGTCCGTCGTCACCCACGGTAACGATGATTCTTCAGCAGCACGAAGTCCCGCCGCGTCATTGTCCGCAAACACCCAGCCCTTGTGAAGTTGCCGACCGACACTCGCCAGATTCCCCGCCGAGAAACAGACTACAGTCGCCACATCCCAGTAGGCGTTTTGCAGCGCATGATGCACCGACAAGCCAGTTGCGTACCCCTCCACTAGCCATGCGCCATGTTTCAACGCTTTTCGGTTAAACACGAACACCGCATTTTTTGCGCGCCCACCTGGGAGAAATTTCTTCTGCCCGTCGGGCTTTATTTTTTGCACCGACAAAACGTCATGGGTTCGGAAATCCCTCATCGGGATGATCAGTTCTTCATCATCAACAAGACCCTTGACGTCCGGAAATCCTTTCTTCTCCAAGTACGGATGCCTGTCCAATCGGGCGCGATCAATGATTTGCTGCGCCAACTTTGATGCGTCAGCATTCCGAAGCAGTGTATTGTCCGGCAAAATGGCCGCCTTGATCCATGTTTGCCCGTCGTCCGGCCAGCGCAAACACTTGTCCATCGTCGCCCAATTCTTGATCAACCCGCGCACGCCGTCGAAAATATAAGCACCGTTTCGCTTGTTTGGTTTGTCTGTTGTTTTGACTCTGTGCCAGCGTGAATCCGCAATCGCATGCGTCATGATCAGCCCATTTGCTCTCGCGTGTTCAACAAAAGTCATCGCTCCCCCCTTGATCGAAAATATTTAATCAGTTGTGATTGCACTTTGTTTCGTGTTGCGCGTGTTGGCAACACAGGTTCTGTGTCGAAAAAATTCCATTTCGCAAACTCACCGTACATGTTTTTGAACTGCGCTTGCGCGAACTTTCGTGCGTTGTCCGACGTTCCTTTCTTTTCAATCGCGATCCAGCAAATCTCTTTCCAGGTTTGATGTTTGCCCGTTACTGCATCGTTCTGCCAGGATTTCATCTCGCCTACTAATTCGACAACCCTGGATTTTTTTCTCGGCCTTTGCCATCCACATGATGGACATGTGCTTCCTGAAAAAAAATACTTGCATTCGCCGCACTGCCATTCTATTTTTTCTTCTTCCAGTTTCTCCTGCCGCGGTTTCGAGTCATACGTTGCATGATCCAGATCCTGCACGCCGTTTTCAAATACCTCTGCGTGATCATCTGCAAACCTCTGCAAATTCCCCGCGTGATCCAGCCAGAGTGCGTATTCCTTGCCTTCGTGCGGTCGCATCACACGGCCAAGTTGCTGCAAATGACTGCTCAGGGATTTACGATAAGGGCGGGCGCCAATACCACACAAAATATCCACCACATCAAAACCTTTTGCCAATGCTTCGCAGGAAATCAGACCATGAATACTGGAGTCCGGTTTCCTAAACTCATCAATAATCTTTCTTCTTTTTTCGTCGTTACCATCAAGATATGACACTTGCTGAAAACTGTACCCGCGATCTGCAAATGCCCGACAAAGCTCTTCCCCGTGCGGTACAGACGCCGAGAAACAAATCGTCTTGACAGGGCCGCCAAAATGTTCATGCGTTTTCGATACCCACTCCGCCACAATATCGCCGATAATTTTTCTGCCGCGATTCTCAATTTCTTTTTCTTTCCACTCGCCATCAAACTTTGTTTCTGCTCCCGTCATGTCAATCGTTGTAGCAATGTAGGCTTTTAACGGCACCAACCATTTATCAGCAATCAGTTTGTTCGTGGTAGTGGTATTTACAACATTTGTAAATAACTTCCCCATTCCCTTTGTAAATGGTGTCGCAGTCAGCCCGATGACTTTCGCCTCGGGATTTTTCTCCACAATATCTGTCACGCTTTTGTAAAATGTGTGGCATTCATCCCAGATAATCAGCTTTGGCCACTCGGTAATTTCTCTGCGTGAAATTGTTTGTGCCGATACAACTTGTGCAAACTCCCACGGTTTATGTCTCCAGTGATCTGCTTGAATCACTCCGTGTTCCAGACCGTATTTCGCCAGCATCCTCGATGTCTGATCAATCAAAGAAACCCTGTCGCAAATAAACCAAACCCGAGACTGTCGCTTAATTGCCTCTTCGATAAGTTTGGATGCCACCACGGTTTTTCCTGCGCCCGTGGGGGCTACCAGCACCTGCGCCCGGTGCCCCTCACGAATCCCTTGCCGCAGCGCTTCAATCGCGTTGAGTTGATAGTCACGCAGCAGCACGACGCTTCCAATACTCGATCATCGACTTCATGGATGCCGCTTCGTTTTGCCAGTGATCTCTCTGCTGTGTCAAAATTTTTACCTCCGCTTGCAATTGTTTCAATCGCGCAACACCTTCGTCCTGTGCAAAAGCGGCCACCGCCTCAAATTCCTCTGCCAAGAGTTCATAGTTCACGCGAGCATCATCAAACTCGATTTTCAATTTTTCGTACAACTCCTTGTAATTCACCGCAGGTTTCGGGTCTGCAACATTTGCAGCTACCGCCAGAGCTTTTGCACCCGTGATCACATCGCGCACTTTCTCAGGGTCTTTTATAGTTTTCGCCGTATGCACAGTCCGTTGGCTAACCCTTGCCTCCCTTGCCAGATCCGCAATTTTTGCAGTCTCCCCTCGGAGCTGTACCGCCACCATCGCACGTTGACCCGCATTCAAGTGCCGGCGTGTGAGGTTGTAGTCCACAACAAAGTCCACCACGTTCTCACCCTCACCAAGCTCGCGAAAAACGGGTTCTACGCCCGTTTCAAGGCACGCTTGGTACCGATGCCACCCATCAAGAATCTCGCCCTGAAACACCGTTATCGGCTCCCGTAAGCCATGTTTTTTGACCGACTCAACCAGATCCCGAAATTCTGCTGGATCCATGTCTTGAAACAACGCTGAAAGTGTGTGTCTTTGCATCATAGCCCCTTGTAAAATTACCCATGCGAGCGTCATGGTTATGTGCTCGCCGCTTCAGTTAGAACCAAAACCTCTTTTGTCACCCAAAGGCTCCCCCTACCCCAACGTACCGCCGGTTAGTGCTAACCGTTAGTACGGGAGTCAGGGAGGTGTCACCCCTCACAAGAGGACGATCATGTGCCTTTCGACACCCCCGGGCATGATCGTTCGGCGAGCCCGACGGATTCTTTCGGATCTGCCCCGTCACAGTCTACGCTTGCGCGTTCCTGGATTACCGTCTGCAGGTTTTCTTCCCGGCGACCCCTGCTAGGGTCCACTGCTAATGCGGGGAGTGCATGCTACAATTCTACATCTCCCCCCGTCTCGGCGCAGCCCGAGTTCCCCCGCGACTCGCGGGGGTTTTTTTCAAGACGCTGCAAATGCACTGCCGAACCAGGGTTTCGTAATCATCGTTCCAACCGGACTCTGCAATTTTTGCATCATCAGAGTCAATGGCCCCCGTTCGCAAGGCCAATGCTATGAGTTCGTTTGATCGTTGCGATTGCCGCATTGACATCCACCTCCAACCAATCCGATTGACTCCAACTCGTAACCGGGTTTTCTGTCCACACCATAAGAAAAGCCAAAATCGGAAACCGTATCGCCCAATCCCTGTACGACTGCCGATACCACAAACACGGCATCAATCCGTGTTTCCACGCAGAATCAAGAGCTTGCGCCTGCCATTGCCGCATCTTGATGTTTTCTGCACGCTTGACTTCAATGGCCCAACCCCCTGCTTGCATGTCAAACCCGCCCGCTGCAGCCTGTGCGTAGTTCAACTGCACTGTTGTATCGAGTGCATTTTGCAAGAGTTTTTGCACCTCAAGTTCGCCGCGGCGCCCCTTCTGTCTGGCATTAACGACCATTCGTCGGATCCCCTGTAGACATGTTGAAAATTGTTGTGAAAACTCGGTGTTCCAAACTTTTTGGAGACTATCATGGAAGCTGAACGTAAGTTGTTGTCGGCGGTCATCATGCGCGCCATTGACGATGCATGCATGGCCTCAACCGACAGAAAACACTCGCCGGTCCCGGAAGCGCATCATGCCATCCATTGGCTGCTGCACGGGGATGCGGAGCCGTGGTTCGAGTTGCTTGATTTGGATTACACACAGTTCAAGGAACGGTTGTTGCAGCGCATGTGGTCGGAGGCGCGTGACAATATCCGCGAACAGTATCGCAGGAAATTTTTTCGGCGCAACTACGAGTTGTACTACATTGCAAAACATCGTGGCACACCTGTGCCGATTGATTTGGAGGAAAACGAAGATGACCTTGAGAGACCTCTTCGCAGCGGCGGCAATCGCTGGAATCCTGGCTGGTCGGTGGGGCCAGACATATAGGAGTAAACCAACAGAAGCTTTTTCGGCGATGGCGTGGGAAATTGCCGATGAAATGTGTAAACAACGGGGAAACCATGATTTTGACAAACAAACACAACTTGCCGGAAGTACTAGCGAATTTTGCAAGAGCCAAGCGGTATGACCGCGGCGATGCGTCGTTTTCAATAACGCAGTTGATCAACAGCCCTCGGATTGTGGCTTACGAGAAGAGGTACGCCGAACAGATTGAACAGGATCTGTCAGATCTGATGTTCAGTCTGTTGGGAAACGCTGTCCATGCTGTACTGGACAGCTACAGTGATCAGAACAATGTCATTAGCGAACAGCGACTGTTTTGCCATGTCAACGGATTTCGGATTTCTGGGCAGATTGACCGACAGGTGCTGGCCCCAGGCGGTCGGATCATCGAAGACTGGAAAGTGACGAGCGCCTGGGCGGTGATGTCTGAAAAAATTGAGTGGGAACATCAACTCAATGCCTATGCCTTCCTGGTGCGCAGCACAATGTCGGAAGGGGATGTTCAGGGACTCAAGATCAACGCGATCATTCGTGATTTTTCGCGCCGGCAGGCAGAGAAAGTGCCGGGGTATCCTGCGGCCCCGGTGCATCAGGTTGATGTCCCTCTGTGGACATTTGAGCAGCAGCGGGACTACATTCATGCTCGCTTGGCGGCGCATGCCCAGGCGCTGATGGATGAACCTCCCGTGTGTACACCGGAGGAACGGTGGGAAAAGCCGCCGATGGTTGCGATACAGAAAGTTGGAGCTAAGAGGGCGTGGAAGCTTGTTCCGACCATGGAAGAAGCCGAGCCGCTGCTCAAGGCCGGCATGGAGGCGGTACTTCGACCCGGTGAATCGGTACGGTGTTTGAATTATTGCAAAGTTAGAAAGTTTTGTGATTTTGGAAAATCTTTGGGGGAAAGCGATGCAGAAAGTGATCAGTAGTTTGTTGGCGGCGTGTAAGTCTGTTGGTTATGTCAAAAAAAGCGGAAGAAACCCGCTTGGTTATTCTTATGCCTCGGAGTCTGACGTTATTAGTAGAGTGCGAGGAAGTTTGTTGGACAACGATCTCGTTCTTGTACCGTCCGTAGGAGCCTGCGCTTTTGATCCAAACCTTGGCATTGCCGAGGTTCATGTGGACTATCGGTTAATCCACAGTTCAGGCGAGGTTTTGGAATTTAAAATCATTGGACAAGGAATGGACCGGAACAAAAATGGTGTCGGCGACAAGGGTATTTATAAAGCTATTACTGGGGCGAATAAGTATGCGCTGCTGAAACTGTTGCAGCTTGCCACGGGAGACGATCCCGAGGATGAGATTGGCGATTATGTCAATCAAAAAAATGAGCAGAACAGTGTTGATGTCAAGGAAAAAAATGACAGTGTTGTGCAAAGCGCAAAGTTACTGCGCGAGTTTATTGCGGAGTGTAAAAGCGTCGAGACGTTGGAAAAATTTTACAAAGACAACCAAAAAGTTTTCAAGGAACTGCGTGAAGCAGACAACCAGCTTTACACTGAAATTATTGCAGAGTTTACCAACCACAAGAAAGGATTGTTATGAGCACATTTGTTGCCCGCCCCGATTCGGTTTTTATGTTTTCACCGAAACATCTTACTGAAAGTTCACCGGACTATCGTGGTGACGTCACTCTGTCGGAGGAAATTGTTGCATCAATCATAAAAAAACATGATGCCAAGGAGCCTGTAAAACTGCAGATATCGCTGTGGAAAAAAGCGGGCGCAAATGGCATGTTTTTGTCTGGGACTGTGCGTGAACACAATTGGTTGCCAAAACCGGTGGAGCGTGTAAAAGAGCGCGTGGTTGACGACGATGAGATCCCATTCTGATGGAAGCGATCAATTTTGAGGCCGTAAAGGTTGCTCTGCGGCAAAACGACAAAGGGTTTATGTTGACGCTAAGCATCCACCCTGACGACATCCCGGACGCCATGATTCGGGATTTTGTCGGCGCACGTTATGCCGTAGCGATGGTTAGAATTGGTGAAGACGAGCAACCCTACGTCAACACGAAGCCCAACAAATTTGTGCAGACGGCTGGAATCCTGGCACGCGACCCAATGTTTCAAAAGTTTTGTGCAGAAACGGGATTGTGTGCAAATGTTTCAGAGGACGACGCAATCAAATCCATTCACAACCATTGTGAAATTACCACAAGGTTAGAATTGATGACGAATGCTGCCGCACAAGTGGCGCTGGTGGATTTACGAACAGAGTTTGAGGAGTGGAAGCGTGCATGAAGAAAGGGTTTTGGCATACGCTTATCTGCGTTTTGCCAAACGGTACGGCAAAATTAGGCATCGAGATGCCGAGCGTTCTAATAATTTCTTTTTTTCAGAATTGAATGCAATGGATCAAGTTGATAAGTTTTATCCCACCGCTATTGTGTGGTTATGTATTAATTCATGGAATTTTGTTAACCCTTTTGGAATATCTGAGGACGAAATGTGGGAAAAACTTTAAAAAATGAGGAAGACAAAATACAAAACAAAGTTTTGTATCGAGTGTACAGAATTGATTCAGTAATTTATGTGCCAGATTATGAATTGCCAAATATGTGGCGCGGACCTGGATCAATTATGTATGACGTTAGTACGCTGCTGTCTGCTGGTGCTGTAGAAACTTGTCACCCGCTTTGGCCGCGCAAATCTTTAATAAAGGAATAACAATGTCTGAACTTACACCAAGCGATGTCGTTCGCCAACTGTTTAAAAATGGATGGAAAATTTCAACGATTGCAAAGCGTATTGGCGTGTCGCAACCATATATTAATTCGATTCTAAAAAACGACAGCAATACCAAATACAAAGTTTTTGCAGCGTTGAAAGAAATCCTTGACGAATCACCTCCTCCGCGCAGCAACAGGATTTCTAAACCTGTGATGATGAGGAATGCGCTGCGCGATATTTCCAGCGCCAATTCTTTGGAAGACGCGGTAAAGCTTGCTGATGAAGCGTTAAGGCAACTATGAACGATTACGCATCACATTTAATTCGAGCAAATGAATTGCTCAAAGCGATTTATCAGGATTGCATTGACAAAAAATACCCGCAAGCAATGGAGAAAACTTTGGATGCCATTGCCAGCTTGCGTGCAGCTTACAGTGTCATGCATGACGATGTAGATCGCAAATCTGTTAACCCTGTAGGAATTTGGGAGTTAGACAAGCTATGAGTATGACGCATTGCGCATTGAATGTGCCGATGTTTCGTGTTGAAAAACTTCATCACTGGTATTTAGAAGAATTTAAAGAAAGCGGTTGGTGCCCATTAGACTGGGGTTGCATTGATGCCCCGGAATTGATTTTATGTGGAAGCAGAAAATCAATGTCATTTGATTCAAAAGATAACGCTTTTGTGGTGTCTTCATTTCATTGGCGATGATTGGCAATGGTTGCACATCCTACAGTGCGTGACGTTGCTTTAAACGAAGAGTTTATTCTTGCTTCAACGCTTGTGCGATATCAACTTGTAGAAAAACGTCAAACGAATCCGCATGTTGGTGTTTGGTATATTTGTAAACGTCTTTCCACTGGCGCACTGGAGCGCATTGCGCATAATCGCCGTGTTATTAAAGCAGAGGATCCAAAATGAAACGTATTAGACGAACTGTAACATCTGCAGAGCGCAAAAAAATGGTAACGCTCTATCGTAACGGGGCAAGCAAAACAGAAGTTGCTAAACATCTCAAGCGATCTTATTCAGTAGTACTGCGACAATTGCAGCTCGCAGGCGTTGTGGAGCCTAAAAGAAACGCTGAGCAACCAGTGGTGCCTCAATACGTCGAAGTGACAGCACCCGCAGAACCGCCGGTCGTCATCCCACCTCGCACTATTATGCAACGAGTGCGCAACTGGTTTGCAGGAAAATAGACATGAACGAGCGATTAGGCATGACTCTGCGGGATTACTTTGCTGCTAAAGCGATGCAAATACTAATTCCCAATGGACAAAGCATCGACGCAACGCGGTATGCAGAGTCGGCTTATGCCATGGCCGACGCAATGCTGAAAGCACGGGGGCTTCCGCTCTACACCACCCCTCCACCTGCCCGTAAATGGGTTGGGCTGACGGATGAGGAGATTAAAGTACTCCCAAATTGGTGGCCCAGTTATGAACAGATGCCTGCTCTGATGACGCTGGCACGAGACATCGAAAGCTTATTGAAGGAGAAGAATTATGGCTAAACCGATGACAAGAACCGAATGGGTGGCTTGGCTTGAAAAAGCCTGGGACGAGGCGCAGCAGCGTGAATGGGTTGGGCTGACTGAGCCTGAACTGCACGAGATCAACCCGACATGGCCTGCGCCTGGGCAGCACTGGGATTACGAAGATGTGCTTGCATTTGCCCATGCGATTGAAGCCAAGCTGAAGGAGAAGAACACATGACACGAGACGACATCAGAGCAAGGGGTGAGCAATGACAACAAATGAGCAATTCATAACGCAAGTGGAGCTTGCTACTCGATGGAAAATCAGCGAGGCAACACTGGAACGTGACCGGTCTTTCAAAAAAGGGGTCCGGTACATGAAGTTGGGTGGATCGATTCGCTATCGGTTGCAGGACGTTATTGACTACGAAAACGCATGTACACACGAGCCGGAGGAGAAGAACGGTGGATAGAGACGACATTATCAAGAGGGCGAGAGAGGCTGGGTTTATGGATACCGATAAGAATGGTGTTTGGATTACAGATGGTTACTGGGATGATGAACTGCGCCGTTTCGCCGCACTTGTCGCCGCAGCAGAGCGTGAGAAAGTCGCCGCATGGATGATGGCCAAGGGCTACGCAACAGGGCATGGCGACAGCATCGAGGACTTGCTGCAAGAGCTTGATTGGCAGATTCGTGAGCAAGAGCGCGAGGCGTGTGCGAAGCCTAAGGGCGACTTGGTTTGCGTGTGTGGCGCTGTGTGGGAAGGCGACCTCATGGTTCACGCCCCGATCCAGCGAAAGCCGCTGACTGAGCCTGAATTGCACGAGATCAACCCGACATGGCCTGCGCCTGGGCAGCACTGGGATTACGAAGATGTGCTTGCATTTGTCAGAGCTGTTGAAGTTAAATTAAAGGAGAAGAATCATGGCTAAACTTCCATACACATTTACCATCTGCCCAGATGAGGAACCGCCAAAGTTATTTACCGCATTAACACCAAGATTGCTCTTTGCCATGCGTAATGGTGTTGTAGACATGACGATTGACCAAAAGCAGCTTATTTGGCCTACCTCAAGAAAAGGGGTGACAACAATAAATAATCATAAGGACAAATCAAATGAACGTATTTAAGTTAATAGAAGATAACGGCTTGACCCTGCACGGTGACATCGAGCACTTTGCCGAGTTGATTAGACAAGAAGAGCGTGAGAAAGTCGCCGCATGGATGATAAGGCGTGGTTACGCTACGGGCCACGGAGACAGCATCGAGGATCTGCTTAAAGAGCTGGATTGGCAGGTGCAGGAGCCGGTGGCGCGGGTTTGTTACACACTCACACAGACTAATGTAGGCATCGGCGAACGAGGAATGCAGGCCTACGAGGAGGCCAAAAAACGTGGATGGGTGTGTGAGAGCGAAGGCGCGAGGGGGGGGCAATGAGACATTAATGAGACACGAAAAGATATTACGTCTCACTAATGAGACACAAACTATGGATGGATAATCATGGGGACTAACTATTACACCAGCAATCGTAAAGATCGCGACTACCACATTGGCAAATCGTCTTATGGTTGGTCGTTTCTTTTTAGAGGTTACCGTCCCGAGGGTCTTGTGTCCTGGGATGCCTGGAAGGAATTTCTTAAAGACAAGACGATTTTGAATGAATACGGCGAACAGATTGACTACGAATGGTTTGTTCACTTTATAGAGGGTGAAAAATCGCCGAGGTATGTGCGGGAGAACGGGCACAAGAATCTTCAGCACAATGACGAAATGAAAGCCTCTAGTCTTCCTGCATGGCCCACCTCCGAATTAAATTGGAACGATGAAAAGGGTTATGCTTTTATGTCTGTGGAGTTTTCATGAATCAAGACTTTAAACATAGTTATAAAGACTCGTCTTTAGAAGTTACGCTGGAGGCGCAAAACGACGAGCATTCATGGGCCAATATCCAAGATTTGACGAAGGCGTTGTTGGATATTGTCAAATGTACAAGTGATTGGAAGAAATTTGAGTTGTATATTGTGGTGAAAGAATGTAATAAAGAGCATGATGATTACACCAATAACTCTTAGAGAGGCAAACGCTTTTGTGACCGTGCACCACAGACATCACAAGGCTGTTCCAGGCTGCAAATTTTGTGTGGCTGTCAGCAACAACGATGCCGTCGTTGGTGTAGCTATTGTGGGTCGTCCTGTCGCACGGCACTTGGATAATGGATGGACATTGGAAATTAACCGCGTTTGTACAGATGGCACACGCAACGCCTGTTCAATGCTTTATTCCACCGCGTGGAAGGCAGCTAAGGCACTTGGTTACCGCAGACTCATTACTTACACTCTGCCAGAAGAAGGCGGCGCATCACTTCGTGCCTCCAATTGGACATGCATTGGACTGCGAGGTGGAGGCAATTGGAACAGCAAAACACGCCCACGTATTGACACTGATGAATTGCTGCAAGGACAAAAACTTCTTTGGGAAATGAACAATGAATGAGCAAAGCAAAGAACTTCTCAGGTTTGCTATAGAAGCTCTGGAGTCTGACAATCCCGACGTTCAGCTTCGGGCGGCGATCATGCTTCGCGCTGCGCTTGCGCGACACGAAGCGCGACAGGACGATTGGAAACCAGACCCGGATTTGGCTTAACTTTAAAGGATGGAAATGAACTTTGTTATGACTCCGATGTTGCAAGATTTGTATGACCGCGCCTATGCTGAGGGCGTCGCATACGAACGTGAAGCTTGCGCAAAGCTTTGCGAATTATGTTTTGGCGATTGCACTGACGGATACCGTATTGCGCATATCATTCGCTCGCGCAGCAAACAAAACAACGCTTTGCATTCGGACAGTATTGCTGTAGGTATCAAACGTGGATGGGATTTGGCTCACGGCGCATCCGATTTCCCAAGCGCGGAAGAAGTATGCCGTATTGTGCATCAGGAAATAATTGCAGAGCTTTCTAATGGCACAAAAAGAACACCTTAATCAGGTTGCAAGTCTTGGATGCGTACTTTGCAAGCACCTTGATTTAGGCAATAGCCCGGCACAAATTCATCATATTCGCGAAGGGCAGGGCATGTCTCAGCGGGCTAGTCATTTTTTGGTTGTGCCATTATGTCCAGAACACCATACAGGAAACTCTGGTTTGCATGGTCTAGGCAAGCGTGGATTTTATACACGCTATAAACTTTCTGAGCTTGATCTTCTTGCTATGACAATTGAGGAACTTCATGAGAATTTTTATAAGCATCGCATCGTACCGCGATCCTCTTCTTTGGTTCACAGTAAATGATTGTTATGCAAAGGCAGCTAACAAAACGAATATTGTGTTTGGTATTGTTGACCAAGGACCGTATCCACAACATAAGCATGTTGAGAAAACCGGATTTGCCAATCAGATTCGTTATGTATTTATCCCCGCAATAGACGCACGCGGCGCATGTTGGGCGCGGCATGTGGCACAGTCGTTGTACCAGGAGGAAGATTACTTTTTACAAATTGATTCGCATACTTGGTTTGACCAAAACTGGGATACTTTATGCATTGAATTGATGCAAAGCAATATTACGCCCAATCCCCGCAAACTTTATAGTTGCTATGCCCGCGGGTTTGAATTTATTGATGGAAAACCTACCGATACTTCTGGCACTAAAGACTTGATTTATCAGAAGATTCGCCCTGGAGAAAGCTTCAAGGACGCCGATCCGCTTCTTACCTTTGATTCAGGCGTCATGCAATCGGAATATCCAGTAGCCGCATGTGCAATAGGAGCAGGATTTATATTTACTCTTGGTAAATTCTGCCATGAAGTGCCGTATGATCCAGTGTTGTATTTCAATGGTGAAGAACAGAATATTGCCGTAAGAGCTTACACACATGGATATGATCTTTTGCACCCACCTGTTGCTCCGGTGTATCACTTTTATAATCGTCAAAAAGAACTGCGCCATTGGGCGGCAGACGATGATGAAGTGCGAACCGTAAGATGGTGGGATATGGCAAAGCGATCCAATGATCGTATGGCAGATTTGTTCTACCATAAAAAAGATCTTGGGATTTACGGGTTTGGCAAACAACGTACACTGAGGGACTACGCGACATTTTGTGGTATTGATTATGAAAACCGCGTGATTGTCAGTCAGTGTAGCGAGCCTCCTCCAACAGGTACTCCCGCTTCGGATTCACAATAATCCCGCGCAACGCACGGTCGGTGTCTTTTACGCGTTGTGCAAGAGACCGCTTGATGCTTTCGGTAGTGATTGGATTGTTGGGGTTCTTGGAGTTGAAGGTGATAATTTTGTCGCTGATTTCATTGTATGCTTGATAATCTCCGTTGATTTGCGCCAACGTGATTTGCTGGAGTAGTTGTTTGCGGCGTTGATCGAGATCCCTGTCCATTCCTTTGATCTCGGCCATTACTTCATAGCCGCGGGCAACGTCTACAGGCGTGAAGCCAAGAGCTTGCAAGAACAATCCCCAGGTTGACACTTCTTCAACGATGGGGTCTCCACGCAAGGTGGTGGCGCCTTCCTGGGACATCCTTCCAACCTTCAGGAAGTCTTTGAGAACAGGCGGCAGCATGGCCTCGATACCGCGCCATGTGTATCCATCGTTGATTTTCTTAATCCCGTCTGCAATGTTTACACCAATCCCCACAAACGGGCCTGCAAGATCCACCACAAACTGTTTGAACGCTTCCACTTCATCGACAGACTTGGCGCTGTCTCGGAACCACATGCCGTTTTGCGACACCCGCGATGCAATGTCTGCCCCGGTAAGTTCACTCACTACTCCTTTGCTCAACGCCAGCGCCACGTTCGACCCAAACATGTCGGCAAGCGTGTTCTTGGCGGAGTTGTTGAAATCGTAAGGCTCATCTTCATCGTCAAAGAGAGCATTCATGGTGCCTTCAATGACCCAGTACAGCGGCAATCCTTCGTATCCGGCAAACACACCCGTCATAAACAACATGGCTGTAAGACGGCGTCGTGCCTCCCGTTTTACTTCTTTGGATTCGCCGGCAAATGCCTGCTGCAAGCTTCGCACATACAGCATGGTCATTTGCTGGGCATAGTTCTTGAACTGAAAAATGATGCGTGCAGTCGGGCCTTGCATGAAACGCGGCTTGGTGGCGTTTATGTACTCAAAGTGCGTTTCATTGACAACCTTGCGCGCTTCTTCAATTGCCTCGTCATGTGATTTTTTATTCTTGCGCGCCAGTCGGTATGCTGCAAGCGCGGTTGTCTGACGGTTGAATACCTCGGCTTGGTTGAATCCGTACCCCAGGGCATAAGTCATCTTGTCTTGGAATTTCAGCCCAGCGGTTTTCATGGCCGAACCCAATCCACCTACCAGGATATCCTGCGGGCGTTCTGCAATTCCTGCAAGCGACAAGGTTTGCGTTCTGTTCAAAGTGCCATCTTCATACAACCTTTGCATGGCAAGCATTTCTTGTTCCGCAGTTTTGCGGGCTTTGTCCGAAAGCTGCTTGTCTTTGGTGCGTTTCTCAAGCGTGCGGATAATGTTGTAAAAATCTTTTTTGGTAAACCCGCTTGCCCAATAATCTTTGGTAGCACTTGCAAATGCACCAAACGCTTCGGTAAACCCATAGCGCGCCCCAAGATATGGGTACGCCACCATCGGTGTTTGAGCAATGTTTCCCAGTGCGGACGCTGGAGCAGTAAGAAAGTAGAGAAACGCTGCCGATGATGCCCAACTGCTGAAGTTGTTGATGTCGTTGGGCGCATTGACCCAATCGTGGCGCTTCTTCAACTCATCAAGATACCGCGCATTGGCAACGCCTGGGGATTGTCTTACGGAGCGATTGGCATCAAGCAAAATCCTGTCAAGTTCTCCACCGTATTTCACACGGGCAAGATGATATGCGCCATGGAAAGTTGTTTCCGCAAATGCTCGAATAGCATCATTGCTGTAGCCTTCAATATTTTTGCGGTGGATAAACTGTTTCCTGGTGGACAGGTCCGGCTGTAATGCCAAGTATGCTTGCCAGACACTGTCTTTGAGCTTTTCTGTATCCGTTACCGCGCCATCTTTCGTCAGGCTGTCTACCGAATCCATGACAGTGCGGATGAATCCTGTGAGCGGCACGCCCGACTGCAGCATCTCGCGTGCTTTCAGTCCGGCTTTGAAATCCGTTCCTTCCTTCAATCCGGATTGACTTAACTTGTCAATAAATTTCCGGTGTTCCGAACGGCTTTCAAACATGTAAAACTTTTCTTTTTCCCCCTGCTGTTTTACAGATACCCAGTAATCCCCAAACCGCACCAACGGGAAATAGGGGCCGCCATCGCGTGCCTTAGTAAAGGCATCTTCAATGGCAATGAGTCTTGCGGTTTTTGTTTTTCCGGCCTCGACATCTTTTTCAATACGCTCAATAAGCGCTGACTTGAGCATGTCAAAAGATTCATCATAATACTTCTGCACATTCTTGTAGATCTCTACAGCTTTTGGATCTGCTGCTACCCGCAACCATGCCTGTTGATATGCTAGGCTTTTGATTTTCGTAAACTGCGTGTTGAAGTCCAGGCCCGAAAGTGTCGAACCATGCATGCATGTGGCAAGGTCATGGTTGAGTTTTGGATTTTTTTGCGCCCAAGCAATCCAATCTTGTGCAATGTCTGCTGCTTTGGTAATTCGACCATCACGAAAACCTGTCATTTCCCCGACGGTTTTGTAATATGTATTGATCTGCGGCAAATCTTTTTCTGCAAGTTCGCCAAGCTGTCGCAGATTGAATGCGCCAAGAATGTATTCTGCTTTGTCTGCGGCAAGATCTGTCACCAAATCCTTGGCTTTGTCTTTGATCGATGATAAAGGTGGTCCAGAGTTGACCAGATTATTCATCGATTCTTTTTTGATATCAGCCGTAGCGGCGTTGTACAAAATCTTGTCAAGTTTTTCTGGGCCGACTGTTTGTACCCGCGGGCGCCGACCAATCTCGCCACTCAACATCCGCTCAAAGATGTCTGCCTGTTCTTTCGTAAAGTTGTGTTTTTTTGCAAACCCTACAACTTCCTCAAAGAAGTTGCGGATTTTGTTAAAGATTGTCGCAATGATTCCCGCAGGCCGGAACCTTCCTTGTGTGTAGTGTTCAAACGCACGCGCCACACCTTCTTCAATGATCATTTCATACGAACGATCTTTATATAATTCTTCTATAGGTTTGTCGCCGACATCCCATATGCGTTTAATCCAATCGTTTTTGGATGCCGTGCTGAGTATTTTCCATTCCTGATCTGTAAACAATTCCATGCTGCGCATCGCATGCACTGCCTCATGGTGCAGCGTGCGTGACAACCGCTGTTTGTTGAAATACTGCGGATACTTTTTACGAGCTTCATCGGTTGTCAGTGCAATCCGAATAATCCGAATGATGTTGAGTTTCTCGCCCCACTGTTCTGTGTATTCACCAATGGATAAATACTTGTCCGTAAAATCTGGGTTGAACATTTCCAACCTTACATCGGACAATCCCATGCGATCCAGTTCTTCCCGGTATTTCTCAAACATATCGGGAACTGACTCTGGTGGTGGTTTTGTAATAGGGTCAGTAGCATTGATGATGTTTTGCAAAATGTCTGGATTTTTTGGATCAAAGGTTCCGCGGTTACCGATGGCAGATTTGATCTGCTCGGGGTCAAATGCAATGTAGACGCGGTGCCGGATGGTGTTATTGCCGTATCGACCTCCGCCGACATGTTTAATTCCGTCGTAGCCCATAGCACGCAGGCCCTCCTGCATTGCCTCAGCACCCTCATAGGCTGGAACCATGGCGTCGCGCATTGCATCCTCGGCAGCTCGATACCAACTTTCGTTGGTGTCGCCGCCTTCGTGAAACGCTTCGGCATCGGGAAATTGGGCAATCCACGCTGCGGAGTCAGCCCTAGCATCCATGTCGATTGGGTTCTGGATGGACAGGTAAACCGGGTATACAGTGGGGGTATCGCCGCGTCCTTTGCGGGTGTACTCGCTGGCAATCATTGGCTCGGCAGTAAAGTAGCTGCCTTGCCCCATCAGGCCGTAGTTGGACCCGTAAGTGTCAAATTTCGTAAATGCGACCCCGTCTTGAGACTTGTTGGTCCCGTGATACACCACCAACGGCTTACCGTTCGCATCGACCACCTTGCTGTCGCCAAACCATTTCTGGAATTCCGGTGTGTTGATTTGGCTCTGGCGGCTGTACTTGATCGGCGCACTGCCGGCGCCTGTTTCTTCTTGTACATTTACCCGATTGAATAATTTGCCTTCCTCTTCTTTCTGCCCAATTTGCTGGACCACAAGCAATGGCGGGCGTTGTGTGCTTTCGCCAAACATGTCGGGCGCAGTATTTTCGTGTTCCTCCAACAACGTATTGGCAGTGTCAATCAACTCCGTGGCCATGTAATTGCCACGGCGTATGTTGTTGCCAAAGAATTCTAGAAGCACCTGCTGTATCGGCGGGCGCTCTTCAATCACCGGGATTTTTGCATACTCACTAATTTTAATGTTCGCGCGTTTTGCGTTGATTGCATCCTTGGCGGCTTCCACCACAAACTTGCGGATGTCGTACTCGCCTGTGCCACGCAGTTTTACCATCGCGCTTGCAGCACGCATCATTGCGTTTTGTACATTTAACGCATCTTCTTTAGCAGAAGGCGGCGCGTTGCTTAACATTTCAATCAGGGTATTATCATTGTATGCAGCAGCAAATACTGCGCGTTTAATACGTTGCTCTGCCAACTGTGTTGGCTCAATCCCTCGGCCTGTTTTTTGTATTAATTGATTGGCTTCATTCTTTGGCATCCGGGATACAAATTTGTTGATTGTTTCATCCGATGGATTGCCCTTGCTGTCAAACTCAAAAGTTTCTACAACATCCGCAATTCTGTTGGCGTCCTGCTTGGCAATTTCCGCAGGGCTAAGTTCCAATGCTTGTGAGCGATTGCTGATATCGCCAATCTCTGCTGGAACATCTTTGGGGCGCACTACCCTTACAAGAATAGGGTCTACATAAGTGGGGCGCTTGAGACCTAGCTGTTCGCCGATCTTAAGAATGTCCTCTTTGTATTTCAGCGCCCCTTGTTTGCCTTGTGCAATATTTTGATAGGATTGTTGCAGTCCAGCAATCCGACCATTGGTAATCGGGACAAACGGGGTGCTTTGGTATTTTTTGTTTATTGTGCCGTCGGCATCGTGAGATGGCGCCACCATGCTTGACGATGCAGATATAAAAGCATAACGGAACGGCACTTCGATGTTGTCTGATATTGCAACATCTTCTTTGCCGCCAGCGAAAGTCGTGTCCCAATCATCGCTTGGGCCGATGACCATTGGGGCACCATCGGTAAAGGTGCGGGACTCTGCCAACCGTCGTGCATCGGGTTTGTTGGCGAGGTTTTGCATTTGCGAAATAGAAAATAAGGCATCGCGGTCGCGCGGCTGTAGATTTTCCGGCAATTGGCGCTTTGGTTTTTGCCCCTGCAATAATTGCACTTTCCGCCCTTCGGGGCTGATGCGTCTTTGTTGCGCTGCCAAAAAGTCCTGGTAGGACATCGGCGGTGCTGTAGGAGGTTCTGTAGGAGGTGCCGGTGGAGCAGGCAATTGCGGCGGTTCTCCTGATGGCACCGGAGGCGCGACAGGGGCGGTTACGGGTGTAGACGCCGGAAGTGCAGGCTGGCCTGGAGCAGATGGTTGAACGGGCGGTACTACAGGTGGTACAGGTGTTGGCTGGACGGGTGGAACAGGCGGGACAGGTGTTGGCTGGACAGGCGGAACAGGCGGAACAGGTGTTGGTTGTATTGGCGGTACCGGTGTTGGTTGGACGGGTGGTGGTTGTATTGGCGGTACCGGTGTTGGTTGGACGGGTGGTGGTTGTATTGGCGGTACAGGTGTTGGTTGGACGGGTGGTGGTTGTATTGGCGGTACAGGTGTTGGCTGGACGGGTGGTACAGCAGAAGGTACTTCCGGGGGTGCTTCTGGAGGCGCTGGCCTGCCAAACTCCTTGAAGGTTGCGCCTACTGCGCCAGGAACCGACCCCGCCGATACGCCCGCGGCAAAACTGTTGACGTACTTGCGCACATTTTCTGGACTAAAAACATCAAAGTTGGAGTCAATAAATTTGACCGCAACATTGTTGACAAAGGTTTGTGCTGTTTCTGTCAGCCCTTCAATTCCTGCGGTTTTGATAGCTTCTGCGCCAACCCTTGCGGCGGTTGGCAAGAAACCAGATTTCTTGGCGACTTGTTCTGTAAGTTTCATGCGGCCAAAAAGGCCAAGCTCTCCCAGTACTTTGGCAGGCACAAGCGAATCAAGCATCGCATTGATTCCGCCTGCAATAATTGCTTCCTCGGGGGCCAACTGTTTTGTTTCTTCGTAGATCGTGCGGAACGCTTCGGGTGCTGCTTGGGCAAAGGATGTGCCGCCTGCACCAATCCCTGCGCCCAACATGGTGCGCCGCGCAATCTCTTTTTCTCCCATCCGCTTGAGTGCATCAGCGGCAACTCCCCGCTTGAGTTGCTCTTCAATCATCTGATTGGCAGACCGCATTGCAAGCTTTCTTGCAACAAGCCCTCCCACACCGCCTGTGCCAATCATGGATAGAATGCTTGGCAGTCCTTGGCCTATGTTTTCTACTGCAAACCCTAGAACATCCCCTGGGCCTTTGGCTTGCAAAATATCTGGATGCGCTGTTGGATAGTCGGCCTCAATCTGCGCATACTTTGCTGCACCTTCTTCCAGAAATTGCCGCGCTTTGTCTTGATATCCTCCAAACCCGGCATCTGCCAACGCCGCCAATCCCAGCGCCGGAAGATCGTTGGTTGCAGACACCAATAACTGTTGTGCGCCACGGCTCAGGCCGGCTTGGAATTTTTCCCCGTAGGTGCGGACATCGGGGTATTCAACACCAGCCTCACGATATAACCCGCGCAACAACAACCGCACATCAGATTCTGACAATCCTTCTGGAAGACGAAACCTTCCAAGATTTGGAACATCAACAATCACTTATTTACCTTTTTCACGCAAACGCTGAATCTGGTCGGGCGAAAGTGCTTGTGCTGGTGCCTCACTATATCTTGGATCTAGTTGACTTCGTATGCGGTTAATAATAGCCTGTTTTTCGGCATTAAATATTGCCATTGCTGCCGGATCTTGACGCCAATTCTTTTTCACTTTCGGGGAAAAGAATTTTTTGGCTTCATCATCGTAGCTTTTTTCCAGTCTTTGTATCTCTGGCATGGCAAGCTCTAATACTTCTTTGTTAAGCGTAAACTGATCTTTGAATGATACTTCCTTTGGTTGTGCCGGTCTTTCCGGTTTTGGCAGCATTTGGCCAATTTGGCCCATGATGCCAAGTTTGCCAACCGTGGCTTTGTTTTTTGCTTCAATAAGTTGTAGCCGATATTTTTCCAGTTCTAGTGCATACATCTTTGCAGATTCATAATCTTTGCGTTCTAGTGCACTTTTGTATTCTTCTGCCGCAAGCCGTGCTTTTTGTGCTGCCACGCGGGCTTCTTTGTTTGCTTTCTCAGAACCCAGTTTGCTGGTTTGATATCCTTCCAGCATTCCTGCAAGGCCGCCACCAAAATCCCTTCCTTGATAGCCAAGTCCTGCAATTGCCGCCTGTATAAATGCTTGCCGTCTTGCATCTTCAGGACTTATCTGCGTACCTAATTCTTTGGCCAAAGCTTCTGCCATCGGACTTACTTTATCAGGAAATCTTTTGCGCAAATATTCTTCTTCTGCTTCTGCATCTTTGCGGATTTGCGCCGGGTCTGTAGGTGTAGGGGTTTCTAACGGATAACGACCTGCCAACCGCTCCAGCATGTCTAATACTGATTGTGGGCTTTGTGCTGCTGCTGGCGCCGCTGTTGCAGGCGGGGCGGCTTGCGGTTTTATAATTGGCGTAGCTGTTTGTTCTGGTTTCTTTGGTTCTTGTTGTTCTGCTGGCGGAGTTTGTGCTCGCGCTGCGCGCAATTGGTCATAATAAGGAGTCATGCTTTGGCGATTGCCGCCATAAAATGATTCAGGAAGATAGGGAATATTGATACCCATTGCCCTTGCGGGTCGCGTTATTGCAGTTTCCACAGCGCCCGCCAGACCTCTTCCAGGCAAGGTCAAAATGTCTTTGCCTGCCGCATACAAGGACTCTAAACTATCCATGAATGCTTTGCGGTCTATTTCTTTTTGCTGTTCTTCAGTAATGCCGCCTTTGCTGAAGGCCACCGGACCGCCGCCTGCCATCATGGTTGGCATCTGTGGCAGTTGCGGAGTTTGTTCGGGTTGCTGCATTTGCGGTGGCATCGGTTGTGCCGCGGGCATAATACTTTGCAGCCCTAGTTGGGACTGCAATTGATCCACCACCGGGCGGGTATCTTTTTGTTGCCTTGCCATGAAATCCTTGCGGACGCGCAAACGGCGATCCATTTCGGCAGCAGCAAACAATGCCAACTTGGGATCGTTGCGATACTTCGGCAGTTCTTCATCAGGGAAATTTTTGAAAATATTCATTGCCTCCAGTACATTGATGTCTGGAGCAAGACCGACAGCTTGCTGCATCATCGCATACCTCCATAGAGCAAACCTGCCAGACCAAGCGTTTGTACAAACGGGTTTGGAGGCGCTGTATAGTCCGACCTTGTTGATGGCTGGCGGTCGCCAAAAATAATGCTTTTGTACGCGTTAGCACGTTCCTCAGGATACATGCGTTGCTTTTCAAATTCTTGATAGGCAAGATCAAGATCGCGCTGGCGGCGTGCCTCATCCTGCAAACCAAGTTGCTGAAGGCTTTGCGCCTTCATCATTTGGTTGCCTAGATCTTGTTGGTAGAGTTGGCCTGCTTTGTCAAATGCTTGTGCGCTGCCTTGCATTTGAATATTGCCCAACTGTGTACCAAGATTGCGCAACATTTCTGCTTCTGCAATCGCTTGCCGTGATCCGCCAAACGCGCCGCGCTGTGCTGCTTGTGCGCGAATCTGATTAAGGCCTTGCTGGTATTCTCTTGTGGCTCCTTGTTTTGCCACATCAATAACGCCCTGTTGGTAGGGGTTCATGTATGCCTGCATGACCCCTACATTTCTGCCGTCTACATTGAACGACCCCAAGATGCCTGGGGATCTTGCAATGTTTTGAGCAAGTTCTGCGCCTTGTTGATATGTCCCTGCCGTTTCTGCGGTGCGCGGCATGGTATACGGCGTATACGGGGTATACGCAATTTGCTGCCCCATGCGGTACAGATCCGCAATGTAGGGCAGTTGGTATTCTGGCGCGCTTTGCGTGATTGTTTGCGCTGGACCGCCAAGGCTCATGGCTTCACCTCTTCTGCAAATGTTACCGCAAGTTGCTTCGCATTAAAAATGCGTTTCCAACCCATGCGGCCTTGAATGGTAATGAGATCACAACCTGCCCGCTTGGCGTATAACCGCACAGCCGGCGCAAATGCTTTCGTCAACTCCTCCAGGCTGCCGCCAGCCAACCAGCAATTGTACACACGCTTTTGTGGATACTGTCGAATCTCTGCAATTATTGCAGCGTCAATACCTGGAAGAAAAATCGCTTTGCCCTCAAGAACAGCTTGTCGCACATCATCAAGGGAAAAAAGATTGCCCGCGTGGTCAAGAGCATCTTGCAACCACGGGGAACACCGTTGCCATTCCTGTTCAAACATTTCCTACAACTTCCTCGGCATCAATCGCGGGGGGTTGTTTTGTGGTGCCATGCCGCGCTGTTCTTACACGCTCCATCAGAGCATACAGTTCTTTTGCCCCTGCTTTGCTCGACCCATTGCCCAATCCTGATACTACATCAGCAGGAATAACAAACTCTCCCTGGGACAATTTCGCAGGTTGTTTTACTTGCCCGCCTTCAATAAACGCATCAATGTCGTCAGACATTCCATCACCAGGGCCATCAAGATACCCGCCCGATTGTTTTTTGGTTTCCATCGTAATTTCTGGCTGAGTTCCAAGGGTGTTGTACAGCCGTTCTAGTCCTGACACATACCCTTGATACCCCTGTGCAATTTCTTCGGGCGTTGGGCCATACCGTTTTGCCGCTTCGGTAGGATTAAATTGAAAGGGATTGGGATTAAAAAATAACGGCAACCCTACCATAGGGTTGTAAATATTTTGGCCTGATTCGCTTTGTCGATTTGGCGGTTGCGGCGGCAACATCGGGGCCGTCAAAGCGCGGTTGTACACAGGCGCTACCTGATACTTCGGGATCTTCACTTCTGGCGGCGTATTGCGCAATGCTGCTGCAAGAGATGCCAAACCAAACCCTAAAGTTGCAAGTCCTTTGTCCGATGATGTGCTTGTCCCCGACAGAAATCGTGACAAAATATTTCCCGACCCTGATTTAAACCAATCTGAAAAATCTGTAGTTCCAAAATCAAATGTGTTTGGGTCAATAGCGCCCGGCGTGCCCGGGTCTGCACCAAGCATGGGGTCATTAAACGCACCAAGATCAAGATTATCTGAACTGCCGCCAGAAGACATGATTTACTCCTGCGATATAAATGTTGCCGTGACAATTGCCGATGGTATAGCTGGTCGCGTCGGGCTTGATGATGCATTGTAGTGTTCTATATATGCGCCTGTGTGTGCGCCGCTAAAGGCTTCTGTAGAACACCACATCAGTTGCACATAATCTCCAGCAATTGCCGACACTATGAAATTCAATGCCGCCACTATATGAAAAGGATCGGATGAAGATTTTCTTGGTGCCAACCCAAACCGTGTATTGGAATTGTCCAAGTTAGTGCCATTTTTCCTGAACCAGACATCAATATCTTCTGCACTGTTTGCAAAGTTTACAAGCTGCAAGCTAAATTGTATGTTGTAAATTCCTGTGTATTCAAAAGTAATTTGTGAGGAATTTCTGATTACTATTCCATTTGACGCTGCTGTACTATTAAGCGTTATTGCATACGCAGTGCTGGTACTTGCTGCGGTTTGGTCGGTAGTATCATAAAAAGAACCATACGGGAAATCAAAAAACGTACCGCCAAAATCGCCAAAAATACTTGATAGGTTGGTATTGGTTCTTAACAGATACAACCGCAAAACATTCAGCAACTGCCCTTGATATACATCATCGTACAGTTTTGGCGGCGTGGGAAAATTTGGCACGCCAACTTGTTTGATGTAACTCATGCGCCTTGCCCTGTTGCCCTGCCGTCTTTACGCACATCAATCCGTGGTGAGCCAAGTTGCCATGTCGTGCCCAATTCGTTGGATTCGATCTTCATAATCATCTGCCTGCCGCGCACTCTTACATACACTTGCCCTGTGAATCGCTCGATGTTCAACGTCGTAGACCGTGCAATAATTGCAGAACTTGATCCACCCTCGGACTGCGGACTATTGTATCCTGATCCTGAGTTCATCATGGGGATCAAAGTCATGGTTACTTGTGGCGATGCCGCCGTGGAACCGTCAAAGGTAATATCTGGAACGATACGGTAGACAAACCCAAGGCTCTGGCCGTCTTCAATGTCAAATTCTGCCGATTCAATGTAGGCATGAATGGGCACAGGCGTTCCTGTAGTGTTGTCATCTACACCACTTTCGTGCTGCACAATGTTGTTGGCGTAGGTTGCTGCCTGCGGGTATTCTCGCAATCCCGAGTCACTCCAGGCGGTGCGACCGAGTGTTCCATAATACCAAATGTCTTCAAGGTAGTTGTACACAACATATTGGTCAATGACTGTAGAGTTTGCAGAACAATAAAACCACCAAATTTCTGTAAACCCTTCGTTTGTTCCTGCAAAAATTTGATCCACCTGGGATGTATTGATGTTTGAAAATACATGCCGTCTAAGATCGCATTTCATTGTTTGCAGTCGGCCATCGTATTTATAGAACTTGTCTACACCCATCCAGTAGACGACACCCGATGCAACGACTGTGCTGTTTTGCGAAATAACGGAGATGTTGTCTCCCATAATTTGGGCGCCCCATACAAGCGGCGTGCCAAGATATTGCAACGAATAAATGGCTTGATCTGTAAATACCACAATTTCCTGGCGCGTTTGTATTGCTGTGATAATTTCTGAGCCGTGTGATAGTCGCAACGACCCCGCCTGATTTGTAGATGCCGGCGCCCAGTCAAGAAGCGACTCCTGGTTCGACCAGCGAATCAACATTGGGTCAAGTGTTGCGCTACCGTATTCTGTTGTACCAAAGGTCAAGCAAAATCGGTACACATCGGAAATCAGGAAATCATTGTTTTTTGATGGTACGTCTTCTATGTTGGAGATATACACCCCGCTGCCCGTTGAAGACGTATTGACCAACGCGCCCGCCGGGGATGATGAAATATTTGCAGATGCGCCATTGACATTACGCAGGTAGTACACAAGTCCTGCTGTTACTCCTGTGGGCATTGATGTTGTAGCGGCAAACTTGAGTGCTGTGCCTTCTGACAACAACACGCTTGCAAAGGTAAGCTCTGTCGGGCTTGCCGAGGTGAATGTCACTGCACCGCCTTTGTTTGACAGCAGCTCGGCTCGCGTTGTTACTCCGTTTGTAGCATCCCAGTAGTACAGAGGGCCACCTCGGTACCCCGCTACAAGATCCTCTCCCCAATTCTGCATGTGCCACAACCGCGTGGATTCTGTTCCTGTTGTGCCAAACCCCCAGGTTCCTGTGCCCCAACCTCCCGCGCCCCAACCAATCACGCCGCCTTGGATAGCCGGACCAGCATCAATTTCATATTTTGCTGTAACCGTTCCTCCGCCAGATCCTGATGCGCTTGCTGTATTGGCGGCAGTAATCGTATAAGTGTTTGTTCCTGTAACAGTTATCTGGTAGTTGTTATTAAGAGCTAATCCATTGAACGGTGATGTTGCGCCCGAAAAGGTTACAAAATCCCCCGTTGCCCCGCCGTGTGTGGCGTCCGTAACAGTGACCACTGCAGACCCGCTTACCGTTGTAAACGGATTGGTCAGCGTTTCTGTAGCTCGCAGCGGCGTAATATCGTAATACGTCCCACCACGTTCAATGTAAAGTTTAAGGTTGGTGCCAATTGCAAGCAAATTTTCAGACGATAAGGTTATCCAGTTCCATAGTGCGCGACATACGCCAAGAAATGTGGACCCTGAAATTCTTTGCCAACCGCCAATTTTTTCTGGCGTGCCCTGGCGAAAACGTATTTTCTCCGATATATACCAACCGTTCTCGTTGGTATACCGGGTGTTTTCTTTATTTACGCCAGGACGAAGTTGCAGTTTGGTTAAAGGCACGTTTTACCTCATTAATGCAGCCTCCGCCGCTCTTCGGCGCGTAAGTCCAGGAAGGACTCTACCAGAGGCTTTGTTCCATTTCATGCACTCAGTTGCCGCGCCTTCCCAGTCGCCCGCGTCTACACGTTTCTTGAACGTCGAAATCCTGTAGTTTCCTAGGCCGCAATTGTACGCCCATGACAACACAGAGGCAATCCTGCGCGGTGCGGCGTTTGGCAGCGTCGGCGACAGTTTACAAAGACCGCCAAGAAAGTATTGCACATGATGGTCTAAAGCTTCCTCACACTGCTGCATCGTCCAGACGGTTTGTGGCGTAATGTCCGGCCCTGTTGAACCGTATCCTATGGTCCACGGTGCGCCGCCAGAACCCGGATCTGGATAGGCTTGCACAAGACCGTCGGGGCGGCGGCGAGCTAAACCTTCAAAAGGCTTGATGAGCACATTGCAAGCAAGGTCGAGAGCTTCTTTCACCGCTGGTACTTCTCAATGCTACGGCCAATAAACCAAAATGTGAGACACATTGTGAACACACCGAAGTCGTCTGCGTCCCAAACTTGATTAATCACGTCATACCAAGGTGCATTGGTCTGAAACGCAATTACCAATCCTGCGGTTTTGACAGCGGCATACATGAAAAAGAAACACCATGTAATTCCTGGTCTAACAAGGGCGCTGATTGCCGAGACAAACCATCCCGCTTGTTTTGCAGTCTCCTGCTGTTCCTTAAATGCCGCTTTGATCGTATCCAATTGCTGGATGGAGTAATCCACATACCGTTCTTCGATACGAAATTCGCCACGCAGTTTCTCCAAATCGGTTTGCAATCGAAACATGTTGAGTTCATGTGCGCGCTCGTTTTTTTTGTCGAGCAGCTTGAGTATCTCAGGAGCTAGGCGGAATAGCCCCCCAAAAATTGACCCAAGAAGACCCCCGCCTAGCAAATCAAACATTACTGCGAGTCGTCTTCGTTGGCTTTTGCCAACGCATTTAAACGATCATACAGATCACCAAGACCCGTATTAATCGGCTCTTCTCCTAGCCACTCCACTACTGCGTCGTACTCAGTTTCGGTCAAATCCACGGTGACAAAAATATCGTCCATGATCACTCCTTTACAATTTGCCCACGAAAAAATGCTCGTCCTTCAATCACTTCGCATAACTCTGGAGGAGCCAAGCGACCTTCGCTGTCGAACGAGAGTACAGCAAAACCTTGACACCAATTTGTCGGTGCGTCTTCAAGATAATGAAAAGCATCGGATTTTGGATCGGCCAACATTCCTGTGGCGACTCCGTACCGGCGGCCTCGATAATCCCCGAATGGCTTGACTTCAAGTTGATGCGTGTGTCCGCAAACCATGTTGATGCCGGAGCGGAGCACGTTGTTATAGGTCGAATGAATGCCTGAGTGGTATCGGTGTTTGACAATCGTATTTTTGTTGATAAACACCGACCAGGATTCGTGCCAGTGCGGCAGGTGGTCTTTGAGACTCATGCCATACACATCGCGAATTTCTGGAACTGCCGCCGCAAGGCGTTTCTCGAATCGAATATCGTGATTCCCAATCGTTCTGTGCAAGTACGCTCCACGCGCTACCTTGTTTATGCCGGACATCGCAGCTTGTACTGCATCGAGTTCTTCTTTCATGCTCGGTGGTTTGTGCCAGCCCATCGGAGAAAACGAACTCATGCTTGCGGCGTCGAGAATGTCGCCATTCGCAATGACGAGTTTAGGCTTTACTGCCCTAATAACTTCAAGGAGTGCTTGATAGCCTACCCCGTCATAGCCTGGGTAAAAGTGTGCGTCGCTGAAAATGACGACTGCGCCTGTAATCGTAGCCTCGACGCGCTTGTGATCTGGAGGAATGACGATTGATGGTCTTGTTCTTAGATCGTCGGTTGGTAACTCAATCTTGAGTTTATTTTGGATATGATTGCGTCGAACGTGGATGTTTCGCACATTCACACCCAGACGTTCCGCAACTAAAGTGGGAGAACCTAACTCTCGCCAAGCCGCAATAAACTCGTCGTCTGTATACTCAGTCCGCATACAAAATCTCCAGGTGTCATTTCAGAGTCCTATAAGTTTCTTAAAGAATGTTGCGGCCGCTCCTGGGCCGAGAAGGACCGCCGCCATGACGGCATAGAGAATGTATTCCAATCTACGAAATTTGCTATTGCCATCTTGAAATCTTGCGTCTACGCGGTCAAACGATTCTTGAATCTGCTTGTAGCGTTCCGCGCATACAGCTTCATGAACTGACAATCGCGTTTCAGTTGTCTGTTCCATGTTGCCCTCGATTTGTAAGAGAAGACTCATCTAATATTGCAAACCCTCGGCGGGCTGCAAATTTTGCAGGTTCGTTCTGCCAGATATCCGCACAAGACTCTAACCACCGCACTGTTAGTTCATGCGTAGGTTGTTTGCCTGATGCAAGGATTTGTTGTTCCAAGTTTAGGTAATTAAGCACTTCTGCTTGCGCATGCGCCGCGTTAATACCTAAATCAAATAGATAGATAAGATTGCCTTCGTCAATCATGCCATTTCTTGCACGAGCTGCATTTAATGCCTGTTTCATGCATGTCATGATATGGTATCGAGTTTCTTCTTTTTCGTAATCTTCTTCGGTAATTTGTGTCTTCCCAATTTTCTGTAACAACTTATTATGCTGATTGACAAAAAAGTTTAGCTTTCGAATTGCTCCGTTAATATAATTTTGATGGCTTTCTTTGTTAAGTTTTTCTTCCAGTATTTCTATTTCCAACATTTCTACTTCTAGCTCGTCATGCTCTTTTAACAACAAATCTTGCAATCGGCGTTCCTTGCGTTTGATTTTTATTTCTTGTTTGCGCATTTTTATATATGATTCTTGTAGCGCCAATCTTGTTTGTTCAATTTCTGCAAGACTGTGATAAATGCTTCGCATGGGAGTTATTGCTGTAACATCTAGCGTTACTCCCATAAATTGACTGTGGCCTTTGTGAAAATTACTGGTGTCATGCGTTACTTGCGGTAATTTGTTTTGTATGTTTTCCAACATGTAAGAATATTCTGGTTTGCTTACCGCAAAGTTTTTATGCAATTCTTGTATTGCTGTACTCATTACAATCCCCCGTGACCGTTTGAGCATGCTGCCCCGTAGGTACGAATTGTTGACAAGTTGCCAAATGTCAATGCGTTTCCTGTTGTATTTATTGTAATATATTGCATTACTTTTGCTACATTTGCACTTATACTTCCACCTCCCATCCATACACCGCGTATTGGACTTGATACGCCACTATTGTACGGCTGTAGCGTATTTGCTAACGTACCAAATGTTGCAGCATTTCCGGTTGTAGCGAAAGTAATATAATCAATCGTATTGTAGCTTGTGTTTCCAGAAGCAGAAGAACTTCTGCCTCCGGCAAACACTGCGCGTACCGAAGATGACACGGCGCCCAACTCCCTTCGTGCTTGTGTAAGATTTCCAAAACTTGGAGTTGCTCCGCCCGAAGCAAAATCATTGTATAAAATATTTGCCGTTGCAGTCGTTATATAACCGCCTGCTAATACAAACCGTGTTGGCGATGCTGCCGCAACTGGAGCCTCAATGCGATCTGGCAAGCCAGTAAAATATACGGTAGACCCAGTTGTGGAAATTATAATTGATTGTAAATACGCCGCACCCGAACTTGGCTGGCCCTGGAATAATCCCGTAACTTCGTTACTTGCACCGGAAAACGCTTCCATTTTTGCTAAAAGCGTTCCAAACGATTGCGTTGTGCCGCCGGTGCTAAAAGCCAAATATTCAATTTGTTGTCCCGCTTGAGTTCCAATATCGCCACCTGCCGATATGCCGCGAGTGCTTGAACTGCATGCTGCATTATAATATACGCCTGTTAGTAACGACCCAAATGACGTTGTATTTGATTGTGCATTAATATTAATTGACTGAATTGTCCTTTGGCCATCTAATCCTGTTGTTCCAAATCCTCCCATAAGTATTCCAATAGTTGCTGGCACTGTTGTTGCGTTTATATCGTCTACTCCAACGCCCGCTTCTAATGCTGTGGGTAGCACTAGCCGTTGAGCTTCAAAGTTGTCTCCTGCTACAGTAGCAACTTCCGATACGACTCGCGGTATTGCAAAAGTTGATGATATTAATTCGGCAGCAATAATATTTTCGTTTACTTGAATAGTTGCTAGCACTGTTGTTGCGTTTATATTGTCTACTCCAACGGCTGCCTCTAATGCTGTGGGTCGCATTAACAGTTGCGTTCCAAAGTTGTCTCCTGCTACAGTAGCAACTTCCGATACAACTCGCGGTATTGCAAAAGTTGATGATATTTCGTCTACTCCAACGCCCGCTTCTAATGCTGTGGGTAGCATTAACAGTTGCGTTCCAAAGTTGTCTCCTGCTACAGTAGCAACTTCCGATACGACTCGCGGTGTTGCAAAATTTGATGATATTAATTCGGCAGCAATAATATTTTCGTTTACTTGGATTGTTCTTATTGATATGCGAGATACTTCATCAAGAACAAGAGCTACGTTTGGCACAGATGCTTGCGCATTAAGCACCGTAACAAGGCTATCCACCGTCGATGCCGACTCCGCAACAATATTACTTAAGCTACTGTTGTAACTTGTTTGGTCTGCTATTGCTGCGGTTTCTATTATTGCATTTGTGTTTACGATGTTGTTGCTAAGTGCGTCGGCTATGAAACCGTTTTCTGCAATTAGCCCAGCGCGTGCTAACAATGTTTGAATACGATCAGTCGCTGTTGCATTTTCTGTAATTCCGGGTAATTTGAAAATACCGCCTTTGCCCAGGCCAAACCCGCGGGCGGTTGCAGATCCAAATCGTTGTATGAATGGCATTATGCAAACTGCGTTTGTGATGCTAACACTGTAAAAGTTGATGCAGCGGTTTTGATAATTGTGTAGACATATCCATCAATACCTGATGCGTTGCCATTAGTCCATGCCACGCCGCCTTGATATTTTGGTGTAACTGTGACACCGTCTACTTGTATTACTGTATTGTAATAAGGTGTTGCTCCTTGGGTTGCCAACAGTGCCACGGTTACGCACCGCCCGATTGCCAATGCGCTGTTAAGCGACGTTCCCGATGAGGCACGAAAATTGACCGTCCAATTTGATGATGAATTGCCTGTGTAATACAAGACCGATTGGGTAGTGATGTCATAGTTGACAGGTGATGGAACTGCTGTTCCTACGACTGTAATAACTTCTGACGAATTGGCAAGTGATTGTGCAAGGTTTGATGATGTGCCACTGAAAGTTTGTAAGGCTGTAAAGGTTGTTGCTGTGCCTGGGGCGACGTATTCTGTTCCAGCGGTCGCAGGCGTCACAAAGGATGTCCCTGCGCCCTTGACTAAAATTCCTGCGGTCAGTGTTGCAGATGCTTGTACTCCGGCAGCTACATAGTCTGTGCCATTGAAAACCACCGTTGCTGTTGCACCAGGGTTGATGACACAGCCCGACTGTCCGCTTGCCTTGACAGTAAGCGTATAAGTATTGTCGGCGTTGATGATGCGATAGTTGCGCGCTGATGCGGGACATACAAGCGTGGAATTGGCATTAAGACTTGATACTTTGATGGTGGCGTATTGCGCCGTGTTGTACGCGATATTTGTGGCACTTGCATTACCTTCTGTAAGGGTAAGCGTTAGATCATAGTTCGGCGATCCTGAAAAATCCGACCCTGTAAGGTTGGTCATGCCGGCAATTGCAATATCCAAATACTGCGTTAAGCCATTGTTAATCGAATTTCCCCAACTGCCCGATTCGGTGTTGGTCTCGATAATTGGTAAGTCAAGAAGCGATGTGCGTGTAATTGCCATACCTGCCTCAGATCGTTACGGGCTGCCAACTGGCAGCTTGGGTTGTATTGATATCACCCCATAATCCTTGCGCTATCACTGTATCTGTTGCCGTCGCAGATTCTACAATAACTGATTCTTGTGCGCCGCTTCTTTGTGTACTATCTAGTGCCTGACAAGACTCTAACACTGTTTGTAAAAATTGTCCGACCGCTTGAGTGACATCTGCGGCTGTTACTGACTCTTGAATTCCTCCTGCGGCGGATGCGCCCGCGCTTGTGGTATCTGCAATTGTTGCAGATTCTGTGGCTGTCCTAAGATACAAAAAGCCCGCAGCATTTGCATCTGTACCTGTTGCGGTTTCGACAACACCGCGGCTGAATTCTCCGCCCCCGTTTGTGATATCGGATGCAACGGCAGTCTCGGAAATAATTACCTGATAGATCGGCGACCCTACACCCGTATCAATTATTGTTGCTTGATCAACGCTTGTCACAACAGCGGTCAGAGTTGCTGTAAAGTCATCCGTGTCGGGAAATACTTGCCCGGATTCTGCTACTACAACAACAGTTACTAACGATCCAAAAACTGCGTCCGTTGCTGTTGCTGTTTCTTCTGTTGTTCGCAGATACTCTGTGCCATATTGCGTAAGATCTGCACCTGTAGCAGCTTCTTCTACAGCGCGCTCCACAACTGACCCGCCGTCTACAGAATCTACGCCGCTTGATGTTTCAGCAATAACTCCGGCGGTTTGCAGTAAAGTTAATGTAAATTCTGTAATTGTTGATGTGTCTATTACATTTGCTGTAGTAATAAATGTGCCTGTGGCCGCATCTGTTGCAGTAGCGGTATCGTTACTATTTGCGTCATATACAAATCCGGGAAGAACATTATCTGTTGCAGTTGCTGTTTCTGCTGCATTAACCGCGGTGGTAAAAATTCCGCTTGCTTGGTCTTGTGATGTAGCGGTTTCGTTTATTTGTCCTGCAATCGTTCCAAGAACACTTACATCATCGATTGCTTGAGAAGTTTCTGTTAATGTTGCAACGCTATTGAGTAATGTTGCAATATCATCAGTTACTGTTCCAACATCATCTACAAGATTGCCGGGAACTTTTTCTGCATTTACAACATCTGTTGCAACACTAAATTCTTGTATTCCGGCGGTTGGTGGCTCGACAAATGTAACGGTTTGCGAATTATTACTTGTTGCAGTAACAGTGTAAATGGAATAATTTCCTGCTATTGTTTGTGTAAATGTCACTCCCGCTGTAAAAATTGCCTTGTATATTTTTTCAATTTTGAGGATGACAACTCCCGATCCCCCAGGCTGACCAATTTGCGAGTATGTGCTGCCGCCTCCCCCGCCGCCTGTATTGGTCGCGCCCGCAGTTGCTGGTGTATTCAACGCGCCGCCGTTGCCGCCCCCTCCAAGGCCGCTTATCGTGACTGGGAAACAGATCGG
>OGWB01000001.1_pt1 | contig 61342 bp, 83 predicted proteins | sample 1575961 | NCBI WGS metagenome assembly OGWB01 (sample SAMN07581556, study PRJEB24739) | freshwater metagenome | place: Singapore | collected 2015-04 | reverse complement strand
CCCACTTTAAGAATTTCTCGGTTTTCTTACACCCCCATAAATTCTTAAAGTGGGATCCATACTGACGAAGAACACCCCCTCCCCTTAACAACTTATAGGTAAATTTGTATAAACTTAAAAATAGAGACCCACCCCCTTGCTTTTTTGGTTCCATAGTAATAAATTCCGCGCTATGCAAATAATTCAACCGGAAGTTGGTTATAGCACTCCAGTGTCAGACCATAAATTTTCGGACATCTACGAGAAAGCCAGAGTAGCGTGCCAAACCGCGCTCAAGTTAAATGATATGGGCATGCCTATTTCGGTAGAGCCCGAGGATGAGTTGTTGGCTGAGAAGATCATTAAGAAAGAGATCAAGCCTACAACCCGTCAAATATTTACTGCTGGCACCGCCATTAAGCTTGGCGCAATCCTTTCTGAGTACGACGTTGAGGTTGCCAAAAACGCAGCCCAGTTAAGAACGGTCGCTACTAATAAGTTAATTGAGCTACTGGATGATCCTGACCCAAAAGTCCGGCTGCGTTCGGTTGAGCTAATCGGTAAGATTGCAGATGTAGGGCTCTTTGTGGAAAGGACTGAGGTCACTATCAGTTCTAAAAGCACGACTGAGCTTGAAGAAGATCTGCATCGTTTAGTAAACAAATATATTGACTCCGAAGTTACTGATGTCACTGAACTACAGAACGGGGAGTTAGAGGACGAGATAGATGGGCAGGCACGAGAAGAGGAAGAAAGAGAGATTGAGAGCGAGGAGGAAAGAGAGGGAGAATGCAGTACCTAGACCCCGACACCCTCAAGAAGATAATTCCGAAGCTACCTCTACAGGAGCAGGCGGCGGCGTTGTCGATACTAGACGAGCTGAATCGTCGTAAAACTAAAACAAAATCACAGATGGACTTTTTAGCTTATGTGAAACACGTATGGCCTGGGTTTATCCATGGCAAACACCACAGTATCATGGCAAAAGCTTTTGAACGGGTGACTGCCGGGGAGCTAAAACGTTTGATCATTAACATGCCACCACGGCATACCAAGTCTGAGTTTGCGTCATACCTGCTGCCTAGTTGGTTTTTAGGTAAGTACCCCACCAAAAAGGTTATTCAGACATCCCACACGGCTGAGTTGGCTACGGATTTTGGCAGGAAAGTGCGTAACTTGGTCGATTCCGACCTATATAAAACCGTTTTTCCAAATATATCACTGCAGTCTGATTCAAAAGCAGCTGGTCGATGGAATACTTCGCATGGCGGCACCTATTTTGCTATCGGTGTGGGCGGCGCGGTTACAGGTAAAGGCGCAGATCTTCTGATTATTGATGACCCACACTCGGAACAAGAAGCCACTTTAGCTGAAATTAACCCAGAGATCTACGATAAAACGTACGAATGGTACACATCAGGACCTCGACAGCGTCTCCAGCCAGGGGGGGCCATAGTCGTAGTAATGACTAGATGGTCAAAAAGAGACTTAACTGGGCAAGTTTTGAAGGCAGCAGCCCAAAGAGGTGGGGATGACTGGGAAGTTATTGAATTTCCTGCTATTTTGCCCTCTGGGAACCCACTTTGGCCTGGGTTTTGGTCGTTAGAAGAACTTTCTGCACTAAAAGAAGAGCTACCAAACGCAAAATGGATGGCTCAGTACCAGCAGAACCCTACTTCTGAGACTTCAGCGATTGTTAAACGTGAATGGTGGCAGGTATGGGAGGACGAAAGCCCCCCGTATTGTGAGTTTGTGTTGCAATCTTGGGATACTGCGTTTGAGAAGACCAATCGTGCGGACTATTCAGCCTGTACAACATGGGGTGTGTTCTCTAGACCAGACGATACTGGCCTGCCGCAGACTAATATTATCCTGCTCAATGCGTTTCGGAAGAGGATGGAGTTCCCTGAGCTAAAGAAAGTGGCTTTGGAGCAGCGGGATGAGTGGACACCGGACTCAATAATTATTGAGAAGAAAGCCTCGGGAGCGCCCCTGATTTATGAGTTGAGGGCGATGGGGATACCGGTGCAGGAGTTCACGCCCGTGCGGGGGAACGACAAAATTTCTCGTTTGAATGCTGTATCAGACATATTTGCTTCGGGTAAAGTATGGGTACCTAACACACAGTGGGCAGAAGAAGTTATAGATGAGGTAGCAAGTTTTCCGGCTGGAGAGCATGATGACTATGTAGACTCCGTATCATTAGCTATGATGCGGTTTAGAAAAGGTGGATTTATTAAGACCACTTTAGACGAAGAAGACGAACCACTTTATCGCAGGCGGCGACAGTACGCCTACTATTAAGGACTAAAAATGGCTATTGAAAAATCTTTGTCTCAAGCACCTGACGGTTTTAGACCAGATGCATTTGTAGACGAGCCCATGATTGAGATTGAGATTGAGGACCCTGAGTCAGTGACCATCGGTATGGGTGGGTTGGAGATTGAGATTAGTCCTGATGAAGAGAATGATAAGTTTAATGAGAACTTAGCTGAGAAGATTGACGAGGATGAGCTGGTTGGTCTGGCGACTGACTTGATCGGTGACTATGACGACGACATCTCTTCTCGAAAAGACTGGGTACAGACTTACGTTGATGGCCTAGAGCTGCTTGGTCTGAAGATTGAAGAGCGGACTGAGCCGTGGCCGGGGGCTTGTGGTGTGTATCACCCGCTGCTGACTGAAGCTCTTGTTAAGTTCCAGTCCGAGACAATTATTGAGACATTCCCCGCGCAAGGCCCGGTCAGGGTCAAAATTTTGGGCGAAGAGACTATTGAGAAGATCGACGCGGCCCAGCGGGTAAAAGATGACATGAACTTCCAGCTGACGGAGGTCATGACTGAATACAGACCTGAACACGAGAGAATGCTCTGGGGCCTAGGGCTTTCGGGTAATGCGTTTAAGAAGGTGTATTTTGATCCGTCTCTGGGTCGGCAGGTCTCTTTGTTTGTACCAGCAGAAGACATCGTTGTGCCCTATGGCGCGTCAGATCTTGAGTCCTCGCCACGAGTAACTCATGTAATGCGTAAAACTCCGAATGAGATGCGCAAATTGCAGGTAGCCGGGTTTTATCGGGACGTTGATCTGGGGGATCCGGTAGATACATTTGATGAAGTCGAGAAAAAGATTGCCGAGAAAATGGGGTTCAAAGCCTCTGTTGATGATCGGTTCAAGCTTTTAGAGATGCATGTAGACCTAGATCTACCGGGTTACGAAGATAAAGAAAAAGGTAAGCCTACGGGAATTGCGTTACCGTATGTTGTAACGATAGAAAAACACACTCAGACGATTTTGGCAATACGTCGGAATTGGCACCCAGATGATCCTCTTAAACAGAAGCGACAACATTTTGTTCACTACGGATACGTTCCTGGATTTGGCTTCTATTGTTTTGGCCTTATCCATCTCATTGGCGCTTTTGCTAAGTCCGGGACTTCTATTCTGCGGCAGCTTGTCGATGCAGGCGTGCTCTCAAACCTCCCCGGAGGATTTAAGACTAAAGGGCTTCGCGTTAAGGGCGACGACACTCCAATTGCCCCGGCGGAGTTCCGAGATGTAGACGTTACCTCTGGGACGATCAAAGACAACATCATGACGCTTCCTTATAAGGAGCCGTCTCAGGTCTTGTACACACTTCTCGGCACAATCGTAGAAGAAGGCCGTCGCTTCGCTTCTGCAGCGGACATGAAGATCTCCGACATGTCTGGCCAGACCCCGGTGGGAACAACCCTGGCGATTCTTGAGCGAACCCTAAAGGTGATGTCGGCAGTTCAGGCTAGGGTCCACCACGCGATGAAACAAGAGTTCCGACTCTTAAAGAACATCATCCGTGACTACACCCCCGAAGAGTACGAGTATGAGCCAGAAAATGCCGAGCCTAGGGCAAAACAGTCTGACTATGATTATGTTGAGGTAATCCCAGTCTCGGACCCCAACGCCGCGACAATGGCTCAGAAGGTTGTCCAGTATCAGGCGGTTCTTCAATTAGCGGCGACTGCCCCCCAACTTTATGACTTACCTCTTCTCCATCGGCAGATGTTGGAGGTCCTTGGAATTAAGGATGCAGCCAAGCTTGTCCCGATTGAGGACGATATGAAGCCCAAAGATCCCGTGTCTGAGAATATGGATGCTATTAAGCTTAAACCCTTAAAAGCTTTTATCTATCAAGACCACGCAGCGCACATTACGACACACATGTCGTTTATGCAAGATCCGATTACGGCTCAGATGATTGGTCAGAATCCCCTAGCACAACAGATGATGTCGGCTCTTATGGCTCACATTGCGGAGCATTACGCCTTCCAGTACCGCAAAAACCTGGAAGAGAAGCTTGGCGTTCCCTATCCTGCACCTAACGAGGAGATGCCGGAAGAGCTTGAGGTTGAGATCTCTCGTCTGGCCGCAGCCGCTTCACAGAAACTTCTCCAGAGTAATCAAGCGATGGTGGCTCAGGCTCAGGCACAACAGGCTGCACAAGATCCAATTGTCCAGATGCAGCAACAAGAGCTTCAGCTTAAAGCCGCAGAAATCCAGCGTAAGGCTCAGAAAGATCAGATTGATGCACAGTTAAAGGCTCAACAGATTCAGACCGAGCAGATGCGGATTCAGACACAGGCTGAGATTGACGGGGCAAGACTTGGGGCGCAGATCGCCCGTGAGCAGACCGAGCAGCAGTTTAAAGAAGGCGTGGAGGCAGTCAAGCAAGAAGTTGAAGGCTTCCGTATGGGCGTAGACCTTGCCCGTGAAATGGGTCGCACAGAGGAAAATCAATGAGAGACGTTCTCCTACATATCTCCAAGCGATTGAAAGAAGAACAGGAAGTTATTAAAGAAGATTTGGTTGCAGGTAAGGCCAAAGACCACGCAGCGTATCAACACGCCTGTGGGGTAGTACGTGGGTTGTTAATCGCAAATAACATGCTTGCCGAAATGGCAGAAAGGCTTGATCACGATGAGTGAACTTTTAATCGGTTCTACAAGCGATCCGAACGAGACAACAGTGCTTCCAAAAACTGCAGAAGAAAAAGCAAGGCAGCTTCCAGATCCGTCTGGCTATCGGATTCTCTGCGCAATCCCTGATATTGAAAATAAGTTTGACAGTGGTTTAGTCAAAGCTGAAGTCACTGTACACAACGAAGAACTTCTAACAACGGTTCTTTTTGTGGCAAAGATGGGCCCTGATTGTTACAAAGACAAAGAGCGGTTTCCGTCTGGCCCGTGGTGTAAGGTTGGTGACTTTATTTTGGTTAGACCCCACGCTGGCTCGCGCCTGAAGATTCACGGACGCGAATTCCGCATTATCAACGATGACTCTGTCGAAGGGGTAGTCCAAGACCCCCGTGGCATTAGTCGCGCATAAGGAGTAGGAAAATGGCTGAAAAAGATGTAATTGATGAAATTGAACTGGAGGTTGTAGACGATACGCCACCAGAGGACCAAGGCCGAGAGCCCATGCCTAAAGAGCTTGTAAAAGAGCTTGAAGAGGATGAGCTTGAAGATTACTCCGAGAAGGTAAAAAGCCGACTCAAGCAGATGAAAAAGGTTTGGCACGATGAAAGGCGAGAAAAAGAAGCCGCGCTTCGTGAACAACAGACTGCGATTGAAATGGCGCGGAAGATTGCTGAAGAGAATCGTGCACTAAAAGCGCGGTTGACTGATGGTGAGAAATCTCTAGTTCTGACGGCTACAAGCGCTGCGGAACTGGAAATGGAAATAGCTAAACGGGCTTACAAAGAGGCTTATGAGGCTGGAGATTCCGACAAAATTGTAGATGCACAGGAAAAATTTAACGCTGCAAATTACCGTCTGCAACGATTAAAAGGTTACAAACCCCCTGTACAAGAAGAGAAAAATGAGGTAAATATTCCGCAGGCGCAGCCTCAAGAGGTTCGTCTTGATCCAAAAACGGAAAGCTGGCGTCGCCAGAATACATGGTTTGGGTCAGATGAAGAGATGACAGCATCGGCTCTTGGGCTGCACCAAAAGTTAGAAAAACAGTATGGCAAAGATTTTGTCAATACTGACAAATATTGGAATACAATTGATAGCACAATGCGTAAGCGTTTCCCTGAACATGATTGGGGAGACGTGGACGATGAAACGGATGAGGTGGAGTCAAAGCCCGCTCAGCGTACAGAAAGATCAGCCACTGTTGTGGCTCCGGTGTCACGAAGCACATCCGCCAAAAAGGTGCGCTTAAGTCAGACGCAACTGAACGTAATCAAGAAAATGGGGATTACTCCCGAGCAGTATGCGAAAGAAATGATGAAACTGGAGAAACAAAATGGCTGAAAATAGAATTGCACGTGAACTTGAATCGCGCTCCACGAAAGAGCGTCCTAAGCAGTGGCAGCGTCCCGAAACGCTACCTCAGCCCGATAAACAGCCCGGATATGCGTATCGTTGGATTCGCGTCTCGATGATGAACCAGGCTGATGCCCGCAACATCTCGGCCAAATTCCGGGAGGGTTGGGAGCCAGTGCGTATTGAGGAACAGCCACAGTTTAAGCTGTTGGTAGATCCAGACAGCCGATTCAAAGACAATGTAGAAGTTTCTGGGTTGTTGTTATGCAAGATGCCTGAGGAATTTGTTGAGCAGCGTACTGATTACTACGCCAAGATCGCAAAGGCCAATATGGAGGCTGTAGACAACAATTTTATGAGAGAGAGCGATCCTCGGATGCCACTCTTTAAAGAAGGCAAAACCAAGGTGTCGTTCGGTAAAGGAATTTAAACTTTTTCTGAAAGAGGCTAAAAATGGCTTATCCTACCGTTCAAGCCCCCTATGGGCTAATCCCGATCAACTTGATCGGCGGTCAGGTATTTGCTGGCGCCACTCGTCAGATTCCTATTGCTTCCGGCTACACGCCTTCCATTTTTTATGGTGACGTTGTTAAGCTTGCTTCGACTGGAACCCTGAACATTGACACCGGCACTTCCACCGCTACTCCTGTTGGTGTGTTTCTTGGCTGTTCTTACACAGACCCTACGTTTGGTAAGGTCTTCCGTCAGTATTTCCCCACTGGCACTGTTGCTTCTGACATCGTGGCTTATGTTCAAGATGATCCTGATGCACTGTATAAAGTGGCGGCTGTTTCTGCAACAACTGTGATCGCGGCTCCTGGTCGTACGTTCGTTGGTAACAATGCTGAGCTGGTTCAAAACACTGGTAGCACCACTACGGGTAACTCTGGTGTGGCTATTACCAATTTTGCAACTACGGCTACGTTGCCTATTCGTGTTATCGATGTTGTACCCGATACCTCGATTACGACTACCCAAACTGCAACCACTACTAATAGCAGCACTTCAGTCACGCTGTCTGCGGCTAACGACAATATTCTGAAGTACATGGCTATTTCTGGTACCGGTATCGCTGCTGGCACCACTGTCAGCGCTATCTCTGGAACTACACTAACTCTGTCTACCGCTGCAACTGCTTCTGGCACTGTGACGCTGACTTTTGTTGGTTATCCTGAGATGGTCGTTAAGTGGAACGCACCTAGCGCTACTGGTCAGGCTGGTGGTCATCAGTATCTCAACGCCACTGGTGTATAAGGAGCTAGATCATGGCTATTTCACGCGCACAACTACTTAAAGAACTCCTTCCTGGCCTGAACGCTCTGTTTGGTCTTGAATATGCTACTTATGGTGAAGAGCATAAAGAGATCTACGAAACGGAAACTTCTGAGCGTTCGTTTGAAGAGGAAACCAAACTGTCTGGCTTCTCCGCCGCTCCGGTGAAGAACGAGGGCAGCGCAATTGCCTACGATAACGCACAGGAAGTCTTCACGGCTCGCTATACCCACGAGACCATCGCTCTTGGCTTCTCGCTAACTGAAGAGGCAATTGAGGACAACCTCTACGACTCTCTGGCCACGCGTTACACCAAGGCTCTGGCCCGTGCTATGGCATACACCAAGCAGACCAAGGCTGCTGCTGTTCTGAACAATGGCTTTAACTCCGCTTTCCCAGGCGGTGATGGCGTCTCTCTGTTCAATACGGCTCATCCTCTGGTTTCTGGTGGAACCAACAGCAACACGCCCGCAACCCCTGCTGACCTGAATGAGACTTCTCTTGAAGCCGCTGTTATTCAGATCGCCGCATGGACTGATGAGCGTGGTCTGCTGATTGCTTCCAAGCCTGTGAAGCTGATTATCCCTCCCGCACTGCAGTTCGTTGCAACACGTATCCTGGAGACTGAACTCCGTACGGCTACTGCTGACAACGACATCAACGCTCTGCGGAACAACCGTTCGATTCCTGGCGGATATTCTGTCAATCACTATCTGACGGATACCGATGCATGGTTCCTGACCACTGACGTGCCCAATGGTATGAAGCACTTTGTGCGGACTCCGATGAGCCAGTCAATGGATGGAGACTTCGACACAGGAAACGTACGTTACAAAGCCCGCGAGCGTTACTCATTTGGGTTCTCGGACCCGTTGGGCATGTTCGGAAGTCCCGGTGCTTAAATAGTAGTGGAGGGGGGTTGCAAAACCCCCCTTTTTATTTATACTGACAGTACTAGGATTTTTCACCCGTACAGACTGACCTAGCAGACTTAGTAGAGACGGTACGGGGATGTGCTACTACACGAAAGGAATGTCATGGCACGCACTACTTTTTCTGGCCCCGTGGTCTCCCCCGGCGGCTTCATTGGTCCTGTTCTTGGCGGTAACACCGTTTTCACAGGCACCTTCTTCTACGTTAATCCCGCTACAGGCGCCGATGGCAACGACGGATTGACCCCTGCTACCGCTGTTCAAAGCATTACCACTGCTTTTAATAAGTGTACTTCGGGCAATAACGATGTCGTCTATCTGATTGGTGACGGCACTACCGCAGGCACGGCCCGTATTTCTAGCACCCTGACATGGAATAAGAATGCCACCCACCTAATTGGTGTCTGCTCTCCCGTGGCAATTTCTCAGCGGGCTCGTATTTCTCATGCTGCCTCTGCTCCTACCACTGCGTTTACCCCAATGGTCCGTGTCACTGGAAACGGATGTCTGTTTTCAAACATTCAAATTTTTGAGGGATTTGCTGCAGACACAGCGGTTGTGACTTGGGAAGATCAGGGCAATCGCAACTACTACTCCAATGTGCAATTTGCTGGCATGGGTAACGCGACTTACTCTGCGGACGAAACCGGAAGCGCCTGCTTGCTTCTGACCGGCGGCGGCGAGCATGTGTTTGACGGATGCGCATTTGGTGTTGATACGGTCCCCCGTACGGTTGCTAACGCTAATATTCGTCTGCGTTCTGAGACTGCCCGTAATATCTTTCGTGGTTGCTTGACTTTAATCTATGCAACTGCTGCTGGTGTTCTGGCTGTTGATGCAAACGCTGCTAACTCTCTTAACCGTTGGGTTTTGTTTGAGGATTCAGTATTTATTAACGCACAGAATATTACTGGCGAAACGGCTATGACGGTCCTTGCTATTGGTAACGCAAGCCAGAATGGTGTAATTCTTCTTACTAACTGTGTGCGTAATAACATCACTGCTTACGGTGCTGCTGGCGATCTAATTAAGATTGCTAACTCTACTAATGCTGATACCACCAGCGCTGGTGGTGACTTCCAAGACGCTTCGTAATGGACAGGGGGCTTCGGCCCCCTTAAGGAGTTAGTATGGGAACAATGCAATATGATGTATGGTCGGTGTCGGCTGACTCTAACGTTGCGTATTTTAGAGCTGCAGCCGCAATCGGCGCTGCTGGGTCCTTGGCGCTTTTAAAAGCCAATCTTGGTACCAATGGTTATGGGTACAAAGTTTCGATCACCTCTAATGGCAATGATTCGGGCATCACGTTTACGATTATCGGAAACAAAGTTGGACTTATTACCAACACGCCCACCATTACCGAAACAGTTACCGGACCAAATAACACAACCGTTTTTTCGACCAACTACTACAGCCGGATCACAAGCATTACAGTAAGCGGAACGTCCGTAAATAACGTTTCAATTGGCTATGGAAGCAACCTTGCGCTTCCCCGCACCCGGATCAAGGGCTTGTACTACGTTGGTGGCGGCTCGGCTGGAAGCATTACTGTGACCTCTCCAAACCGTGAGTTTCCGTTATTTAAAATTACAACCCCAGATCAAGCTGACAGCTTTGCAGACAGCCTATTTATCCCCTCTGAGGGTATTTTGGTTGGTGGAGATGCCCCGAATGACTACGGCGTTGTCACGGTTTCCAACGTCACGTCCTATACGCTTATCTGCGGGTGAGTTATGGCCAAGTCCCCAGCATGGCAGAGGAAAGAGGGAAAGTCGGAAAAAGGCGGACTTAATGCCAAGGGGCGTGCTTCTTATAACGCCGCTAATCCTGGCAAGCCTGGACTGAAACCGCCAGCGCCCAATCCAAAAACGGAGAAGGACGCTGCGCGGCGCAAGTCTTTTTGTGCTCGCATGACCGGCATGAAGAAGAAACTGACTAGCGAAAAGACCAAGAAAGACCCCAACTCCCGAATCAACAAGAGCCTGCGGGCGTGGAAGTGCTGATATGACTATCGAAATGTATGTAGGATTTGTTTACTTCCTTTTGGGAATTGTCGGCTGGTTTTTAAAGGGGGCTTTAGATTCTGCCAAAGATACTAAAGAACGCTTAAATGACTTCCGGGTTGAGGTAGCACAGCAGTACACGCACAAGAACGACCTGCGTGACATTATGGTCAGTATCAACGAACGCTTTGACCGGATTGAGAAAAAACTTGACCGGATCATGGAGGTTAAAAATGGCTGAGAAAGAAGACAAACGCTCTACTAGAACTAAGATGTTAGATGCGGAGTATGAGAAGAACCCCGGCGTAATTACTGGTGTTGGTCGAATGCTTAGCCGTGCGGGCGATGCAGTGGGTTTTACTCAAGAAGATGAGTACAAGGATAAAACCAAAGAAGATTTAGCAAAGCGCAAGCGCGCTGGAGGAAAGATCGTGAACGAAAGCATGATGATGAAAAAAGAGGGCCGTGGTATGGCTAAAGCTGACATGCAAAAAGTGGCCTCTAAAGCCGTTAAGGGTCACGAGAAGCGTATGCATGGTATGAGGTCTGGCGGCACTGCTTCTAAACGCGCTGATGGTATTGCTATTCGTGGTAAAACTAAGGGCCGCATGGTGTAGTCATGACACCCGACAATAGAGAAAAACTTAAAAGACATTACGAAGCCACAGGCCGTATGTTTGAAGCGGATGATTTAGAGCCGCGCCCAATGAAAGAACATATTAAAGAAATAGACCCCGAAGAAAAGCTAGCTAAGGAAGGTAAAAAAGCCGCTGCTAAAGAAATAAATAGCATGAAAGATTTAGGTAAAAAGAAGCAGTATAAAGGTATGTTTGCTAAAGGCGGGGCGGTAAAATCTTCCGCATCTAAACGCGCTGATGGTATTGCTATCCGTGGTAAAACTAAAGGGCGGATTGTCTAATGTACCTAACCAGCAACATTCCGTATTTTAAGTGTTGGGTTAGAAAAGAGTTTACAAATGGGCATCAGAACTACCACGGAGAATATATTCATGGTCTTGCGGTAGCAGTAACAACGATCCCAGACAGATGTTTAAGTTTTCAGGTTATTTTTACCGGTTGTGAGTCTGAAGAAAACCCACACGGCGGGGCTATGTGGGCAAGGATGCCGATCACGGGTTTAGTTGGGGATATACCATTAGAGCAGTGGCCCGAGCGTATGCAGACTCATCTAGCGCAGCCTTGGGACTGTAGTTCGCACCACCATGCAGTTGTGAAGTTTAGTAGGGCACAGCCATCTCCTTGGCTATGTAAGATAGATAATGAGTTTTATACCGGTCGTTATTTATTCACAGTAGACTATGCAGAAAGTGATGTAGCAGAAGACCCCTCCCAACACAAACAGAGCCATGTATTGATTCTGACTGATGCGGGGAAGTGGACAGGCAATGTAGTTGCATTACCGAACAATCGAGTGCGAGTTACCAGCCCAGCCTATTGGGTAACAGGTCAAGGAGCGCCAGATTTTAGACCCAGCCAATGGATTCATTGTGCAGAGCAGGACGACAGTTACATGGACCCAGAGGTTACTTTTAACAATCTGTACAAGGAGTAGGAAATGAAAGCAAAGATGATGTATGGCGGCGGCATGTCTAAAATGAAAGCCGGTGGCGGGGTTAAAATGGCAGCAGGTGGTGGTGTTGCGCCCTCTAAAATGGGTAAAGTCAAGACTGCTGCTCCTAGCCGTGATGGTGTTGCTGTTAAAGGCAAGACCAAAGGCAAGATGGTTGCTATGCGGGGCAAATAATGATGCCCTCACGCGGGATGGGTGCGATCCGCCCATCCAAGATGCCTAAAGGGGAAACCCGAACCCGTAAGGACGGGGATAAATTCACCATGTACAAAGAAGGTGGAAATGTCTCTCGCGTGAATGAAGCAGGTAACTACACCAAGCCTGGTATGCGCAAGTCTTTGTTTAACAAGATAAAAGCCGGTGGTAAAGGTGGCGCGCCAGGGCAATGGTCCGCGAGAAAAAGTCAAATGCTTGCAAAAGAATATAAGGCTAAGGGCGGCGGGTACCGAGACTAAGATTTACAGTCTTTTAGTGCATTAGAAATGGCGGAATGAGATGTTCCAAACAGCTTTGCAATCTGTCGAAGACTGTGTCCCTCATCAAGCAGGGACTGGTACTCTTGTTTTCGTGCTTCGTGAATTCTTCTTTTTGCGTTTGCAATCTTTTGGGTCTCCCACTTATGTCGCTCTCCTCCAAGCAAAACGTTTTGGCGAGCAGAGACCCAGCGTAAATTTTCTACACGGTTGTTTTGCCTGTTTCCGTCTATGTGGTCAATCTGCGGAAGGCCTTCTGGGTTTGGCAAAAAATGAAGGGCAACCAATCGGTGCACGTAATAAACATGTCCGCGCCCTAAAGCAACTCTTTTATAGCCATTTGTGTGTACCCAAGAAGAAAGCATTTTTTGTTTTTCAATTCTTTTGCGGTGTGGTAAGTTTCTTTGGGGGATGTCTGACCAGTTTGATCGAACATTGCCGTAGTTGCTTACAGAGTAGCGCCCGTTTTTTTCTGCTACAGTTAACCAGATCTCGTTCATTTGGTTCTCCTTTGTGTGGACTTTGACATGGCACTACGAAAAAGTCAAGAATCTTTAAAAGAATGGGGGCGCCAGAAGTGGCGGACCAAAAGTGGCAAGCCATCAACACAGGGTTCAAAGGCAACTGGGGAGCGATACCTTCCAGAAGCGGCGATTAAGGCCCTCTCACCAGCGGAATATGCAGCGACTACTAGGGCAAAACGAGCAGGAAAAAAGGCCGGAAAACAATTCGTTGCCCAGCCTAAATCAATCTCTAAGAAAACAGCAAGGTACCGATAATGGCTAAAAAATTCCCAGATCTGACCGGCGACGGTAAAGTAACTCAGGCCGATATTCTCAAGGGCCGTGGTGTTGGCATGAAGAAGGGCGGCTCCGCTAAGAATTGGATTCAGGAAGCCGTTAAAAAGCCTGGTGCGCTACGCAAGCAGCTTGGCATTAAAGGCGACAAACCTATCCCGGCAAAGATGTTGGACAAAGCCACAAAGGCTCCTGGCAAGCTCGGCCAGCGTGCTCGTCTGGCTAAAACCCTGAGGGGCATGAAGTGACCACATCCGGCACCAATTTATTCAATCTAGACCTAAACGACATCATCGAAGAGGCGTATGAGCGCTGTGGTGTCGAGGTTCGTACTGGTTATGAGCACCGTACCACTCGCCGGTCTTTGAACCTACTGACGATTGAATGGGCCAACCGAGGCATCAACCTGTGGACCATCGAGCAGGGGTCTATTGCCATGGTGCAGGGGCAGATCGTTTATGACTTGCCGAACGACACGATTGATCTGTTGGATCAAGTCATCAGAACTCAGACTGGTGTAGAGCAAACAGACATCAACATCAGCCGTATTAGTGTTTCTACCTACGCCAGGATCCCAAACAAAAACGCCCAGGGTCGACCAATTCAGGTCTGGGTGAACCGACAGTCCGGTGAAACGTACCCAGCTGCGAGTGACTTTTCTCCTGGCGCTACGGCAAACCCCACGATCAATGTATGGCCAGCCCCGGATCAGAACAGCTTCTACACGTTCGTCTACTGGAGACTGCGTCGGATTCAGGACTCTGGCAGTGGTACTGCGACTCAGGACATTCCTTTCCGTATGTTGACCTGTTTGGTGGCGGGCTTGGCTTATTACCTGTCTCTGAAGATTCCTGAAGCAGCAAACCGGATTGAGATGCTCAAGATGGCTTACGAGGAACAGTGGGCTCTCGCTTCTTCTGAGGACCGCGAGAAGGCCCCCTTGCGCCTGGCACCTAGAGAGATGTTCTACTAATGCCTAATAACTTTGCCTCTGGTAAATGGGCCATATCGCAGTGTGACCGCTGCGGGTTCAGGTACAAGCTTAAAGAGCTTAAAGAGATTGTTATTAAGACCAAGAACACGAATATCTTGGTTTGCCCGACATGCTGGGAACCAGACCAGCCGCAGCTGCAGCTGGGCATGTATCCTGTAGATGACCCTCAGGCTTTGAGAAACCCACGGCCAGACACGACCTACATCACTGCTGGTAATACGGGCCTACAAATTGATCCTGGATCGGGTCCTTTAGGTAGCGGTGATAAGTCTGGTGGTAGTAGAATCATTCAATGGGGATTTGCTCCTGTTGGCGGGGCTCAGGCTTACGACACGGATCTAACTCCAAATAATCTGGTGCTTGGGATTGCCCTGGGTACCGTCACAGTAGCAACGACATAGGAGCTTGTGATGAACAAGAACATGCCTAAAAACGTACCCATCGTACCGAGCAAGAATGGTTATCCAAACAACATCCCCAACACGCAGACTGTTAAGACTCGTGGCACGGGCGCAGCTACGAAGGGCACGAACTCTTCTACGAAGCTTGGCTAAAAAACATGCCGTACAGAGACCCAAAAGATCCGCGTAAGCTTGAAAAAGTTTACGAATGGGCCGCTGCTAACCCAGATAAGGTTAGGGAGGCAAAGAAGAAGTACGCTGAAAAAAACAAGGAAGCGTGCAAACTTCGCGTTGCCCAATGGATGGAAAAAAACAAAGAAAAAATGAAGGAAGCTTGCAAAGCTTGGCGTTTAAACAACAGGCATCGTGACATAGCTAACACTCGTTTTAGGCAGCTTCGCAAAAAACAACGCACCCCAAAATGGTTGACTGATGACGACAAATGGCTCATGGAACAAGCATATGATCTTGCCGTTCTGCGGACCAAACTTTTTGGGTTTCAATGGGATGTGGATCACATCGTTCCGTTAAATGGGAAATTAGTATCCGGGTTTCATGTACCATGGAATTTACAAGTAATACCTGGAGTTCATAACTCAAGTAAGGGCAATAGGGTATGAACTACGCTACTTTGTTCAAAACGATTCAGGGTTATACAGAAAACGACTTCCCAGCGGAGACGCTTGCGTCTTCAACGGGGTCAGGGACGGTAAACCTTACGGCCAAAGAACAGATTGACACGTTCATCAAGCAGGCTGAGCAGAGAATTTTCAACTCGGTCCAGTTTCCAAACTTCCGAAAAAATCAAACCGGAACGACGACTGGGAACAACAAGTACCTAGCCACGCCGGTAGACTTCCTGGCTCCTTATTCTTTGGCCGTGGTTGACCCTACGACGGGTGACTACGAGTACCTGCTGAACAAAGACGTGAACTACATTCGAGCTGCTTATCCTAGCCCCACAACGACTGGTGTGCCTAAGTACTACGCTCTGTTTGATAACAACACGTTCATTCTTGCCCCGACTCCTGCAGCCAATTACACGATGGAGCTGCATTATTTTTTCTATCCTGAGTCGATTGTCACGGCTGGAACGACATGGCTTGGTGATAACTTTGACTCGGCTCTTCTTTACGGTGCTCTCATTGAGGCGTACACCTTCATGAAGGGTGAGGCCGACGTAATCGCTGGATACAACAAGCGCTACGAAGAAGCGATGATCCTGGCTAAGCGCCTTGGTGATGGAATGGACCGCCGCGATGCGTACCGCTCTGGCCAGGTCAGATTGTCGGTGAACTAAATGGCCTTTACCGGGAACTACACTGCCAACTCGTTTAAGACCGAGCTTCTCAACGGGGATGTGGACTTTTCTGCGGACACCTTCAAGATCGCCTTGTACACCAATGACGCCACCCTGGATGCTTCGACGACTGCGTACACGACTACTGGTGAGGTTGTTGCGTCTGGCTACACAGCTGGGGGCAATGTTCTTGTTGCAACCGTTGGCGCAACTTCAGGAACGTCTTTCGTTAACTTTGCCAACACATCCTGGTCTAGCGCTCTTACAGCTCGTGGTGCGCTGATCTACAAATTCAACGGGACTACAAACCCTGCCGTGTGTGTTCTGGACTTCGGTGCAGACCGGACGTCTACAACGACATTCACTGTGCAGTTCCCCGCAACCAGCAGCACGACAGCTCTGATAAGGCTTGCCTAATGTTCGCATCCTTCTTCTCTGAACCCCCCATCGTGGTGGTAAAACCGATCCCTCCCAAAGAGTGGATTCCGGTTGAAGAGATTGAGATGGAAGGCCGTCTGAACACGGACCTTGAAATCGTTCGTGCCAATGTCTCTGCAAATGTGAAGCTGGGGATTCAGCAGGCTCAACCCTATCCGACTAACGACATCGAGGTCATGTTGGTGGGTGGGGCTCCGTCTCTGGCTCAGGACATCGAGACCATAAGGGCGCTGCGCAGTCAAGGGGTAAAACTCGTCTGCTTAAACAATGCGTATCAGTTCTGCCTGGACCACGGGATCATGCCGTCTGCGATGGTGATTGTGGATGCGCGTCCGTTCAACGCCAGGTTTGTTGAGAACGTCGTTCCTGACTGTAAGTACTTTATCGCGTCCCAGTGCGACCCCAGCGTGTTTGCAAAGCTTCCCAAAGAGCAGACCTACATCTGGCACACCAGCGCTGAAGAAATCCGAGACATCCTGCTGGAGAACTATGAGCTGTGCTATCCGGTTCCCGGTGGTTCGACGGTCTTGTTGAGAGCGATCCCGTTGTTTAGAATGTTGGGATTCAAACGTTTCCATGTTTTTGGCTGTGATTCATGCCTAGAAGATGGAGCGCACCATGCCTACTCCCAGCCAGAAAATGACGAGCAACCGGTCATTCCTGTGCGTGTCGGAGACAAAGAGTTTATGTGTCACCCCTGGATGGTCTCCCAAGCCAGAGAATTTATTGACTTGGTTGGTTGTATGGGCGATGTTATGGAACTGGAAATCTACGGCGGTTTGCTCCGTCAAATCTTAGTATCTGGCGCAGATCGCGCCGCTTTAGAGGAGTTTTAAAATGGCTGCTTCAGCATGGCAACTTTATAATGATGGCAAGCGTTACATCGGTAATGGCACCATCCAGCTTGGTGTGGGCAACTTCAAGATGGCGTTGTTTCGTAGCGCCAGTAACGTCTCCACCTTTACCCTCAGCACATTTGCATCGCTGACCAATGAGATCTCTGCTACGGGTGGCTACGTCACCGGTGGTAAGGCTTTGGTTCCGGCAACCGGTCAGTGGACCGTGGGTGCTTCAGCGAAGCAGATGAAGTTCACTTACTCGACTGTGGGCCTGACTTTCACGGCTTCTGGCGCTCCTTTGACGAACGTCAAGTACGCGGTGATCTATCAGTCGGGCGGCAAGCTTCTGTGCTTCTGCCAGTTGTCTTCCTCACAGTTCACGGTGTCTTCGCCTAACACGCTGACGGTTCTTCCTGCTGCGACGGGTGTGTTCACTCTGACCTAATAGGAGGTCGCGGTGGCGACTCAAACGGGTTGGGGACGGGCTGGATGGAGTGAAGGAGCGTGGGGTGTTGGCACCTTTATCACGCCTGATACCGGCTCGCTCTCTTTAGTCGGAGCTGCCCCAAGTTTATTCTCTGAGGTCTTCATTACTCCCCCCTCGGGGGCGGTAGCAATTCAGGGCGTTGCGCCTGACGTATTCCAGAGTAATCCGATCGAGGTCCCGACTGGGGCTATTGCAGTACAGGGCCATGCGCCATCTCTGCTGCTAGATATTCGTGTTGTTCCGCCCGTAAACGATCTAGTCTTTGCTGGAGCTGCACCGGGTATTGAACAGAGTGCGGTTCTCACACCCCCGACCGGCACGGTAACCCTAGCTGGAGCAGCGCCAAGTGTAGTTCCGGGCAATGCTGTTACTCCGGGATCAGGGGCTATTTCTGCGGTTGGTCAGACGCCGGAGCAGGCCACACAAATATTCCCATCAACTGGCGCAGTTGCGCTTCAGGGCTATGCACCAACGTCATCTTCAGGCACTATAATCACTGTAACCGGTGGTGCTGCTATAGTCGGTAGCGCCCCTAGCGTGGTGGTGAGTGGGGTTGTAAAAACTCCGGGTAGAGCGACTTTAAGTATTGTTGGTGCGGCACCAACGGCTTCGATTAAGAGATTTGCAACGCCGCCGACAGGCTCAATGAGTTTGGCTGGCAGCGCACCGACGGTAAACAATCCAAACTGGGTGAATGTGAATGATGCGCAGACACCAAACTGGGTGCCGGTAGCGGCATAGGAGCTTTAAATGGCAAGTACATACTCAGCACTAAAAATCGAACTGATCGGCACCGGGGACCAGAGCGGTACTTGGGGTACGACGACTAACACGAACCTCGGGACTGCGCTAGAGCAGGCGATTGTTGGCAAAGCTGACATCACGATGTCGAGCACCACGATTACGCTGACGCTTACAGACACCAACGCGCTTCAAGACGCTCGGGCGATTTACCTCAACCTGACAGGCTCTCCCGGTGGCGCAGCAAATCTGGTAGTTCCAGCGATCCAGAAACCCTACATCGTCAAGAACGGCGCTAATGCGGTTGTCACGGTCAAGGTCACGGGCCAGACGGGTGTAGCGGTTCCTGTCGGTAAAACAGTTTTGGTGTACAACAACGGCACAGATGTCACAACGGCTGTTGATCACATCCCCTCTCTAACTCTTGGCGCTGCGCTTCCTGTGGCCTCCGGCGGTACAGGTGCTACATCTCTGACTGCCAATAACGTCATTCTTGGAAACGGGACTTCTGCGGTTCAGTTTGTAGCTCCCGGCAGTAGTGGGAACATCCTGACCTCAAATGGAACGACTTGGTCTTCTGCAGCCCCCGCTCCCGGTGGCATTGAGTACGTTGTTAAGACCTCTAACTACACTACCCAAGACAAAGAGGGTGTTTTGGCGGATACATCCGGTGGTTCATTCACAGTTACGTTGCCTGCTACGCCTGCTACTGGAGCACAGGTAGTGGTGGCTGACCCGACGGGTGACTGGGGTACGAATAATCTGACGATTGGGCGTAACGGATCGACGATTGCAGATGTTGCTCAAGATTTGGTTTGCGACATTTCTGGTGCATCTGTACAGCTTGTGTATGACGGTACGACGTGGGCTGTGTATGCGCAGGTAGGTGGAAATGGTGGGACGGTAGTGACGCTGAATGCAACCCAGACGCTCACAAATAAAACAATCGCCTATGCCAATAACACTCTGACAGGTGTGGTTGGAATTACTGCAACCCAGACGCTTACAAACAAAACAGTCACCAATCTTGTCTTTGACGGATCAATTACTGAAGAAGTTGTAGCACTTAGCACCTCCGGTTCCATCGCTCTCAACCCTGCCAACGGCACGATACAAACCTGTGCTTTGTCTGGCAACCCTACCTTCACCGACTCCTTGTCGGCTGGTCAATCAATTGTTCTGATGTTAACGAATGGTGCAAGCTACACAGTTACATGGCCCACGATTACTTGGGTCACTTCCGCAGGTAATGCTGCACCAACACTGACTGCCGCTGACACTCTAGTGTTTTGGAAGATCAGCACTACCCTCTATGGCGCATATGTTGGGAGCTACGCCTAATGTCTAAACTGTCGAAAGCTCTACAGGCTGCGGCAGGTAATGCCGCTGAACCAGTGTATGTTGAGGATGTGTTCAGCACTTACCTCTACACAGGTAACGGCTCTACGCAGACGATCACCAACGGGATTGATCTTGCAGGTCAGGGTGGGTTGGTATGGGTTAAATCAAGATCAAATGTTTCAAGACCTGAATTAGTAGATAGTGCGCGAGGCACTAATAGCGCGTTATATACAAACGGTAGTGACGCAGCAGGTTCTAACCCTTCTGTATACAACTTATTATCTACCGGCTTTCAAGTTGGGGTTGGGTCAGGTTGGGGTAACGAAAGTGGGTATACCTACGCCTCATGGACATTCCGCAAGCAGCCGAAGTTCTTTGATGTGGTGACTTATACGGGGAATGGTACCGGCGTGCGGACGCTTTCTCACAACCTCGGAAGCGTTCCCGGTTGCATTATGGTCAAGCGGTATAACGGCGACCCGCAATCATGGGCTGTTTATCACCGCAGTCTTGGTAACACGCAGGCGCTTGCACTTGACTTGACCAACGCCGCTGACACTTGGTCGGGATACTGGAACAACACCTCGCCAACAGCGACACAGTTCACGGTTGGAGGCGGGTACAACAGCAACAATCCGGCAGGTACGGCGTATGTCGCCTACCTCTTTGCCCACGACGCAGGCGGCTTCGGGCTGACGGGTACGGACAATGTGATTTCGTGTGGGTCGTTTACGACTGATGGCAGCGGTGCGGCTACGGTAAGTCTTGGTTATGAGCCTCAGTGGATCATGATTAAAAGCACCGGCTCATCCGGGTGGAGTATGTGGGACACAATGCGAGGGCTTCCTGTTGGGGGTGCTGACGCATATTTGTTTGCCAACAGTTCAGCAGCAGAAGCCACATTCAACAATGTGGACATCAACGCCACCGGTTTTAATGCGGTTGGATGGGGGTCGTCCAGTACCTACATCTACATCGCCATCCGTCGCGGCCCGATGAAAACGCCGACGAGTGGGACGAGTGTGTTTAGCCCAAATGCTTATAACGGTACTGGAACATCAACGATTCAAACGCTGACCACCAACTTCCCAGTTGATGCTTACATTCAAACCTCAAGGCAGGATAGCACCACAAACCGTAGGTTCGGCAATAGACTGACCGGCAAAGAAAAGTATTCGCTGACAAACCTTACGGCAGCCGAGCAAACCATCGGCGGGGGCAACGGTGTCAACAACAATGTTGGCTATGCGTCGAACACCGGCATCGGAGTTCAGGGCGACTGGAACAACCCATCGTCCCCGGCGTATAGCCCGTACATCATGTGGAACTTCCGCCGCGCCCCCGGCTTCTTTGATGTGGTTTGTTATACGGGGAACGGAACATCAAGCCAGTCTATTACACACAATCTTGGTGCAACGCCAGAATTATTTTTTGTAAAACGTAGAAGTTCTTCTGGTGCTTGGGAAGGGTATTCAGTAACGCTTGGTTCAAATGCATCGATTCGATTGAATGAAAGTACTGCGGCATATACTGGAGATTCTTTATATTGGAACAATACAGCGCCAACTAGCACAACATTTAATGTTGGAACTTACGCAACAGTAAACGCATCTAGCGCCACTTACGTCGCCTACCTTTTCGCCACAGTCGCTGGTGTATCCAAAGTAGGCTCATATACAGGCACAGGAACAACCCAGCAGATCAACTGTGGGTTCAGCAGTGGTGCAAGATTCGTCCTTATCAAACGGACAGACTCTACTGGTGACTGGTATGTCTGGGATAGCGCACGAGGTATTGTGGCTGGTAACGATCCTTACCTCCTGCTTAACTCAACTGCTGCTGAAGTAACCAGCACAGACTACATTGACACCTACAGTGCAGGGTTTGAGATCAGCAGCACCGCACCAGCAGCAATCAATGCTAACGGTGGTAGTTTCATCTTTTTGGCTATTGCCTAGGAGACTTAAATGTATCGAATCAGATCAACTGGTCAAGTCACTACTCAAGGTGAGATCAGGAAGCTACACCCCAATACGTCGTTACCAAAAATCTGGACTGCTGAAGTTTGTGAGTTTCTGGGCATTGACCCAGTATTTGAAGGTCCACAGGCTACGCCTACCTCACCTTACCAATACTCTATGCAGCAAGGCGTAGAGCAGATCAACGGTAAGTGGTACACCAAATACGTGCTTGGTCCGATCTTTACCGACACGACTGACGAGGAGGGAAACGTCACGACTGCCGCCCAGCACGAAGCCGATTACCGTGCAGCCAAAGACGCAGAGCAGGCCAAGGCGGTTCGTAGCCAGCGTGACCAAAAGCTTGCCGCTACAGACTGGCTCGTGATCAAACACCTTGAGCGCAATGAAAACATTCCCGGCGTGTGGGAGGTGTACCGACAAGCACTACGCGACATCCCAACGCAGGCTGGATTCCCCCACAACGTAACTTGGCCTGAGCAACCGGAGTAAAACATGACCACACTGTCTGGCATCATCACCCCGTCAAACGTAGAAACGGCATCCAGTACTGCAACGCTGACGAACAAAACGATTAGCGGATCAAGTAATACGCTAACCAATATTCCGCTATCTACAGCAGTGACAGGTACTTTGCCTGTTGCAAATGGTGGTACAGGAACAACGTCTACGACCTTTGTAAACCTAGCAACAAATGTAACCGGCACGTTGCCCGTTGCAAATGGTGGTACAGGGGCTGCATCTCTAACTGCAAACAACGTCCTGCTGGGCAACGGAACATCAGCCCTGCAAGTAGTAGCGCCAGGATCAAGCGGGAATGTGTTGACCAGTAATGGAACGACGTGGACAAGTGCGGCAGCTTCTACTGGGGCGCTGGTGTTAATTAGCACCACTACGGTTTCTGGAGCAACCACTACAGTTGATATATCAGGCTCGTTTAGTTCGACGTACGATGACTATTGTATTTTGATCGATAACCTGTCGTACAACAGCAGTGATAGCTTTGATATTCGTACAGCATACGGCGGGAGCTTTAGAACCTCAAACTATCTAGAACAGTATTCTGTATTTTCAAATGTTTCATCCGTGCAGAGAGGTCTGGGACAAGACAGAATTTATGTGGCCAACCTCTACTCTACGTATCCAAGTTTTGCTAATGTGCAAGTCTGGATCATGAACAGAAATAACACAAACTATAAAACGTCTGTTATTTTTCAGTTTTACGGATTAGATGGAAGCAGCCCGTATAGCGGAATGCAGACCGTTATTGGTTCTGGAAACTGTAATTTAGATGCTGCCGCATTGACGGGCATTCGTTTTTTTGCAAGTTCCAATAGTATACAAACCGGCACTTTTAGATTGTATGGGGTGGCAAAATGAGCACATTTAATATCTGTGAAAACGGGGTTATTCGAGAAGCCACCCCAGAAGAAACTCAACAATTTATTGCTGATCGCGCGTCAAATTTGATTCGTGCGCAATCCCTGACCCGCGAAAAACGCAATCAACTGCTTGCCGCTACCGACTGGACACAAATGCCAGATGTGCCGCAGGCGACCATGGACAAGTGGGCGCCATACCGTCAAGCACTTCGTGACGTTCCACAGCAGCCCGGGTTCCCTAAAAATATTACTTGGCCTGTAGCACCGGATGCTTGAGTCTCTTTTCGGTGGACTGCTTGGGGGTTTGTTTCGGCTGGCCCCTGAGGTATTAAAGCTTCTGGACAGAAAGTCTGAGAGGGCGCATGAGCTTGCCCTGCTTCAGTCTGAGATGGAGTTTGCCAAGGTCCGTGGTGAGATTCACATGAGGCAGACTGAGGCCGTGATGACCATGGCTGAGGTTGATGCAATCGGCAGGGCAGCAGAAGAACAAGGCAAGACCGCAAGGGCAGCAGGTAAATTCATTGCAGGAGTCTCCGCTCTGGTCCGACCGATTGTGACCTACGCTTTCGTTGGGACGTATTTCTTGGTTAAGTTCGCTGCCTACCTGCTGGCGCTGGATCAAAACGGTGACTGGCGCGTGGTGCTTCTAGACCTGTGGAACAAGGATGACATGGCGATGTTAAGCATGATTCTTTCATTCTGGTTTATTAGTCGCACCCTGCACCACATGAACAATGGAAAAGGCTGATGAAGCGCTGCCCCGGTTGCAAAACCGAAAAACTTTTTTCTGAGTACCACAAGCGATCAAGTGCAAAGGACGGGTTGAACCTTTATTGCAAATCCTGCAAGAGCAAAATGGATGCGGCCTACCGGGAAAAGAACAAGAAAAATTTGGCGTTGGCAAAGAAAGAGTATTACCAAAAGAACAAAGAACGCCATAACGAAAAATCTCGTTTAGATTATTTAAACAACTCAGGCGCCTACAAGCTTCGCGCTAAGCAATGGAAAAAAGAAAACCGAGATCGGCACAATGCAAATTGCATGGAAAGGCACGTTCTGAAGATGCAACGTAAACCCAATTGGGATCAGGAGTTTACGGACTTTGTTTTTTCTGAAGCTTACGACATGGCAAAGCGCAAAGAATTGCTTACCGGGGTCAAGCACGAAGTTGATCATGTTGTGCCTTTGCGTGGCAAAACGGTGTGCGGGTTTCACGTCTGGTCAAACTTTGCTGTTATTCCTGCTTCAGAAAACTGCTCAAAGGCTGCTAGAAGATGGCCAGACATGTGGATAAGAGCATAGAAATCGCAGCGGCCCTGTGTAGGAAGTTTGAGGGCTTCTCGGCTAAACCATACCTTTGTCCGGCGGGGTACTGGACGATTGGGTACGGAACGGTGTTTAAACCAGATGGCAGTCAGGTAAACGAGAATCACGAACCGATCACCAAAGAGACCGCAGAGGAGTGGCTGCAACATGAACTTAGGCACAATTACCGTGCTGGTGTTTTACATGCTTCCCCTGTTTTGGCTAAACACCCTGAAGCTCTTGGCGCTATAACAGATTTTGCTTACAATCTAGGGGTAGCACGGTACCGCGCATCAACACTGCGCCGCCGCATCAATGAAGAGGACTGGGACGCTGCCAGAATAGAGCTAGCCAAATGGATCAGAGGCGGTGGCAGGGTGCTCAGGGGTCTTGTATTAAGGCGAAAAGCTGAGGCAGAGTACCTAAATGGCGTTTCTTAAACTAAATTTCCGTCCGGGTGTAAACAGAGACCAGACTAGCTACTCAGGCGAGGGCGGCTGGTATGAGTGTGACAAGATCCGATTCTTCTCAGGGTTCCCACAGAAACTGGGCGGGTGGCAGAAGGTCACCCCCAACACCTTCATCGGTGTCTGCCGTCAGATGTGGAACTGGATCACCACATTCAATGACAATTTTCTGGCGCTGGGCACGGACAGTCACGTCTATATTGAAGTCGCTGGGGTCTTTTATAACATTACCCCGCTACGCACGACGCTGACTACACCAGCAACTGACAACTGCGTAGACACAACCAACGGCTCAACCACAGTCAATATCAACGTCACAGGCCACGGCTGCACGACGGGCGATTACGTCATTATCTCTGGGGTGACCGGAGATCCGGGTGGGGTGCCTAACGCCCAGTTAAATACAGAGCACGAAGTCACGGTGGTGGACGCTGACAATTTCACCATTACAGTCACGACTGCAGCGACTTCAACGACTACAGGCGGCGGTACAGGGATCACGATTAAATGCCAGATTAGTCCGGGATTTGCTTTAACAACTTTTGGATATGGCTGGGGTACTGGTGGTTGGAGTTCCTCTGGTTGGGGGCTTGGAGGGTCTACACCGATTAACCTTCAACAGCGAGACTGGTGGTTTGATAACTTCGACAACGATCTGGTGATGAACATCAGAAACGGTGCCATTTACTATTGGGAGCGGGGTTCTCTGGCTAACCCATCCACGTCTCTTGCCACGCCGGCGGTGCTTCTGTCTTCTTTGACAGGCGCTACCTCTGTACCAAATACAGCCATGCAGGTCTTGGTGTCTCAGAACGACAAGCACGTTCTTGCTTTGGGGTGCCAGCCGTTTGGGGGTTTGAGCACAGACTTCGACCCTCTTCTTATTCGCTGGGCCAGCCAGGACGAGCCACAAGTCTGGGGTCCGACAAACCAAAACTCGGCTGGATTTATCCGGGTGTCCCGTGGATCAAAGATTGTCCGTGGCCTAGCGACTCGCCAAGAGATTCTGGTCTGGACCAACTCAAGCCTGTACTCCCTACAGTACACCGGCACGACCGATGTGTTTGCGCTTCAGGAGCTGGCTGACAACATCTCAATCATTGGGCCGCGTGCAGTCGCTACGGCCAATAACGTCACCTACTGGATGGGCCAGGACAAGTTCTACGTCTACAACGGTCAGGTGCAGACGCTTCCAACCACACTGAGGCAGTATGTCTATGAGGATCTCAACTTTAACCAAGTGGATCAAATCGTTGCTGGCACGAACGAAGGCTTCACCGAAATCTGGTGGTTCTATCCGAGTCGCACCTCCAACTGGAACAACCGGTACGTCATCTACAACCACCTAGAAAATGCTTGGTACTACGGCAACATGGTGCGTACAGCATGGCTAGATACGGCGCTTCGTGGCAACCCAATTGCTGCTTCAACCTTGGAAGACGCTTCGACCGGACATCTCTACGAGCATGAGATAGGGGTAAACGATGACACCCTGCCGATGGATTCATTCATTCAATCTGCTGACTTTGACCTTGGGGATGGCGAGCAGTTTATGCTGACCCGCCGGATTCTGCCGGACGTGAACTTCACCAACTCAACGGCTACAGCACCTGAAGTCACAATGACCATCCGACCCAAGAGATTCTCTGGTACGCCCTACACCAATGACGCAACAGATTCGCAACGGGTGATTGAGACTTCGGTAGATGCCTACACCGGTCAGGTGTTTGTCCGTGCTCGTGGAAGACAGATGGCGTTTAAAGTCTCATCTGAAGACTTGGGTGTTCAGTGGCAGCTTGGTTCGGTTCGACTTGATGTGCGTCAGGATGGCAAGCGCTAATGGCCTTTACTGGGTTCCGAGCACCAGCACTGCCGATTCCTGGTGGGATGTACGAGCAGCGCCAACAGGCTGAACTGATTCGTGCGCTTCGTCTGTACTTCAACATTCTTGACTCTCTGACGCCTCAACAGGCTCAGTCCTACACGGCGGATGCGTTTTTCGGGGGGAGTTTTACAGGGGCTAACATCTCTGGAGACATTATTTCCGGCTTTGGTAGCGGAATTGAAGTGCCGTATACCATGTTGATGTCGGATCAGAATCAGGCTAATGCAGGGGCTACATCTGAAAACATCCTGTCCTACAATCAGGTCATCATTAGTCAGGGCATTTCGGTAGAAGACAACACCAAGATCCGGTTTCCGTACTCAGGTCAGTATCTGGTAACTTTTACGCTACAGGTAGTCAATAAAGACAATGTTGTCCGTGAGTTTGAGGTCTGGGCCAAAAACAACGGTGCGAACTACCCGCTCAGTAATAGTCGGATTGATGTGCCAGCTCGTAAAAGTGTTGGGGTTTGGGGGCATTCGTTACCTGCCGTAACCGGTATTTTTACGGTGCAGCAAGATGAGTATCTGGAGATTGCTTGGTGGGGTGAGACGACTGACGTTAGCTTGGAAAGTTTTGCAGCTAACACAAGCCCAACCAGACCGGCGATCCCATCGGTTATTCTGACGGTTCAGTTTGTTGCTGCGCTGCCCAAGAAGTTCTACACCATACCGCCGGATCGGTTGTCTATTTCGGGTGCTGCGCCTACAATCTTGAGAGGAGCGGCTCCGTCTCCCTCTGCCAGCACACTTTCCATTGTCGGGTCGGCTCCGACTGTAACTATCGCATAGGTTACGTATGAACGGATTAATGGGAATCAAACGGTTTCAGACTGGTGGAGCATCTAAAGCCCCATTGGTTTTTGCTCAGTCAATTGCGGCTGGTACTGCAGAGGACAAGGCAAGAGCTTACGCACAAGCGATTGCAGATGGGTACACAGACGCTGAGATTGACAAAGCAATTACTGACCAATTTTACAGGGGCGATGCGGCAGCTTCTGCTGGCGATCTTGCCGAACTAGAAAGAATTGCCCAACCGTATATTTCCGCAACGCAGGCCACTACACAAGCTGTGGCACAAAATACAGCACAAACTTCCTCTAAGCCTCCTTTAGTTTTTGCTCAATCACTTGCTGCTGGTACAGCAGAAGATAAGGCTCGCGCATACGCTCAGGCTATTGCAGACGGTTACACGGATGCTGAGATTGATGCTGCTGTTGCTGCCCAGTTTTATAGGGGGAGAGAAGATGAAGCCGCTGGAGATCTTGCCGAACTAGAAAGAATTGCCCAACCGTTTATCACCGGCGGTACAAATACGACAAACACAGGCACGACAGGCGGAACGACCACTACTACCACAGTCACAGGCGGTGCTGGCAACGACACGCTTGTAAACCGACAAACCTTCTTTGCTTTTGGTGACCCAAGGTACACCTGGAACACGACTGATTCTCTAGCTACTAAGCAAGACATCGTAGCTCGTATGCTGGCGGATGGTTTTACTGTCCAGCAGATCCGCAATGAGATTAGCCGACTAGAGCCGGACCGTAGTGCGCTTACCGAGGCAAACTTTCAGTTGCTTGGTTTAAAGCTGCCGACCACTACGACTACGCAGCCGCCTCCAAGTAATGTTAACCAGACGGGGCTTTCTCCTTACACACCATACACACCTTTAAGCATTGGTACACCACAGTACCAAGCGGTAAGCGGCTTGCGGCAAATTGCTCCTGAGAATATTGATTTCTCTAAACTACCGGCGCAGCTTCGATTTGCCACACCTCAGACAAATTTAATTACACAAGCGGCTCGCCCCGGCCTTGAGTCGGTGGTGCGCACACTGGATGCAGAAACTCAAAGGTTTGGGGATAGACAAGCTCCTGTAGGCGCAGGTCAGATGTCACCTGGACTTAGAACCGCTTATGAGATTGGTCTTGGGCCCAGTCAGTATTACCAGAACATTCGTAGCTTTTTTGCGACCAATCCAAACGAGGACGCAATTGCGGCTGCTAAAGAACAGTATGGTGTTTCCGACGTAGATATTCAGCGTGCGTTTAATGAGACTCGGGCCATGCAGTTTTCTGGGCCCATGACAAACCAACAAAAGATGGCTACGTATGTTGGGGACATTACCGCACCAGATGCCACTCTCAAGGGGTTGCAGTATGTGCGCAATCTTGGGTTAAACCCTGAGCAGGCAACGGCGCTTTGGAACCAGACTTATGGCACTAACTTTGGCCCTGCCGATTACAAACGGGTAATGGCTGAGTACGGCAACTTGTTTGGCCCTGCTTTTGAGCGAGTGCCTGCACCACCGGTTACGGCTACAACGACTACAACTGGGTCGCCTAATCTTACAAGTAGCGCATTCACTGCCGCAGCTGGCCAGCCTGGAGCTCAAACCGGTAATGCTACATACATTCCTGGTCAGGGTATCGCTGGTGTGGTTCTTACTAATACACCCGACTTAGGAGCTGGTACTCCTATGCCCACTCCTATTACGGAAACCAACCTAGTTGGTGGGCAGGGGACGACGCCTTCAATCATGTTTACTCCAATGGGGGGTAACCTGGTTAATCTGGCTGGCATAGGATTGGACTCTACTTTCCCAGCTAGTACTTCTCGATCTGAAGGCATCCTCCCGATGATCATCGGAGAGCAAAAACCCGCTCCAATCGTTACTGCCACTCCTGTTCCGGTCCCAACTGAAGAAGAAAAACAGGAGCAAGACAACCCGACTACGGAGGGTAAATACGCTGGTGGTCCTGTCATGGGCTCTCCTCAGTATTTTGAAGAGGGCGGCGAAGTCGAGCCGATGCGCAAGTACACACCCGCAGAGCTTGGTTCTACCTTCGACATCTCTGAGTACATCGACCCTGAGACTGGTCGGTTCATGATCAATGAGTTTCGGAGGGACGTCGTTTTTGGCAGAGGTCTGGAAGAAGCCGAGGCAGAAGCCCGCGCACGAATGACCCCCGAGGAAAGAGAAATGGCTATGCGTGATCTTATGATCCGCCAAGGCCGCACGGGTCGTGAGTATGACTTGCCTGGGATTACAGTCGGTGGAGCTGCTACGGGTGACATTCGCCCTGCTAACTATTACTACGCCAAGGGTGGTTTAGCTGATGCCGCTCGAAAGGGTTATGCAGAAGAGCTCCGTCAACAAGGCCGCAACGGTGACACGATCCTAGCCCACATCAACCCACAAGAAGCTGCAATGCTTGAGGCGATGGGCGGTTCTGGCACGATCAACCCCCGGACTGGACTGCCTGAGTATGGGTTTAGCTGGAAGAAGCTATTCAAAATTGGAAGCATGGTTCTCCCATTTTTTGGGCTCCCTCCGGTTACTACCGCAATTGCATCTGGTGCATTGGCTGGGGCATCTACGCCTGGTAAAGCATTTGACTTCAAGCGTGGCCTTCAAGTGGGGCTAACGTCCTACATGGGCGCAAAAGCTGGTGAGTATCTGGGCAAAGAAATGGCTGCACGTGCTGGTAGTTCAAATCTCCCAGGGGACGCGGCCTTCCAAGCAGAAGTTGGTTTAAGCGCACCACCGACAATCGGGCAGCAGATCACTAGCGCACTGCCAGATGTTTCTCAGTACGTCCCCGCCACGGTAACTCCAACATCAGTTGGTCAGGCTCTTGGAACCGCTTCTGCCCAGTCGGCGGCGGATGAAGCCATTAAAATTCAGCAAGAGCAACAGGCTTTCTTTGATGAAGAAGAGAGAAGACGCAAACGATTTTCCCAAGTATTTCAAGAGGGGGCTGGAAACATTCAGCCTCTTGTTTACGCACGCCGTGGTGGCCTGATGGCCCTTGCTGGTGGCGGTGCAATTGATCCCGTTGGCTACGAAGGTGGCGGCATGACTGCCCCTGTAAATCAACCCCGCATGTTGGCTGGTGGTGGGGATGGCATGAGTGACAGTATCCCGGCTACAATTGATGGAACGCAGCCAGCTCGTTTAGCGGACGGAGAATTTGTGATCCCTGCCGACGTAGTTGCAGATATTGGGAATGGTTCCAGCAGTGCAGGTGCTAAGCGTCTGTACGGCATGATGGATCGTGTGAGAGAAGCACGTCACGGAACTACCAAACAACCCCCCGAAATTAAAATGAATCGGCTGATGCCCGCGTAAGGAACAGACATGGTCCAACAAGTTCAATCAATAGAAGCTGGAATCCCTCAGGCCCTAGAACCGTTTTACACGGGCGTAGACAAAGAAGGTAAGCCAATTGGTACTGGCCAAGGGCTTCTTCCGCTCGCTTATCAGGCGTATTTCCCGCAAGTACAAACGGGAGTAGACGCAGCAGGTAAGCCAATATACGAAAAGCAGTTTGGCCCTCAGGCGTATCAGACTATATTTAAACCGGTTCAGGAGGCGGGACTTCTTGGGGCCGGTGCAGTTGCCCCCATGTCCCAGTTTCAGCAGGTTGTTGGTCAAAGACTTGCTGGTATGGAGATGCCTCAACAATTTCAATTAGGCACTGAGGCTGGGCAGCAGGCGGCTGCAGGGTTACAGGCGCTTCAAGGTCTTCAGGCCATGGGGGTTGCTGCTCCCGAACTTTCTCAGTATCAGCTTGGTCCTGCTCGACAATTCACTGCGGCAGAAGCACAGGCTTACATGTCGCCTTATCAGCAGACGGTTGTTGATGCCCAGCAGCGTGCTGCGATTGACGCGGCTAAGAAAGCGCAGTTGGGACAGAACCTAGCAGCTGCTCGTCAAGGTACTTATGGTGGCGCTCGACAGACTCTCTTGCAGGGTGAGCGTGAATCTGGATTACGAACTCAGCTTGGTGACATCCAGGCTAGAGGTTTACAGGAGGCATATCTAAATGCTCAGCAACAATTTGAAAGAGACCGTGCGGCTCAAATGGGCACGTCTCAAGCTAATCTTCAAGCCGCTCTCGGGGTTCAGCAATTGGGTGCAGGACAAAGTCTTGAAGCTCAAAGAGCAAATCAGCAAGCTGCTCTCCAGGCTGCGCAACAAAGACAAGCAGCAGCCCAAGGACTCGCAGGACTAGCCGGTACATTTGGTGGCCTTGGAACGCAGCAGCTCGCTGGCACTTTGGATGTCACCAAGACTCTCGGGGCTTACGGCGATCTTCAACGTGGTATTACGCAACAGGCTCTCGATGCCCAGCGTGGCGCTCTCATGGATCAGGCGCTCTACGGACAGACTCAGGTGGGTCAGCTTTCCAATTTGTTGCGTGGTATTCCGACGACTACAACTTCTCAGACAGTAACTTCACCGCCCCCGTCATTCGCATCTCAATTGACTGGACTTGGCCTGACGGGTCTGAGCCTGTATAACATGTTGGGTGGAGGCAAGTAATGAGCATTGCTGAACTTGAGCGTAGACTAGACAAGGCCACTGATCCTTCAGTCGGCGAGTTAATTACTCGTTACGGGACAAACCTGAACAAGTTAAAGATGGACACTGCTCAGGGCAAGATTGATCCTACTAAAGCCCTGATGGCTAAGATGGCTATTGACCGGATCGTGGCTGCAAATACTCAACCCCCGGCACAGGGTTCAGTATTTCAAGAACAGATGGCCCCGGCTGGTCTCCCAGCAGTCCCTATGCGTCCTGATATGTTCCAAGGCATGGCTGGCGGCGGTATTGTGGCCATGGCTGGTGGTGGAGATGTGCCTAGGTATCAAAATCAAGGGCTTGTGACTAATCCTAGTTTTTCAACATACCTACAAAAACGTCAAGAAGAGGAAAGAGTTCTTTTAAGTATGGGGTATGAGCCAAAAGAAATAGCTAACATGCCCGCTCAAATGAAATCCATGATCGCTTCTGGTAAAGCCGTACATAGGGGGGACCCGTCAAAATTAGAACAGTTGCCCGGAGAGCGGGGAGATATACCCGTGCCAAGATATGGCCCTCTTACAGACACGTATGGGCAAACACCCCCAATGGATCCGGTGGTACAAGCAGCGATGGAGTATAAACCCCCCGTAACAAATATTAGTGCACCTAGTATTTCTATGCCTAAAGCTCCTGGTGTTAGATCCATGGAAGATTTTCTTCCTGATGCAAGAAGCGCATTTTCAAATATTCAAGTACCTCAAGAACTTACATACGAAGGCGTCATGGAAGAAAGAAACAAACGCCTTGCCGCTCTGGGAGTTGATCCTAAGTTCTTTACAACCGAAGCTGGTAAAGTTGAGAAAGAAATTGAAGGTCTTGGTAAGAGCCGCACTGAAGCTGCCAATATGCGTTTGCTTGAAGCTGGCCTGAATATCCTTGGTGGTACATCCCCTTATGCGTTTGAGAATATTGGTAAGGGCGCAAGCGCTGCATTGAAGGGATTCCAGGAAGATGTAAAGGACCTTAATAAACAAAAACGCGACCTTGTTAATGCCCAACGTCAGCTACGTATAGCCCAGAATGAGATGGACACTAAGGGGTCTGATGCCGCCGCTGCTAAAGTTGAAGCTAGAAAGAGTGAAATAACTAACCTGCGGAATCAGATTGAGCAAAACAGCGTCGCTCTAGCCGGTACCTTTAAAGCCGCTGCAGAAAATAGGGACTGGCAGCAATACAGTTCGGATGTACAGATCGCCTTAGGTAAAGCCCAGATGGACTTCAGGGCTAGACTTGCTGAACTTGATTACAACAAACCCACAGAAGTTAGAAAAGCAATTGACGATTTTGTTGACCGAACTGCCATTGAAAGAAAATTGACATCCGAGCAAAAAGAATCTTTGAGAACAAGCCTAATCGGTGAAGAACTCGGTGTGCGTCTACGCCCCAAAGGTGGGGATAAAGGTAGTCTTACCGAAAAACAAAATTTTGACATACTAGACAAAGCTTTAACGTACGCGGACGGAAAACTTAAAAGTAATCCCGCTTATGAAGCCCTAGAAAATGCAGCGGCAAAGGGGGACGAAAAAGCCAGAGCAGAAATACGAAGATTAAAAGAACAATACAAAGACGAATTTTTAAGGGAACGCCGTATAAAATTACCTGAAGAAGAGCAAGGGTCTAGCGGTGGTTTACCTCCTGGGGTAACACGTCAGGGCATTAGATAAATTTAAGGGGCGATTATGCCTATCGCATCGTATAAGCTACCTGACGGGCGGATTGTTGATTATCAAGTTCCAAAAGGAATGTCTCCAGAAGAAATTGATAAAGCTGTTGCATCAGATTTACGTCGTCTCATAAACGTAACGCAAAAACCATCAGAGAAACCTTACGTCCCCAAAGAAGAAGCTGGGTTTTTTAACGCTTTGGGTGAGGGTCTATCAACTCTTGGTGCGGTACCTGAGACCGTTCAATACGCTTTTTCTCCCGATGCTGCTACACGGAAAGCTGCTGCCAAGGCTGCTGAATCGGATCTGGAGTACCAACAACTTCTAGAATCCAAGGGTATTGGTGACGTACTCACTTTTGCCAAGCAACAAGCCGGTCAAGCTATTGGATTTATGGGTGCCCCTCTGGCAGCTGGTGCCGCCGCTGCCGCAGTATCTGGACCACTTGCGCCTATAACGGGTACTGCCGCTTTTCTAACTACTGCAGCTACTCAATATTTTGCCAATACGGTCGGGCGTCAGGCACAGGTTCAAGAAGCAAAAGCTATAAAAGGCGAAGCCACTGAAGCGCCCGATATAACTAAAGCTCTGCTCTCTTCCGCAGGTCAGGCTGGCCTTGATGTTCTTGGTTTTAGAGTTTTTAAACCGCTTGGCGCACTCGTTGGACTGGGTGGGAAAAAGGCGGTGGGGGATCAGGCTGAGGCCATCGTGAGCACCGCTCTGCGGGAGGGTGCGGATAAAGCTGCTGAAACTCTTTTAGGTGCGGCTGCTAAAGGTGCTACGTTCGAGGCGGCACAAGAAACTGTACAGACTGTGTTGGAGCGCTGGGGTGCGGGGTTGAACCTCGGAGATGATGAGGCGATACGTGAGTACTTTGAGTCTGCGGCTGCTGGTGGCCTGTTGGGTGGACCGCTTGGTGCGGGTAGTAAGTTTGTGCAGGACGTGCGTAACAAAGCCGTTGATGACTTGATCGCAGAAGGTGAAAAAGAAGCAAGTGGGCTGGCGTTCAATCCCCAGACAGCGGCAGATAACTGGTCTCTTACCGAGAAGAAAATTAAAAGCGAGGCAACGCCGTTGCCGTTGGTTGACGCTAACAATCAGCCCCTGTCTTACACCCCTAATGTGCTAGAGACGTTCGGGTTTAGTCCTGACTTTGCTGCGGTTACTTCTGGTACGACTACATTGAACGCTGACCAGGTGATTGGCAAAAGTGTACAGGATCAGCAGGTAACGTCTGTGTTGTTCCGCAACATGGTGGACGCACGGAACGATTTGGGTAGGAAGCTTAAAAACTCTGCTGAACTCAGTCGCATGACCCCCGACGAGATGCAGTCAAACATAGAGCAGTATGAGAAGCTTACACTCGGCATCAACTCCCTCCTGCCAGCACTTCTTAAGCCAGCTGATGTTAAGTACACTCCGGCTAGCCTGGTGGTGAAACAGGGTAAAGACGGTAAATTTTTTATACAAGATAGCAACACTGGGCACAAACCGGACCCTAGAAGATACGATAATAAAAAAGACGCCGAAGATTTGTTGGGGCGGCTTAAAAATAACTACAACGACAAGATGGAGGAGCAAGCGGTTCGTAACGCCAACAAAGCACTCCAGCCAAAACCCACTGCGACAACTCCATCAGGAGCAGCCGCTGCAACAACTCCTACCGCGACCGCAACCACTCCACAACTGAACCTCCCCCTACACCCCCCGTTAGCAGGCTGCAAGAGAAGATTAATGCGCTAGCTGAGGACTATGGGGAAGGGATGCGTAACCTCGTAAAGAACGAAGGGGACTTTAATAACGTAGCCAAATTTTTAAACAGACTCAATGTTGCGGAAAATGACCTCAAGCAGTTAAAGAGGACAAAATCACCTCTTGTAGAAAACAAACAAAAAGAAGTCAACGAACTTAACGAAGCTTTTGACTCTGCGTTATCTACGGGCGATCTGTCTAAAATTAAGGAAAAGCAAGCTGCACCAAAGACTGAGGCACCTAAAGCCACGAAGCCGGATGAAGAAGCTAGAAAGTCCGGCGAAGTAACGGTCACTAAGTTTGAAGAAGGCGTAGAAGATACTTTTGTAAAACCTGCAAAGCCCACCTCGTACTCAGAGCCTTTGCCACCAGTCGTAACCCCTGAGGAAATTTCTGCGAGAATAGAAGCAAGTGGGCAGGCGAAGAAAGCTAAAGAAGTAGCCAAAAAAGTTAAAAAGGACGCATGCGAATGAGCAAGGCACACAAGATGTGTACGTTGGACAACGGTAGTACACCTACCGCTAGTCGTGTTCGTCAGGCCGCTTCGGAGATTTTTTCTACGCCCTTTGAGTCGGCTAAAGATATGTCTTCCGACGTGTACAACAGGCTCGTAAACGAATCGGCAAACGCACTTAAATTTACTTGGGTTATCGCTGAGCGCCTTGAAAAAATAGGGTTCCCACAAGGCCAGAACATCAACAACTATTTGAAACGGCAACGTTCGCTTAGAGAGAAGCTGCGTAGGCACTCCGAAGGGGTGATTGAAAATTTAGTCGGTGTGCATACTGTCAGTAAAGAAGCGGCAGATAAATTAAATGAAATTGGCGCGGTTGCTACATTGATAGAGGTCAACCCGTTTGAAAGCAAAAACAGATACAACCCAAATACGGCTGAGACAAGAGAGCTTGCAGACGCTGCTAAAGACCGTGTAGAGATCGATGGCAAGTCTTATACAAAAGCGGAAGCTTGGGAGCTTTTAAACGAAGATGTCAAGAAGATGGACGCGGAATTTGTAAAGGCTTGGAGATCTAGATTTGGTGCTAAGCCCATTCCCAGTAGAGTCATGCCGTCCGCTGCATTAAAACAAGTATTTGATTCTTATAAGTTTTATAGAAATTCTTTGAGGGATGCCATCATCCAGGCCCAAAAAGATAGAGAAGGCGAAGGTCATTTGCGTGACAATGAAACATCGGCAAAAGTCTATACTCAAATTGAAAGAATAAAAAAAGAGTTTGCAAAAGCAAACAACGACGCGTATCTAGCCCTTCTTCGTTCTGGTCCCTATGTTGTGAACATATACAAAGACACTAAGACCTTAGACGAAGACGGTAACAAAAAATACGAGTTACAAAGTTCTGAGTTCTTTGAGAGCCGTGCAGAAGCAAGAAAAGCAGCCGAAGCTGCACGATCTAAATTTGGCAACGACTATAGAATCCAAGACTTTAAACGTAACGAGATCGAAAAATACATGTACGGCATGGGCAACCGTGGCGCTATTAACTCGTTCTACGATAAATTAAAGCCTGAGTTAGAAGGCTTAAAGCCGACTTTGAAAGAAGGAGAGCCTGGTTATAGAGAAGAGCTAGAGCGTATTGAGAAATTAAAAAACAGACTGCACGAGTTGTCCCTCCTGCTATTCCCAGAAACTTCTGTTAAACGACAGCTGGTTGCCAAACGTAAGGGTACTGAGGGCTTTATTAAAGACATCCTTAAGTCTTATACGATCATGTCTGATCGGTACGCTGGGCAGATCTCTCAAATTCAGTACAACGGTGCTATTGACAGACAGCTAAACGATTTAAACATAGCTTTAAAAGATTCCAACCTGCCACAGGACAAGCAGGAGATAGGCGTTAACCTAGCAAATGAACTGGCTAAACGTGTTTTAAACATCGAATCTGCGCCGTCTGTAGGATCTAGGTTTGCTAATGCGGCTAACCAACTTGGTTTTTTGTGGTTCCTTGGACTAAACCCAGCTTCAGCGATGGTCAATATGTTGCAAGTACCCGGCGTCACATTGCCTTTTCTTTACGCAAGGTACGGCTTTCTTCCTGCGGTGGGTGGGCTGTCAAAGGCTTATCGCACCATAGGTAAACTAAAAACAGGCTATCTTTCAGACGGTACTTTGAGCGAGCGTATCGACGAGATCATCCGTTTAAAACCTGAAGCACTGCAAAAACAGTATGGTCTGACCCTTGATGAAGCCCGTATGTTAAAGGAGCTTGATGATCGAGGTGCGTTACGTTCTGGCATGCAGATTTACGACATCAATAGCGTAGCTGACTTGGGCGGGGCGTATCCCGGTTCTGTGGCGCACGGCATGTTTGTGTTTCAAAAAGCTGCTGGGTTTATGTTCCAGAAGGCTGAACTTATCAACCGTGAAGTAACCGCCCTTGCTGCCTATCGTCTAGCCAAGCAGAAAGCCTCTAAGGGGCAAGCTGCTCCAATGGACCAAAGAGATGCAATTAATTTTGCCGAAAATGCAATCGAAAAAACCCAAGGTGCCTATTCTGAGGACCAAGCCCCACGCATCTTCATGAACCCGCTAATCCGCACGGTGCTGATGTTCAAGAAGTTCCCGGCTCACATGGCTGCCGTATACATCAACATGTTTAAAGATATATTCCGTGGCGCTGATCCAGCGGTTAGGTCTGTAGCCCGCAGGCAGTTCGCTCTCATGATGGGCATGAGCGGGATATTTTCCGGTATTGTGGGTATGCCTTTGTACTACATCATTCGGGATATCGCTAATGCAATCATGGGCGATGAGGATGACCCATATAATTTTGATCTAGAACTCCGCATGGGCCTGATAGATACACTTGGGCCCGATGTTGGCAACATGATGTATCGCGGCATATTGGGTGAAAGTGGGTTAGATCTTGGTTCCCGAGTCTCTTACGAATCTTCTTTCCTTCTAGGCGGCACGGAGGACATACCTTTCCTAGGCGGTGTCTTTGGGTTGCGGGATATAAAGCGTGGTAAAGATGCGGAAGAAACACTAAAGAACGCAATGTTTGAACTTCTCGGACCTGCTGCAGGTATTGTCAGCGGTTTCTTCCGTGGCGGTGAGAAGATAATGGACGGTGAAATTATTCGTGGTATAGAGGCCGCATCTCCAGCTTTTCTAAGAAACATAGTCAAGAGCGGTAGATACGCTACTGAAGGCGCTCTTACTGCAAGGGGCGATCCAATTGTTGAAGACCTGAGCACAATCGAGATCCTTGGGCAGACTTTTGGTTTCTCCCCGCAAAGACTGTCTAGTCAGTACAAAATAAACAACCAGATCAAAGACCTAGAAGCAGAGATTGTTGGGCGTCGTAACAGCCTACTAGACCAGTATGCCAAGGCCGTGCGCACTAGGGACTTTGATGCCAGACGAGAAGTAGAGGATGAAATACGGTTGTTTAATCTCGCTAACCCAAACCCCAAAATTCAGATCACATCCAGCACGATCAGAAGGTCTCTGGCTAAGCGGGAGTCTGTCTCCGAGCAAACTAAAAAGGGTATCTTCTTGCCTCCGTCCATGCGGGAGCGGTTTGCCGAAGAGCTACAGTTGGAAGACGAGTAAAAAAGACCCCGCACAAGGCGGGGTTAGGAGAAGTACTACCATGGAGACTACAAATCTACATCAGGTTCGCCATATGCGCAAGCCCTGTATATTGTCTTCAACGACCACCCTATATATGTAGTTCGCCGTAGGGTCCGGTATTGTTTTCTTAAAAGCTGCCATAGTCTTCTTAGGGTCCATGCAGGGTATGAAGATAGATGTCCCTGGCACGAACTCATTCCAAAGGATCTTGAATCTTATTCTGTCCGACCACATTTTCGATGTCTACCCCCATACGTTCAGCATCCAACACCAACACGCTAACAGGGGGCGTATTGAGATGAGTCCCCTTCGACATTCCCTTCTTAGCTACCTCGATCAGAAGATCTTTCTTCTTTAGCCCTTTAAGAACTTCCTTGTAGGGTACGTTCTTAGTGGAGCATTCTTCCCGAATAGCTTTGATAAGCAAGAATATTTTCTTAGTGTCGGGTTCCATCCGTATTAAAAGTTCACCACGCGGGGTCTGGCTGCATATGTTACCTGTCCTAGCGTCTGTGGTGCTATCCACCACAAGCGTGTTCTGCGCCATGTGCTTCAGTATGAAGTGCGAAATGAAGGACTTGTAGTCGTCACGATCTTCATCAGAATCTATATGCTTGGTCTGGCTAATCGTGTCAAGGTAGAACTGTCTGATCTCTTTGAACGGGTAGTCAATTAAATCCAGCTCCCTCGCTATCATCCCACCTACTATGTTTACCGCGCCCAACGCAGAGTAGAAACGGAAGTTTGCCCCAAGTTTTAGTTCCTCGTTGATCTTGTCAACTTCTCTCTTTACCCTCTCGATAACACTGTCTAAGTTCGTCTGCACGGCAGTCATGTACGGTATCCATGCGTGACCGTAATTTTCCATCAGCAGGTTATCGAAGAGCTCTATACCTTCTTTGGTAGAGATTGATGTGCCGGGGTCGATGTTGTACTCAACACAACGAAACATTTCCCCTTCTGGAATGTCCTTGATACTATGCAACTTGTCGTAAAAAGAAGCGTTACTTGTCGCAACCCCGATGGTTCTCCAAGTAGTGTTGTTCTTGCGTAATGAATTAGAGTCCGCTTTCATACGATCACGGCCCCGCCCCTGCGTAATACCGTAAAGAAAGTTTGAGACTTCTTCGGGTTTAAGGTTGGTAAGCTCGTCAACAGCTAACGGTATGTTGTTGAGCACCCCCATACGCTGGACCAACGCAGACTTAGTATCATCTGGACTGCGCAGTGGGTCTTCTGGATGCCCCCATACTGAATTGATAACCCGCAGTACGGTGGTCTTGCCTGTCCCTGATCTGGTGTGCATGAGATTCAGAAGGACGCCCTTGTGGTTTGTAGCCCGTGACAGTAGTGGTGCCCCGAATGCGGTCAAAGCAGCAAATGCCTGTGGCTCAAGACCTGATTTAGAGTACCCGTGAAAAGCAGTCTTCCAGTTATCTAGTGTTCCTTTGACCCTAAACCACTCAACCATGTCTGATGTGCTGACAGTAGGTGGTACGTAACGCAGCTTGCCTAAATCAAGTTCCATGTCCCCCACTACGAACGTATCTCGGTACTCCCCATTTTTCTTTGTCCAACCGAACTGATGGTGGGCCGTCTCAGCTTTCCTCTGGATCTGTAGGTTCTGAGCGCAAGAGATGACGTAGGTTTGAATTTCTAACCAGCCGTTTTTCCCCGTTGTTAGAACGCCACGCTTGGATAGCTCTGTTCTAAAGCTATCCATTGACGTTAAAGATGCCATAGATACGGTAAAGTTTTTAACCCCATCTTGAGGTAGATGAACGCGAAGCCATGCGCTTTCACCCTCGTTGGCATCGTCGATCCGCTGGACTACGAACAGGTCGTGTTGGTATATGACCCTCTGCCCCTCGCTCTTGTCTCTTACGTAGATACCACCGTTCTTGCCCCTGAAGTAAGGTTCTGGCAGGGCGGGGACGTCGTACACAACTACCTCAGATTCTTCCTCACCTATCTTGACTTCTATCTCTTTGTCTTTGGACTCCAGGATCTCGGTACCAAGAACGATGGGAGTTGTTATGTTCCCTCTATGCGTACACCCTTCGCACCCACCAGGGTTTGCGCCCTCAAATGTTTCACAGTAGAAAGGCCCTGCAGTGTCAGAAGCTTTTTCCTCCGTCTCTTCTGGAGAATAATTTGGATGCTTTTTAGATATCTTGTGTATGGCCGTGTCACGATCTTGGCAGAAGTTCGCAATCGACAAACCACAACGCCATAAGTCATAGCCTATGTCAGCCTGATTTTGATAGATGTTCAGTAGTTGAGGGCACCCATCCCCCTCCAAAGATCGGAGGATGATCTTGCGAAAGTAAGATACCTTGTTGCCCATCAACGACTTAGTTAACGGACTTGGCTCCCTCTTGACCTTGGGCGTAAACGAGATCTGTGGTTTAGGCTTGGGAAGTATCTCGGCTATTTGCTCGATACTATGCGCAACCTCTGGGGGTGCTAGGAGTTTGACTTGCCTAGGCGTCTCTTCCTTTAAGTTGAAAGTGTTTGGCACACGCAGGATGCGGGAGGCATCGGTTGTGCATGGGCCGTCGATGTAGAAGTTCTTTTCTAAGCAGAGTTCACGCAGTCCATCAGCAAGTGGTTGCCACTCTTCGCGTGTCAGTTCTTTATCAAGAACCCAGTATGCGTGCACCCCACCGCCTGAATCGACGATGGCAGGTTCGGGTAGTCCAGTCTCTTCTAGGAACCGCTCAAGTTCTAGGATTACGGTCTCTTTGTCGTCGTAACCCTTTTTCTTTTCAAACTTGCCAGGCCCAGCATCAACGTCTATCCAAAGAGACTTAATAAGTTTTACGTTACTTTGTTCTCTGGGTTTTACAGCGTTGGGGTCATCAAACGTGGCGGGGGCAAAATAAACATCCCTCTTGTCGCGTAGAAAAGTTTGAATCGCTTTGTCTGTTTCTTCTACCGTGCTGAGAAAGGAATGGATTGCTGGGCGTTTGTCACCAGCCCTCAACCCTGTAATACAAATATGACCTTCCCCAGCAAGAATAGCTCTCAGGAATTCTTGCATAATAGACTCTTGTTGTTGTAGTTCACATCACCGCCCACGCTCAAAAGGAAAGGTGTCGGGTTCCGTCAACCTAGCCCGACGCTAGTGAGAGCCGCGCCTGACGAATGGCGCTTCCGGGGGAGGGAACTTACTCGTCGTCCCACTCAGCAGCAAGTTCCTTCATGGACTTAGCTGCCTTCTCCTCGACCTTCTTGCTTGGTCGCTTAGTGGGTTCTTCGACGGATTCTTCTTCAACAACAGGCTTGGTAGCCTTAACGGGTTTAGCCAATCTCCTCTCAACCACACCATCTACTTGCGCCACAGTCATTGTAATTGCGGCGCGTGCCTCAGAGGTCTGTGCTTTAAGAGAACAAATATTATGCTCATGTTCTTCCAACGGCCGCACAGGAGAGAAGAAAAGTTTTGGTGTTGCGCTGTCCGTGTCAAACTTCATCTCGGTAACAACATCTTCCACGTTAACACCGTGAGCGGCAAGATACTTGCCGTATGCCTCAAGGGGCATCTTGTTGCTCTCAGCCTTACCGAAAATAGACTGTGACGGCAACACAAGCTGGTACACATCGCCCTGCATATCATTGGCTAGAACCACCGCCAAACGACGGGAAAACCTACAGGCACGTGAATTGCCTTGACCAGACCCAGAGACGTTCTGTGGGCAGTCGGCACAGGTAGAGGCTTGCGGCTCCTGAACGCTTGCATCGGGCCGCATACCATCAGCAGACCAACACGTAGGGGCTACTTGCTCACCCTCTTTGTATTGACCTTCGTAATACGTACGACCGTTGTGCTCTGCGGCAGAAACAATCACCACCTGCATAGAGCGGTCTTCAGACTTAGCGGTCTCTTGCCCACCGACCATCATGCGGAAAACACTACCGCGAATAGAGATACGCTTGTTCTGGCTTGCACCCATAAGCGCACGTGTAGTGGCACTCAGGGTACGGTTTTTTAAATACTCGGGCAGATTGCCCTTAAAGAGTTGCAGTTCCCCACTCATTTAGATCTCCTAACAGTTACGGAATAACGAGACTCGTTGTTAAGCCCCTTGGGAAGAAGGCTAGGGTTTTCCTCTAGCCACGCTTTCATGTTTGACTGGTGTACACGGCGCTCAAGAAGATCGTATGCGTCATGCTCACGGATAAACTCGTGCATGGACTCCCAGTCAGAGGTCCAGTATCTAGTCTTTACTGATTTGATGATTGTGCCGTTAGGCGTCTTGATGCTATCCGCACCAGTGGTCTTGCAGAGTTCTAACATCTCGTTCTCCACAAGCTCCATCTGAGCAACCAGATCAGCTCTGTGCTCTTCGTGTTCACGATCAAGCTGTTGCAGCTTGTCGCGCATTTTGATGTATATTTTTGCCAGTTTGTCGGCACCGATTTCGCTCATTGAGACCCTCCAGTTTGTTGGCTCGTACTGTGTTTGTCAACTGGGGGGACAAAAAGTTCCACAATTTTTTTATGAACATCTTGTTTCAACTGTAACGATTTGTACACGTGGGCTTCTTCAGTGCTACCTTGCAAGTGCACAACGGTAATGTTGTTCTTCTGGCCCTTCCTGTGCACCCTAGAGTTAGCCTGTAGATAGGTCTCAAGACTCATGGTGGGGCCAAACCAGATCACCGTATCAGCGGCAGTTAGCGTTACACCGTGGGATGCGGCTTGCGGTTGGATCACCAATACCTTTGGATCCGCTTCTTCCTGAAACTTCTTAAAGATCTCCGCACGTTGGTGAGGGCTAACTGAGCCCGAGATAATCTCGTTGGTGATGCCTTCCTTAGTCAGGTTCTCAGAAACTATCTCAATCGCATGTCGAAACGGCACAAACACCAGCACTTTGTTAGAGGTCTCATTGATAACTTCTAACATTACTTGGATTCGATTGTTACCATCAAAGGAGACTACTTCTCCAGTATCCGAATAGACCGCACCACACGATAGCTGGAGTAGCTTGTTCATCACGATAGCCGCATTTACTGCGGAAATAACTTCATCAGCAGCGAACACCAGCATGTCGTTGCGTATCTTCTTGTAGTAAGTTTCTTGAAGTTTGGTCAGCGGCACTATGCGGGTGATGTAGGTGATGTCTGGTAGGTCAAGGCATTGCTCTTTTGTAAATCGAATAGACGGTTGCAGTGCCCTGTGTACGATATCTACTGCATCCCCACGTGGTGCCCAAACAAATTTACGTAACTGCACCATGACCACTTCCCGCCAGGTGTTCTTAAAACGGGGCACACGGTCTGGACACACAAGCTTAGCCAAACCGAAAGCGTCTTCTGGGGACTGAGAAGCTGGGGTACCAGTCAGCATCCATAGCCATACGTGGTCGTACAACAAGTTGTACAAACACTTCCAACGTCTTGTGGAAACATTTTTATATGCGTTTGCTTCGTCCACAATGATCAGGTCAAAGCCGTTCGTGCGTATATCCTCTTGAACAATCTCCACACCATCGTAGTTGATGATTACGATCTCGGCGTCACCCTCTATGATGGCCTTTCTTTTGTTCCTGCTCCCGTAGGCGATGTCCACCTTGCGGTGCATGGCAAAGGTAAACAAGTCGTTCTGCCAAGCCGACTGCATGATTGACAGGGGGCAGATCACCAATACCCTTTTAATTACGCCTTTCTTAAGTAGATAGTCCGCTGCCCATATGCAGGATGCGGTCTTGCCAGTCCCTTGCTCGTTAAAGCAGAAGGATCGTTTGTGGAGCGTTAGAAATGATGCAGTCTCAATCTGGTGTTCCATGGGCTTGTGAAAGCCCGTCCAAGCGTATTCGTTCTTTATAGTGGAAGGCACGTTCTTTATTCTTAAAGAAGCCAATACCTGCGCTTCTTCCAGCCCCCACTTGACGAGGACTTTGGAGATGCCTTCTTCTTTTTCTACGAGTTTGCTGTTTGGGATTGTTGCTAGGACTGGGTCAGGATTTTTTAAACGAAGCAGGAGTGCTTTGTTGTCGATAATTTCCATGGGCTCTCTAGGTTATTTTTTTCTTTCACGCTTACTTACCTCAGACACCAGCTTGTGATTAGAGTTCCTCAGAAAGGAACGATTTTTTGAGGGGGCTTGCACTTTGTAGCCATCTTTGTTTGACCCCCCTTTACTTAACGGGCGGTTGTGGGCTACATCTTTACCCTCGCGTGTATCTGCCTTGCCATTACCATTGTTGTCCTTACCCTTCTTGTCGAGAGCGCGTCTGGCGCGTTGACGCTCCATGCGTTTCTCATGCTCACCTCTAGCAACTTGCTGGGTGTACTCTTTTTTATAGGGTCTGGGTTTGTTAACGTAAGGCATGATCAGTGCTCCCCTCTACCATTGTGTGGGCAACTCGTAACCACACAGTAGCTTCTACAAGTAAAATTGGGTCTAGCGTTCCACACGTTCTCATCGTAGGACTTGCTTAGCCAAGAATACTCCGCCGTCCATTCTCTGAGAATCCCTAACACGTCATCACGTGTGTACTTTCTTTTAACCAGGTCGTTACACACAAGAAAGGCCAGCCCAGCGCTTATCTCCTTGACTTCTGGAAACTTGGCGAAGGTGCATAGGGCCATCAAATCTAGCTGCTTTGTGTCTGCGTACTTACTTGACTTCCCGGTTTTGTAATCAACAATCTTAGCTTTTTCACCATTAACCACCACAAGGTCAGCCACACCCCGTAGCCATACTTTTTCATCAAAGAACTCACAGGCGTCACCACGCTCGGTAACGCCCATTTTTAGTTCACAATATTTGTCACCTGGAAGATCTTTAAAGATCTTCATAGTCGGTTCAATAAAACCGACGCTTTCCGGTATTGATTTACCGTACCTAATATATTCTTCTGCGGCCTTATGAACCAGCTCGCCGTACAGTATTGATTCAGTCTTTGGTTCTACAACATCCTTGACCACCTTGAGGTGGAAATACTTCTTTGGACATTGTCTAAAAAGATTTATCGAACTATACGACCAAGCTGGTTTTTTCATTGTTTGGCTCTGTGAACTGCTACATTCCTAAGTAAACGTGCTTCAACGATCAGGTGCTCAGCAAGGGGTATTGCTTCAGAGAAATGGTTTAATTCTAGCATGTCATGAGCCTTACGTAAAAGGTCTTTAAGCTTTAGATAGTGAGGTGCGTAGTCCATGTTGTTAGCACGATCCATAAGATTTTCCTAATCCCGATTCGCAGTTAACGGGCAGCCCTTCTGCCCAACTAGGCACGGTACGCATGCACTGCTCAACATACGCTCGTGCTTCCTCGACCTCCTCGTCTCGGACAACACACATTACCGCATCATGCACTGTGAGAACAACCCTGTATTTTTTGGAGACCAACAGCATCTGCTCTCCCACTATGCACCGAGCCAGCGCCTGAACTACGTTCTCAACGACTTTACCCCCGTAGATGTAAATCCCTTTTTCCCTACGGGAATCGTACCTAAAGACTTCACGGTTCTCGCCGTTAGACACTTCGCTTTCTTTACGTAAGTTGTTATAGATAAGCTTGAGACCGTTCGGTAGTAGGAACCCTTTCTTCACCACCTTCAACGCCCCACGCCTGTCGAACGCAGCTTCTTCCAATCTAGACAGAAGCATGACGCTCAGTGCTTCCCTGCCTTGTTGCCATAAGTCTTGAATTCTTGAGTATGTACTACGGTAGACATTGATGATCCGTGCGGCTTCGTCCTGCTCGATCTCTACACCGAAAGCCTTTAACTGTGCTTGAAACTTAGCAGACCCCATGCCATAGCCAGCTCCAAGAATCGTAGTCTTGCCAACGAACCGCTGTTCTTTACTGATCTTCTCTACAGGCTTGTGGTAGATTTTGGACGCCATGATCTTGTAGACGTCTTCACCCTTGGCAAATGCCTCCACCAAATCGTCTTGACCAGCCAGCCACGCCAGCGTTCGCGCTTCAATCTGTGAAGAGTCTGCGTCTACTAGGGAAAACCCTTCAGGGGCTATGATGGAGTGCTTGATGGCAGACTTGCCATCCCGAGCGGGTAGGTTCTGTAGATTAACTTTGTCGGCACCACCCCATCTACCCGTGTGCGCCGCATAGTACTTAAGTGGTACAGGTAGTGGGCCCCGCTTACCGATGTCCATGAACCTCTGTGTGCGAGTTTCTTCGATAGTCGTTTTTACCCCTAAGCGAGCTGCAATCAGATATTGCGCTTCCTCTGAAGCAGTTTCCATAAGGTCTTTGAACTCTTCGTCTGTCTTGGAGAACGCCCACGTTCGCTTGCCTGTCCTCGGGGATATCTTTGTTGGCGGATCTACCCCTAAATCTTGTAGAGCCTGTGCGAACTTTTCATTCGACATGATGACTTCGCGGTTGGACTCAGCTCTTGAGAGCAAGTAGTCCTTTCTGCTCAATACGTCTTTTAAGTTTTGCTCCAACAGCGGGATGTCAATCTCAAGGACAGGTTCTGTAAACATCTTCAGAGTCAAGTCGATCAGCTTCAACTCTTTGACAGGGAAGCCTTCTTTGAGAATCTGGAACAGTTTGTAAGTCAACTCCACGTCGTTGCGGCAGTACTCGCCGTACCAGTAAAGCTGCTCTTCGTCGAACATGAATCTGCGCTTACCCATGGCATTGACGACTTCAGTACCTTTAGCTCCAAGGTTGTAGTACTCAGCCAAAGCCTTAAGACTAGCCGCCGCATCTACCCCATGCACCGGTCGCGCCATACTTAGCGTGTCAACTAAAATCTTTGGGTGTATGTTGAAAATCCAACTTAGTATTGCCCCATCGAACATCATGTTGTGGGCCAGGGCAAAACTATTCTCCCAGTCAAACTTCTTTAGGAACTTAGCCGTAGCTTCTTTGCTGCCGGAGAACCACTCTACTTCTCCGTTGTTGACTTTTATGCCAACACCTATGACTTCAAAGCGTTGGTCGCGTATGTATTCTTCAGTGGTTATTCTGGAAAGTGAAAAGTACCGGTCGTAGTAAGTCTCAAAGTCAACTGTTATTAAGTCCATCTGGGTTTGCCCTATATTGTTTTTTGCGTTTTGACCAACTGGATACAACAATCCCAGCCTCTTCCATGTCCCGCAACGCCTTAGCCACACTTGTTTTTGTGACTAAAAAGTAATTTGCAATTTCCTGTTGTCCTACAGGGGCCCTTCTATCTTTGAGATAATTCCAGACCTTTTGTTCCATCTTGGAAAGGATTTTTCTCACTCGGACCCACCGTAAAGAATTTTAGTCAAAGCTTCACGACGATCTTTAACTTCCGGGGAATAATCCAAAGTATCGCTTTCTTCCCACACTCGCAGAAATCTTTCAAGGTCGGTAGCTGCTTCCTTAAGTTTTAAGAACTGATCATTATCTTTCTTTGTTGATTTAATCCCTTCGATTACGGCACGGGTGAATAAGATAGAAATTAGCTGGTTCATGTCTTCCCGCGAGCAGTCAAGGTTGTAAGTAACAGTACCATCATCGTTATCCTCTACCTCTTCAAGATGAAAAGAAAAGGATTTAATACCTGCGTCATTGTTTTGTGCAATCGTCATGAGGTTTCCTTTCGGGGGGTTGGGAAATGGTTAAGTTCAAAAAAATAAAAAAGCTGACCGTGGACTTGAGGCAAGAATTGGAGACACTCCAACGCGCCTGCTTACCCGAAGACACCCCCGTCTTTCCTGAGAACGGAGTATGGTGGGTCGGTCTCGACGGGTCACAAGCGGTAGCATTCTGTTTGATAGAACCATCTTGCCAATGGCTCGACACCGCTTATCTTGCTCGTTCTGGGGTCTTGAAGGCATGGCGGGGTCAGGGATTGCAGAAGAAAATGATCGGGATACGCGAACGCTACGCAAAAAAGGCTGGCTACAGATGGATGATCAGCGATACTACCGACAATCCCCCAAGCGCTAACAGTCTCATGTCCAGAGGCTACCGCATTTTTGACCCTAGCAAACCATGGGGTATGAACGCTACGCTCTACTGGCGAAAACGTATTAGGGAGGACTAATGCCATACAAAGATCCTGAAGTTAAAAAGGCCAAGCACAGGGAGTATTCCAAAAAGTGGTACCAAAAAAACAAAGGAGCGCATCAGAATACTGTCAAGAAGAACAAAGTTAGTGCCAGAAAAAAATGGGTTGAGTTCAAAGCATCCCAAAAATGCGCCCATTGCGGAGCGTCTCATCCAGCCATCATTGACTTTCATCATGTCATCAGAGATAAAACTAAGAAAGCCGTAAACAGGTTAGTAGGGGACAACAAATACAGAGCGGCATACGAAGAAATAAAAAAATGTATACCGCTCTGTTCAAACTGCCACCGAGTCCTGCACTGGGACGAAGCACAGATTAAAAAGCTTAAGCGGGAACGGAAGAAGGCCAAAGTAAAGGTATCTCAATAGCCCCATTTTCCTCATCTTCTTCTTCATCTTCCTCTACTACAATTCCTTTAGCCTCACGGTTTGCAATGTAAACTTCTTCCACGATGTCCTTAATTTCAGAAGCCTTTGCCGATACGATGCCCAATACCGTGGCGACAGAGTCCGCGTTAAACCCGGACGTATCATTAAGAACGGCGTCTTGCAGCACATCAACGAGCGCCTGAAGTTCATAGGACGAGGTCTCAAGATCGTTAAGATGGTTCCATGTGATGTTCATTTGATGCTCCTAAGTTAGAAATTTTTCAAAGAGCCGACAAAAGTCAGCATGTACATCTTCCAGCAAGTGTGTTTCATTTTCAGGTAGATCCTGATGTTTAATACGGTTTCTCAAAAGATAGTAAAAACCGTTTGCATTTGTACGCGCTTCTTCTGCCAGCCGTTCAGAGGTCAGCAGTTGGATGGCATCCTCTATGCTTTCCACTTCAATCGTCATCCGAATCATGGTCATCTTCTTCCTCCTCGTCGTCTGGGCCATTAATCTTCCAAAAATCGGGGTCTGGGGTCCAAGGTGGTATATCGCTCATTCTTCAACTCCGAAATGTTGTCTCATATACCACCCCACTGATATATCAGGGCTGTAGTCGCTATGTCCTTGCTCCTTTAACTCACCAATACGGGCACATTCCCGAACAATCAACTTTGCACAAGCCTCACGCTCTGCCTTCCGCAACGCCAAGGCAAAGTTGATTAGATCATCGTCCTTGAAGTTCCAACGACTAAAGTCATCCATCCAACCATACTGCTCTGCAACATCAAAGATTTCTTCGTCAGTCATTTCTCATTCCCCTTTAGCCACAGTGCGGCGCAAATATATTCAAGTCTTTCGCTTGGTTTCTCAGCGTTTAAAGCATCTTGAAAACCTTTCTCGTAAGACTTCACAAGATCTTCGGGATTGATGGTCTTAACGTTATCCCTCCAAAACCCAAGCAGTACTACCAATAAACAACCTGCGATAAATCCATATCCGAATCTGTTCAAAATAAAGCCTCCTCAATGTTTGATAAAGAATCCGTTTTTGACGTGGCAACACGTTTAATTAGGTCTTTATGGGTGTGGATATAGGATGGGTAAGGCCAGTCGGTGTTACTGGGGATGCGCACAACAACGCTATCCCCATTTATCTTGTTAATAAAACCCACCGCATTGGTGGGCTTTACTCGGACTTTGTCATCAACTCGGAAATTCATTCAAGCCATCTTTCTCCAACCATTGTGCCCGTTGGACTAGGTACAACTTAACAACCATAAGATTTTCAATCTTCTCGTCAATCTCTTTTATTTCGTCCCACAACACAGAGGACGGAAGTAAGACGGTTTTTAGTTTCATGCTGGCATCGGGATCCACGACATGATTAATACCTTCCTTTGTGTGATAATTAATACCTTCCTTCATGCGTCTCGGTTTGTATTTACCTCCACGCTCTCTAGCCCACCAACGCTCAGCTTCATAAGTATTATCAGAGTGTTTAGTAATCTGACCTTTGTTTACCAAACGGTTTAGAATCTGATAAATAATTCCGTTTGATGGCAATCCTACCGCATCTCTGATTTCAGCAGCGGTCATCCGGTTGTTTAAAATCAGATGTAGGATTTTGTCGTCGTACTTTGGTTTACGCATCTTTGTTTCCTTTGTGGTTTATGTTTTTGGTTTGGTAATATTCAAGGGCAACTTGGTCTTTGTTCGCTCCAATAGCGTAGCGAAGCATCCAGTTTTTTATTTCCTCCCTATCTTTTTTCATTACTTCCTTGCGAAGTGCCCACCTAATAATTGCTTTCTCAAGTTTGGTTAACGCCATACGCTCCAGATCATTGTTTCTAAAGGCGTCCGTAAGCCAACCACTCCTGAGAAGTATCTTGAACTCCTCGGACACCAGCTTTGATGGTATAAGTTTAAGAAAGTTCATTCGCTTCTCTTAAAATAATGATGCTAAGCCCTATACCTCTAAACTAAAAAGCCCCTGTTGAGAACGGGTTTCAAGCATCGGGGGCGCGACGGAGATGTTGGCTAGCCAAGGCAGCTTCCCAATCGAACGCTTTAATTTCATCGAGAACCATCTGTTTGGTGATCATGTTCCCAAGTTCCTCCTCCCGCTTGATGTATGAAACGATGTAGCCGGAAAGGTAGGCGGCAAACAATTTAAAGTTTTGGTTTTCCATCTATGTATCTCCGAAGTAATTAAGTGGATGCGTGAAGGACAAAAAAATCCCACCGCTATGGGTGGGACAAGGGGGGAGCAAAAAAGTTCCGTGGGTCGTAACAATGTTACGTTCGTTGGATTTTATTGAGAAGCTCTACAAGTTCAGTCAAGTCTTCCCACACGACAAGGGCTAAGCCCCCTGCGTTCCTAATCTTCTCAAGGTTGTACAACTGCAAGGCGGTAGGTTTGTTGCTACCAGCCTTGCATTCAATACCTATAAACAAACCATGATAACAAGCCACAATGTCAGGGATGCCTGCCGACCCATAACCCGATGCAACTGGGTAAAAGTAGTAGACATCCCTTTCTTTGAGAAGTTTAGTTACCGCTCGTTTTACCTTGGCTTCAGGCGTCATGCAGAGACAGAGAAGATGTAGATGTTTTCAAGAGGGGCTGAACTTTTACTTATCGCCGCACCAACCCCCTCCACCACCACGTGTTCATACTCAGGGCGATCATCTAGGTTCATGAGTTTGATGTCCATGACTGCTAGTCTACCAGCAACGTCATCGGGTAACTCATCCCTAGAATTAAACTTCCTAGTGCTCCAGTCTACTGTGCCGTCTTTCTTCCTACGAACTTCCCAATACTTGCCACGCGGAAGTTCAACAATGCCCACCATCTCCTTGGCGAAAGCCTCCCGTGCTTCCGAAGATTCACGAACACGATTTGCAAGGATTTCAAAGGCGCCCCTCAACGTCAACTCCTTTGAGTTTACAGTCTTGTCGATTTCGGAAATCAATTTACTCACGCCTGAGTTCCAATCTATAAAACCACCGTCTCCCCCGTTGATTAGTTCCCTCCAAGAGTTAAACCCAAGGACAGTATCTCCATAGTAGAAACTGCGAAAGAAGCTATCCACATCAGTGTACGGATAATTAATTCTTGTGACGTTTGATTGTGCATCGTCGAAGTGGCTAGCAAAGACATGCGTTATCTTGGTCATGTCCACAGGTCGAATAAGGTCGATCATCTTTTGAATGGCACGCACATCGGATGACCTACGAACTGACTTAGGGGACTTGGTATGCACCTCATAATTGTAGGCAATCTGCAACTGATCCTTTGTGCGAGACTCCCCGCTAGGTTCGTACGTTGTAATCGTTGCCACTTTCTCAAACACGTCAAAGACCTGTACCTTCCGTATAAGCTGCGTATCAGACTCTCCCATATCCACGTACATAAACAACTCATTGAACTTGCCGGTAATATTTGCGAGTCCCTCCAAGGCATGCATGAACAAACGGTTCTTGGGGTGTAACAATGTTACTTTCTGATCTTTCAGGAAACAACTTGGGTATCCGATAAATGTATTTATTGTGGCAGTCTTCATGGTAGCTCCTTTGTTTTTAGAAGGTAAACTTGTTGATGATTTCCTGAACACGTGTATGCACATCGTGTCGGATCAAAGTACTCTCACGCAAATCCTTGGTTGTTATGCCAAGCAATGCTTGTTCAAGGTCGCGGCGTGCGTCCTCCAACTTCGGATCGTTAGTAACATTCAAGTTACTGAGCAAGCCACACAACTCGTGCGCGTTCTCCAACAGGGAGTCGCGAAATATCTTCTTGTCCCCAGACTCCGTAACCTCAAGTCGGTCAGAGAGATGCTTCAAAGTCGTGTGCAATCTTTGCCAAACGTCCGCCATAGCGTTGTTCAACTTCTCTGAGAAGTTCTTTTCATAAGACTCTGCAAGTTCAGATAGCGCCTCGTTGCCAACATCCACCCTAAAGTCGCCCGATTCTGAGAGCGGGTAGTAGCAAATGTTGAAGTAGAACTTCCTACCCACCTCATCCTGTGATGGGTACTCATCACGCTGGAACAAATCACCTAGTGTGAAAGCTGCCGCAGAGATAAGGTTCGGGTACTCCGTAACAAAGTTACGCTTCATGACATCAAACTCGGACATCAAAGTATTGACCTTGCTTGTGTAGTCCACATACTGCTTGAGCGTGAGCAAGCGAAGACCGCTATCCGTCCAAGGGATAGTCTGCGAGTAGTGCCAATTGCGGATGTTGCCAACAAACTTACGGATGTTGTCCAACTCTTTCGAGTCGGGCAGCAGGTTCTTACGATAGTTACCAGCACGCGCTTTAGTGTTCTTGGATACATCAATCTCCTCAGACACACCGCGATCAAGACGACTAGCCGTCCAACTACCAATGTTCAACTCCACCAGCATTGCGTTTTTTGTGATGCTCATTTCCATGATCTCCTATTTAAGATTAACTTTCTTACCTGGAACCTTTACCTTCTTATTGCCACCTCTACTAATTACCCATAGTGTGGGCGGCATACCTGACCAACTATTTACTTCCCCGATGTGCCCATCGGTAAACATGATCACCACCTGTGCCGTAACATTGTTACGCTTCATGTACTTAGCAACACAGTCGGCATCCGTGCCACCACCTCCCGTTGGTTTAGTGGAAGTGCGAATTCTCTCCAAGTCATTCGTCTCGTACTTCTCATGGGCGCAGACCTCCGTATCCCAGTACATCAAATGAAGGCGCTCCATCGACAACGATTCACAAATAGATACCAACTCGGAAAGAAACTCACCCAACTCAGACCCACCGATAGACCCTGACATGTCAACACCAATCACCACATCGGCTAGTGACTCCGATATAGAAGATGGCATGTAGATGTCCTGAGATACAAACCGCCTGTTAGGTCTGCGCCATGACGAATCATCACGAGCGTTACATTGATTGACCATGAACTCGCGTAAAAGTTCATAAGGATCCAGGGTAGGTTCAAGCAACTCACCGAAAGCCCTACTCCCACCAGACCCAACATCTCCTTTCTTTTTTAGAAGAATCTCGCCTTGTCGCAAAGCCTGATCAATCTGTTTCTCTGCTTGTTTGATCTCCTCGGGCGTGCGTGTCTTAGCGTTTTCCCAGTCGTGACTGTCGAGCGGTTTACCTTGATTACCATTTCCGTTTCCCTGTTCTTGTTTAAGGATGTCAAAGACTTGCTTTGTATCCATCCCTTCAAAACGTTTGTCATATAGCCCACCCTGCGGCATGACCGCTACATTTGCATCAGGGTCGTACTTGCGAATAAGCAGGTTGATTACATAGTCGCAAGCCATGTTAGCTAGTTCATTGTCGATGTCATGCAGATGGCGCCAAACAAGTAAATGCTTCAATGCCTTGTGCCAATTCTCATGCAGTACAAGGAAGTTAAGCTCCTTGTCATCGAGAGACGTAACAAAGTTACGGTTGTACAGAGTATTCAAGCCGTCTGTGCATGCAGTCTTGACACCACTATCGTCCTCAACAACTTCAGTAGTGCCAGAGACAAAGATGCCCGACATAAGAATGAACTTCTTATGATTCATCAAAGTAATGTGAGACCTATGCAGTCTCTGTTCTGCGGTTAGCTCCATGGTGTTGCCCCTTACTTAGCGAAGATGTAATTGTTTTCGGTAGCCCATTCGATGAAGGACTTATCAGCCGCGCTCTTGGCATTGTCGCTCTCAAGCAAACAACGAGCGAACACACCTTGGTTTTCTTTGGGCAGGCGGCGCAGGTAGTTCATCCAACGCCCAATGGTTTCTTTATTGACGTTCATCACCGCCTTGTAGGTCAGGATGCAGGTTGCCACAGGGTCTTGCGGAATGGGTGCGCCCATCGGATCAGCAATAATCGAATCAAACAAAGGTAGTTTGTCGTCAAGGTTAATCATCGAGTGTAGATCCCGAGCAGCAGATTCACCCACCGTACCGATCAGTGCGGCAAGCATTGGCTCGTCACCAATTAGGTTACGCTTGGCTACGAACTTGTCTGCCATGAACAAAGAACGGGGAGAAGCAAAAGCAAACTGTGGTTCTTTAGGGTTGTAGATGTACTTGTTTGATTTTTGCGATTCGTCTTTGTAGGACGCCATGACCTCGGGGTATTGGTCAACGAATGCAATCGTCTTATCAGTAACATTGTTACGCATCGCCCATTTGATCCACTCTTGGGCGGTAGGCTTGCGGAAAGGAACCTGTGCCATACGGTTGGCAGCATGCGCTTTGATATGGTCACCGACACCATCTGATAACAAGTTACCCGTTGCGAACACAATTGAATCAGGGTGCAGCTTGCGGTCAGCTATCCGTCTTTCCAAGATGGTAGGTAGCAACATATTTTGGACAGACTGAGATGCTTTGGTCAGCTCGTCCAGCATAAGAATGATGGGCTTGCCCGTGTGCAGTTTGAAATACGCATTTGGATAGTACCGAGTGCAATTGATCTCCCGATCAATAAACGGCATGGCAATATCGCCCAAGTCAAGATTCGCACAGTCAATGTACGCCACCTCATGCTCAGGAAAACGTGCAGAAAGACCTTTAAGCATGGATGATTTACCGATGCCTGGCTCGCCCATGAACAACAGACTCACCTTGTTGCCGACCTCTGCCACTAGAGAAACTGCCTCATCGAAACTAACTGAACGACCGAAACTGATCTTGCTCATTTAACACTCCTAAAGTAGTTAATAGGTACTTCTCATAAATAAACGTAACATTGTTACGTTCGGGGGAAAGGGACAAGACGCAATTTGTCCCTCTTTGTTAGACAAGATTCCGCTGAAGAAAGTTCCCCATCCGTGGATTAATGCAGGGGTGTTTCCGTCCTATCCAGCCCGTCTTCTTCGATCAACCTTTCTGCCATCGCGGACAAGAACTTATGAGCCGCTTTCATCCGTATAAAGTTTGAATCTTTTAGGGAATCTGAATTTGGTTCGTAGCCAGATAACATAGCCCCAAATTCGATCATCCTTACACAACCTCCGATGAGCGCCAACATTTCATGCGAGTCCACCACCCTGCCTTGTTCAACCGCATCTGAGAACGCGACCATCGGTAGCAGAGAAGGCAACACCTCCAACAACAACAACGAGTTTTGCCCGTCTATGGCACCGTTCAACTTCATAAACAACTTAGCCTGTTCGCTACCTTTTTCAAACGGTCCACAATTTAACATTTCAAATCTCCACAAGTGAATTAAGTACTTCGCGTATGCGTGCCGCTACTTCTGGCATGCTCCCTTCGATCTCCTGCATGATGTTTCTCAACTCCTCCACATCAGGGAAACAGATAATGAAATCCCCATCCTCGTTAAGTTCCTCAGGCATGTCCTCCTCGCCCTCAGTCTCGTCCATCTCAAACGTTCTCTTTACCATGCCCATTTCGCATTCTCCTTACGTTGCCTATATATAAAGCGTGAATTTTCCCAGTATGTCCATTCATTGCGGTAAGCGGTTCATAGTGATCCCATGCACACGCCTCGTAGTCCTCCATCACAATGAACGGGACATCCTCACCGTAATACGTACTCCAAACAACTTCACCTACACCGATCTTCAGTACTGCATTCAAAACGGCTTGCGTTGCCGCTAGTCTCTCCTCTCTCGTTCGGTTTACCGTAACATTGTTACTCCCCGTTGCCCAATCTTTAAGCACTCGATCAAACTCTTGCTCGATCACAGTCTTAAACATCTCCATGCGTCACCCCGCTAACATCACCAGCACGCTGTACCACAGGACGAGCATGCCTATGAACGACACGAACGCAAGTGTCTCCTGCACCAACTCCCGAGCGGTCAGCCCGTACGCAACTTCTTTACGCTTCTTCATTTCAGTTCCTCCGGTAGTTCGACTTCATCGCCCAGTTTGCTAGCGACATAACAACGCATGGCGGCGATCAGGGGTGTTGGTCCGTAACCCCATTTTCCACCTGCACCCTTCGCTGTAATGCTAGGGCCTGCCTCCCACTGCCTGCCATCACTGCATGGAGCGTTTCGTTTAAGTCCTATTTCCCACCGCTCAATAATCGGCCCGCCTTGTGCCCAGTCGTTTGAAGGGCAAAAAGTAAGCGTTCCTGCTGGCTGTGTTTTTATGCGGATGTACACGCCAAAGTCGGTAATGATGTCTTGCTTGTCGTGGCCCAGAGCTATTGCCACCGCCCAGTCAAGTGCAGCGCGTTGTAGTTCAGATGTTTTCATCTCACCAACCCTCCTTTGTTGTTAAGACCGGCCAAGTCCTGCTTGTTAGTGACCAACACATAATTACTTTTGTGTAGTGGTGCTACGCACCAGTGCGACCGCTCCTCCCTAGCCGCCTCCTCACCACACCACAAACACGTGCGGTATCCCAACTCCCACCTACCCTTCGTCATGTACTCCCCACACATACGGCATTGCGTATCCATTTGGCTCTCCTGTCTAGATTAAGTTCCCGTAACATTGTTACGCTCCAGAGGGGTCGTAGTTACCCAATAACCCCCTCCTTGTTAGACAAGATTCCGGTGAAAGAAGTTCCCACGCCCTGCGATGATTCCGACGAATATCCGGTCACTCTTCTGTCTCTTTATCCGCTGAGTTCTCCATACGCTTGATCACCGCATCCGCGATCATCTCGTCGAACTTGATCCTTATCAGTGTCGCCACAATCGCATCGACCACCTCCGTGGTCATGATTTTTTCCAGTACATCCTTGCGTAGCGCCGCGCGAAGTTCGCTAGTGGCATCTCTGAGATGGTTGTTTAGCTCCATGCGCATGGGCTTGTAGATCACGGCATCAAGGACTTTATTAGTCACGCCTACGCTAGCTAGGTTGGCAGTCTCGTCTATGACTTCTTTGAGTCTGCGCCTAGTTCGGGTGCGTGGACCTACTACTAGCTCGGCATGGTCTGGGTTGGCACAGGCACGGTTCTTACAGATGGCGCGGATGACACCGATGTCGCGGGTTGGGATGTCTCGTTTCCCAGTGAGTTCTTTGTAGACGAAGGTACGGATTAGCTGGTTCTTGAAGAGACCGTTGCCTCGGTTGTCTTTGAAGCCGTTCCAGTTCCAGCAGCGGGTGTCGGGGTCGTGCGTAACATTGTTACGAAGCCACTCTAGGAAATCCTTGCGAGTGTAGGGGTCTTTTGGGAAGCGAGTGGTATGCGGCATGCTTGGCTCCTTTGAGCGTAGGTTGATTGTAATGACATTGACTTAGTTTATTTCTTAAAGTTCCATTTATTTCTTTATTTATTTCTCGGACGAATGAGGCGGGGCCTGTATATTTCTAAATTTCTAAATTTCTCGGAAAAAATTTAGTGCGCCTGAAGACATCAGCATGAGCAGCCTTTGCTTCAGTTTTGTTACAAAAAAGAGGTCAAAAAGTCCTTCTGCAGGAGGAGCCGAAAAGTCCGAGAAATTTGGAAAAAAAGAAATAAGCTGATGCAGCCTAGAGAGTAAAAAAAAAAAAGAAATAAATAAAGAAATATATAAATTATAAGAAATAAATAAATGCTCAAAGCAACGCCTGTGCCAATTTTCCCAATTGCGTAACAAAGTGACGTTTCCGGTGCCGATTGGGCGAGAAAGCGCCTGATACCCGTTCTGCATACTTATTTGAATCCCCTTGCGAACTTCTTTTCAGCTGCGGGCTCAAAGAGTCTGTAGTACCTGTTAACAACTTTAGGAGAGCTAGCATGAAAAAGCGCGATATGTTGTTTGAAGTGGTGGAGCTTAAGAAGTATGCCTTGGCTAACTACGAGGAAGGTGGTCATTGGGTTGCCGAGACATTCTCAGATCTTGATTACGCTGAAGTAGTTTTTGAGAACCCATCGCTTCAGGCTGCAAAGCGAGACCTCAAGAAAATTTGGGAAGGGATTCTGGAGCAGGAGCGTAACTGCTGGTGATGGGCGAGGGGGCTTATGCCCCCTTTTTTGGGCGAGCATGCGCTGATACCCGTTCCCTCTTTTAATTTCCTAGGCGGGTTGTAACATTGTTACGATGGGCGAAAAAAAACCCCGCACATGGCGGGGCTGGTAAGGGGAGAAAGGATTATTCTTGAGACTTCAGTAGACCGGCATACTCTGCCGCCTCTTCTAAAGCTTTCCACTCATCGTAGATACCGGACACTTCGCCTTGTTCGCATTCTGGCATGTGGTTGCGAAGTGTACGCAAGGCCTCGCATACGTGGTCATACGATGTCCTGCCCCCCTTTACTTTCTTTTTAGATGGCATGCCAGCGGCCTCCCGAGCGTACTCTGTAAAGTCTGCCCATACCTTGCGCGGGTTAGAATGACCCCTAGACTCCGCCCGTGTAGTAACAATGTTACGAAGTTCTTTCTGTGTAGCAAGTACGGAGGCCTTTTCATCCTTGGACAGTTTAGCCATCGCGTTACTATCCTTAGTCATTAGCCATGACGTACCGAACTGGTCAATTGAGAACTTAGCAGACTCGCGCCATTTTCCGTAGGCAGTTTGCTGAACTTCTAATGCGCCATCGACTAGGGTTGCGAAAGTAGTAAAAGGTGTACTCATGATATATCTCCAAAGTAGTTAAGGGTTGATACACGCCATCCTTGGCATGTACTGTTTTGACAGTCGTCCGGTGGTCTTAGTTCCCTGAGCGTAACAATGTTACGAATCACTGGGCGAGAAAGCGCTCTGATACCAGTTACCCACAAAAAAACCCGGAGCCGAAGCCCCGGGCAAGCACTGTGCTACTAGATGTTTATGATGAAGCCCTTAGTGCAACGCGCAAACCGGAAGGAGATGGCCGTGAAGCCATCGTGTTTGAGGTCTCTGACCTGGGTTTTATTGACATACCCGCTATGGCTGATGTGGTTGACCATGAAGTCTTTGTTGGCGTCCCAATCTGCAAGCACTGCAGCTTTAGACTTGTAGTCGCGGCCGAATGCGGGGGTGAGTGTAATGGTGTTCATAGTAGGCTCCTTTATGGGGGCCGAAGCCCCCTAAATTAAAACGCGTTGTACTCTCGGATTACATCTTTTTTGGGGTTAAGCATATGCACTAAAGGAAATTCCTTTGTGAGAGCATTAAATAGCACCTCAGCGCTATAGATATCTTTAGCTAGGTAATAACGCCAGACTGCATTATCTAATACGACAATCTCAAACATGCGTGAACTATGCATTTTCAATCTCCAATAAAGGGGGCCGAAGCCCCAAGGGTTTAGAGGTCCAGCCAAAGCGATTCGTCAAGGACGTGTCTGGCTAACTCCAGCTCTTTAGGGAACAGATCTAACTGAACGAACCCGTAGAGTTTGTAGTGCAACATCTGGCCAAGCGTGAGCGGTGTATCCATGATGATCTCCAAGAAAGGGGGCCGAAGCCCCCCGTTGGTTAGCGGTAGATAGAGTGGCCGATGCGTTGGCCGGTGATGCGGTTACGGGCAATTGCAAGGATGTCGTTACTGATTCTCTGGTAACTGCCGATCCACATGTAGGCTTCAAACTTGCTAGAAGCATAGTGTTTGATCTTCTTGTCACCCCACTGAACATCGACTCGGTACAGTTTGAACATGGTGTTCTCCTTAAGTAGCACAGCACATGCTGTACACCTATGACCCTCGAAAATGGCCGGAGTTCCCCCCACCTACCCCCCATCCACCCTGTATCGTGACTGGGAAAC